>Ga0181465_100106_pt4 | contig 11232 bp, 12 predicted proteins | sample InSIn3gowninarea_FD_119076 | JGI IMG/M metagenome (GOLD analysis project Ga0181465, IMG submission 119076) | Clean room microbial communities from NASA Spacecraft Assembly Facility at Jet Propulsion Laboratory, Pasadena, California, USA -... ... | reverse complement strand
CCAAAGTCCATATGTACCAAATTAAATGGTCAACCACAAAAATACGCTGTGCGCATAGTTCAGCTAGATCGATCTCAAGCTGAAGTAATTGACGAACTAAATCAAGTAACCATAAGGCTGTCATCCAACCCAAAGGTATGTCAAGTTATTGACATTTTAGTTGATGATATTCCAGAATTTTATGGCTTAATTCTTAGTAGGGATTGGTCATAAAAACTTCATGGATACTTTACAACTAACTGGTCGTACATGTGGCTACCCTACAATGGTAAACCAAATCAAATAAAAGTTGAACGAGAATTACATCAGAAATACATAGTAACGGAGCTAGAGGGGGAAAATGAACCAGTAGCATATAACAGTAGTCAGACAGGTATGTAATACTATGTATTTCTGATGTAGTCAGATAGGTATGTAATACTATACATTGCTTTTTAGGTCATTTAAAACATTATCAATCCTTAGTTCAAGATCTGACTGAGCATTTTATAGCATTTAATATTTCTTCAGTTCCCAGACTCTAGAATGCAAGTGCAGACCTTTTGGCTAACGTAGCTTCTAAGCTTATTCCTTCAGAATATTTTAGTCCAGATAGATTCTCAATAAAATTAATCTTTAGACCATCTATTCTTGATAACATCACAAATTGGAGAGTATTCAACGATGATCCCGATAACGTAAAATTTCTCACATCTGAGGGATCCTACGCTAATCAAATAATTGACGAAGACCAACATGATCGACAATTGCAACAAGATAGCACTAACAATGCTATACCTAAGTCGGTAGTCAAGTTAGAAGACTTGTATGATCTGAAAGATCGGCTTAAAAGGTCTACCAATTCAAAACTCCAAAGTTCAACTTTGAATTATGAATTAGTAAACCTAGGAACCAATGCCAAACCACAAAACATTAATATAGGTCTCGGCCTAGCCCCTGAAGAAAAATTAGCATATATTCGTCTTTTGAGACAATATAAAAATGTTTTTGCTTGGAACTATGATGAACTCAAAACATACGACACTTCCATCATCCAACATACTATTCCAATGATCGATAATGAAAAACCTGTCCAACAAAAGTTAAGAAAGATCCATCCCAATTTAGAAAATCAGATAAAAGCTGAACTCAATAAGTTATTGAAAGCCAAAATTATCTTTCCCATCAGACATTCAAAATGGGTCTCCAATATGGTACTTGTTAGAAAGAAAAACAGAGATATTAGAATTTGCATTGACTTTCGAAACCTTAACAAAGCCTGCCAAAAGGATAATTTTCCTTTACCACCTATGGAACAGATATTGCAGGCAGTGGCAGGCTCAGAATTAATGTCTTTCTTGGATGGATTTTGAGGACACAATCAAGTGTTGGTACATCCTGACGATCAATTAAAAACCACATTTACAACTAAATGGGGCACATACACATATCAAAAGATGCCATTCAGTTTGATTAATGCTGGTGCCACATTTCAAAGAGCCATGGACATCGCATTCAAAGGTTTAGTCAATAAATCTATAGTAATTTATTTGTATGATATAACAGCGTATTCCAAGAAACGAAGCAACCATCTTAGGGATTTAAAACAAATCTTCCAACGTTGTTTAAGGTATGGAATTTCACTCAACCCGAAAAAATCATTTTTCACATTAAGCGAAGGGAAACTTCTAGGATTCATAGTGTCAAAATCTGGTATTCACATTGATTCCGATAGAATCAAAGAAATTTCTGAAATATCCCTACCTCACAACAAAAAATCCATGCAATCTTTCCTTGGTCAGATCAACTTTGAAAAGAGATTTGTTCCAGATTTTTCATGAATCGTGTCTCCTTTACAAACCATGATTAAAAAGAACTCAAATTTTAAATGGGGCCAAGATGAACACGAAGCATTCAACCTGATCAAACAAGCTATTATTAATGCTCCATCTTTAGCAACTCCGAATTTTTCAGAGCCTTTTATTTTATATACATTTGCCTCAGATAGGTCATACGCTGCGATACTCACTCAAGCAAATCAAGAAAAGGCGGAAGCCCCAATTGCTTTTTTCAGTTCAAATTTACAGGGCACAGAATTAAACTATTCAGATGTGGAGAAACAGGCTTATGCTGTTTTCAAAGCAATCAAATACTTCAGACCGTTTCTACTCAAAACCCATACTAAAATCATAGTACCGTTTCAAGCGGTAAGGAATCTTCTAGTACAGAAGGATGTGGGTGAGAAAGGGCCAATTGGGTTACTGCCTTACAAGAATATGACATACAAATCAAACCAGCAAACATTGTAAGAGGTCAAGGCTTTTGCAAAATGCTGGCTGGAGTGTCACAAGTTACTGAAATTCCATCTGCAGAGGTACGAATGTGCGAGGTAAACCTAAACGATGCAGAGTCATTATATGCTGATATCATTTATTATCTCAAGAACAGGCATGCTCCTTCACACGTCGATCATACTAAGAAAAGAGCGCTAAGGTTGAAAGCCAAACAATATCAGCTCATAAATGATATTGTTTTTAGAACAAATTATGATTTTGTTCTCCTTATATGTCTTGAGAAATCCGAAGTTGAAAAAGTTTTTCAGGAACTTCAAGATGGGCTAGCAGGCAGACACTATGCTGGAGATGCCACTACACATAAAATATTACGCACAAGCTATTACTGGCCCACGTTATTCAAAGACTCACACAGTTACGTGAGGAAAGGTCAAATCTGCCAAACTACTGCTGGAAGACAAAAGAAGCCATCCTTGCCACTACATCCAGTTAACATTGAGCAACCTTTCAGTCAGTGGGGATTGGACATAATAGGTGAGATCATTCCTCACTCTTCTAAGCAGCATAAATATATCCTTACAGCAACATATTATTTTACTAAGTGGGTAGAAGCAGTTCCACTCAAGATGGCTAATGCTGAAAATATCATTGAGTTCATAGATCAATTTATAATCACCAGGTTTGTATTGCCTTCCGATTTAATGTTTGATAATGCATCATACTTTTCTGGAAATGCAATGACTGAATTTGCACTTAAAAGAGGATTCAAACTTAAATATTTGGCAAATTATTACCCATAAGGCAATGGGTTAGCTAAGTCTACAAATAAAAACCTAATAAGGATTATCAAAAGAACAGTTGACCAAAATCATAAAAATTGGCATAAGGCCTTGATATAATCTCTATGGGTAGACCGAATAATCTAAAAATATTTTATCGTCACTTCTCCCTTTAATTTAGTTTATGGGAAAGAAGTGGTTCTTCTGACTCATTTAGCAATTCCCTCTTTGTCTCTAGTTCAATACATTGATGAAGTACCAACTTCCTCCTTACAGCTAAGACAAATGGAAATAATCAAATTAGAAGAATGACAAGAACAGGCTAAGAAAACCCATGCTCATCATCAAGCACTAGTAAAATCCTCTTTTGATTCAAACATAATGACCAGAAAAGATTTTCAGATAGGAGATTTAGTTTTAAAATGGGACAAGGCTCATGAAGAGAAAGGGAAACATACAAAATTTCAAAGAATGTGGCTTGGTCCTTTTCAAATTGTAAAAGTCATAGGTCCATCAATGTTTGTGTTACAGGATTTAGTAGGTAAGAGAGACTCTTTGCCTGTTAACGGACAAATCCTCAAGAAATATTTTCCATAGAAGATTATTCTTCTACTTTCTAGAGTAATTATTTTTGCTTTTCATGATAAAACCAGTTGTGAATGGTTACATTAGGCATTTACAAATAAGATAACAATTCTCTTTCAAATTTTGATTTTTCGCTTGTATAAATAGCGAATCTTTTGGAAAATTGATCTTTATTATTGAAAGATACAGTGAAAGACTCTAGTCTAGATATGATAGTAGTTCAACTTCATGAAGTTTGATGAAAACAACCTTTAGTGACGAAATTGTTTTATGACAGTACAATGAAAAGTATCAATAATAAAATAAAGATTCTATGTAGAACAGTTGTTTCCAAAGACTCTATTATTGTCTTCCAGAGCTATCTTAAGGAAACAATGACTTCCTCCCTGCTAAGGAAATCACAACTTTCAGAGGAACAACCCAAGGATACACTTCATCTTGAAGAATAAGAGGTCTCATCACGAGCTAGCTTGTTCAGCAAAAGTTATAAATCAAGTGAATAATTGTGTCATAAATTGGCTATCAAACCAAGACATTGTTCTTTAAGAGTAAAAAGAAAATCAAAGCAATAAGTGTGGATGTGGATTCTTCTTTGAAAGTTGTAGGTTGTTCTAAGTAGGATACAGGATCATTGCTGGATAATAGGTAACCCTGTCGAGGCTATAAATGCCTGCTGGCAGCAGAGGCTCTACCTATGACAAATGAGCATATTTAAAACCGGTTTACAGAGAAGACTTTGTTTTATCTTTACAGACCAAGTAATGACTGATGTAAATACAAGGACTAGCTTGAGGGAAAAATAATCAAAGTTGAATATAGATGAAACAAAATGTCATTAGCAAGTTAGAGCATAATGTACTTTATCTTTCCATAATAAAGTTTAACTTTCTGAAAAAATTTATGTTTTGGAAGTTTACAAAATTCAATCAAAAAATAGAGATAACTGGTTCTTCCAAGTGAATCACCAATTGTTGTGGCCACCAACAACCCCCTTCCTTATTTAGTATTAGCAATAACACTATATAAGTGGGGACCCTTAGTCAAAAAAAATTTAAAAAATTAATTAGTGTTTATATTTCCTTTTGGACAAAGCTTACCAGCATGGACTCAGGAAAATACCTTTAAAGAATCTAAAAGAGCTTAAGTTCCATGATAAAGAAATTAAGGTTACTCCTTAAAGAGATATCGCACTACGCAAAGAATGACAAGGTACTTTCTTATAAGCCAAAATGATAAAAAAATATGAGTTTACGACACAAACTCCATCGCATCGCATGCATTGACAAGCACTCGCGTTGGAAAACCTTAAAATCACTGATCTGTGATATCGCAAAATCGCATAAAATACACATAACAATTAAACGATTAAGCGATCTTGCGATATTGCGATATCGCGATATTGCGATCTAGCAACCTTGCAATAAAACAACACGATGATATTACGGTAATGCGATACAGTGATATGCGATATTGCGATGCACATCGCAGAAACATTCCATCACAGATTTTCCTGGCTCAATATTCAAGAAAAACTTTTTCCATAAACCAAGAACTGGTTACGCCCTTTAATGATAATTAATGAGATACATGCCAGTTGTTAATAAAATATGGTTTTGTGTATTTCGAAGAGCCAGTTCACATAAGCTGGCATGTTTTTGCATATCTTTGGCATTCAAAGCTTTCTTGTCATGATTATTGTCATTACTTTCACCTCGTTTATGAACTGCAGGAACGAAGAACAAAAGGTTATACAAGGCAATGTACAGGGAACTATGGGAAAAAGGGCAAGGCTCCAATGTCCAAAGACAAAAAAATGGCGCCCTTATACACAGACACTGCATGCAACAGTGCCGCAGATTTTGAGCTTTATACCTGACAAGAAAGAAAGGCGAAAAAGGTGAAAAATGCATCAGAGAAGCCCGGATCAAAAAACAGAGGCATTTTCTGATGCACAATTAGCGCTTAGCGCTAATCGCCGCTGAGAAAACTTGCTCGAGAAGGAGAGCTTCTAATTACTCAGCCACCTGCAAGCCCAGAAAATTGCAAGAAAGTAATGATAAAAACAAACTGGAAATAGAAAGCTAAAGAAAAGGCAGAAGCAATTCAAGGGTTAACCAAGTTTAACTTGGATTATTACTGAGCATACACGGTAAAGCCACATAGTCAGTGGATGACTCTCAAGTATATCATCGATTTTGCTAAGAAGATGGTGCCAGCTCTTGCCACTTCTGTTTGCTTAGCTCAACTAAAAGCGGAAGATAGTCAGCCAACTCTACTCAAGCAAATACTGAATGCTTGCAACGTTAAGGAGCAAATGCAGAAATAGTTAGATATTAGATTTAATTTTAGAAATAGTTTTTTTTTATTGCTTAGAAAAAGAACGGTGATTTAAACTGTATCTTGAAATTTTGTAAATAAGTTATTATTAGATTTAGTTAGTAGTATTTAAACCCTTCTCATGCATTTAGAGAAGGGTCCAGAAATTTATCAAAAACTTGTCCTCAGAACATGCATTTTTGCACCCTCCAAGGAGGTTTTGATGAATGAATGGAACAGAATTTGTTGATGTTTGCATTTAATATCTGCTACTGATGTTGCACTTCTGTTCTCTTAGTAGATGTTAGATCAAGGAGAGATAAATCATTGTCACTTGAAGCTCATGAGTAGGACTAGTTATAAATGGTACTTCTATCTCTTAACCATTTCTGTTTATGTGTTAAAGTGATATACAGTTTATAGTTGTTTATGTATTACTGCATGAATGCCTGAGTTATCATTTGGCACTTTTGTACGGTGATAGCTATTTATTTATGCTTAATGTATGAATAGCTCATTATGCGATATGTTTTTCACAACTGTTTCGTCTAACTTTTTATACGAAGTGGTTCATCTTTATTAATTTATTTTCTCATAATAGCTTAATGATCTTTATTACCAGTTGTTATTTGAAATCTTTTTAGATCGCATAATAGAAGAATTGCACCCCGGGTTAGTATAGACTTAGATGTTGCTGCTTATGAGAATACAGTAGCATAGCATTAGATTAAAGTTAGCATTAGAATATATTAATTAGGAACTGTTAGATCAGGAACATCAAATTCTACACACGCACACTCATAAATTTGGAAAGTGGTCCCATATCCCTAGTCGGACCCTCTATACCAAACGGATAAGGAGCTGCTAACCAAGGTCCGGACCGGGCGGGTATCCCCCTTGTTGTAGACCCGATTTTCGGGGCTTCAACAGGTTCAAATGAGCTAACAAGTGGTTTGATACCAACCTGATCTGAAATCTTGGGCAAACTTGTTAATGCTATGCAAGCTCCCTCATAAGTTAAAAGTATATTTAGGATTGTCTCATTTACCCAATTATGAAAGAGGTTTATGTGTCAAGTTATATGTCTTTTATATGTCACGTGTGAGAAATTTATGAGTAAATTAGATGCTTAAATAACATGGGCATAAAATGAAATTCAAATAAATATACACATCAAAATCATAAGACAAATTTGATCAAGGAGTTCACCCTCGAGTACGGGGCTACATCTCCTAGGACCTCCTTCAATGGCCAAGCCCTCTTGGAATTATTTGGTCAAATGTCTTATTACAAGCTTCTTCTAAATCCCAATGGGTTTTCAGACTATGCCATTGGGTTCAGAGGACCCAAAAACCCTAAAAATGACTATTAGATCTATGAAAACTGACTTTGTCTGATCTAGGCATGACCTACTTCCGTGGTGGCCCTAGGCTTCCCTAAACTTCTCTATGGAATAATCACATGTAGACGTCTTCTATTGCCTCTGATACTTATTCCATTATCTATGAAAGGTCGAAAAAAATCCAAAATTGACTATTCGTTTTCTAAAATTGGTCGAAATCCCATCAAGTTATTGTATTTTCAATTTTTCCCTAAGAATCTCCTCCAAATCTGGAAAACTTCAATTAATCCTGCTAAATTTGGGGGCGGTTCCAAATTTGGTGGAATCCTCCAAAATCTATGCCAAGATAACTTGTAGTTAATGATACCTGGCAGTTAATGCTAACTGCTAGTGGTTAACATTTGGCGTGTTCACATGCAGAGTGGTTAGCGCCTAGTGGTTAACTCCAAACTCCAACATGTTAAACATTAAATACATAGGGCGCCCATAGTTTGTTAAGTAATATGATGGTGTTGCAATGGTATGTCACATGGATAATGGAGGGATGTTGTGGGTTCAAACCCTGATGCCTCCAACAAAATTTTTCTCAAATGCACATTTAGTCATTCGACCTTTCGAAGGTGCCACGCGGCAGCCTCCGGACTTGTCACATGGCATTCTAACATTGGTCCACTAAGAACCAATCACGATGCGCCACATCACCAAGCTGAAAACCAAAAACATAGTGACACTTGGTGATCCCTCATTGGTCATTGACCACCTTTGATATGCACAGTCATCTACCACGTCAGCAGTACAGACTGCTGACTGGGTAGTACCTGCAATTATTTTTTTGTTTGGTGAAATGGTCAGCGGGCTCTAACATCCTCATACAAACTCCGTTTTGAGTGAAACGAGTTGTTTTGGGATCGTATCACTAAGACATATGAGGTCATTTAGGAATTGATCAATTTTTAGCACTTTTATTTTTGAGCTAATTTTTGCCCCTAATCTAGATTTTGATCAAGAAGAAGAAGAAACTAAAGAAACCATTGAGCTTAAAATATTAAGAGTAGTTTTTAGATATACCTCAAAGCTCAAGCTAGAGGTGCCGACCTATAGTGTACCCTAAAGAGTTCATGGACTAGATCAATGAGATGGATAGATTTTTTTGAATATGTGGAAATGGGAGATGACAAAAAGGTAAAGTTTATTTTTACCAGACTAAAAGGGCATGCACCTTTATGGTGGGATAATGTGCAAGCCTAATGGAGAAGGAAAACAAAACATAAAGTCAAAATTTCGGATAAGATGTTTGTAAAACTCAAAGGGAAATTTTTGCCTAGATTATTAGCTCTCTTTGTTTGAACAAATGAAGAATCTAAGACAAAGATTGATGTTTGTAAAGGAGTATATTGAAGTTTTATAAAGTAAATATGAGAGAAATATATGTGGAGGATGTTGCAGAGAAGACATCCAGGTATATAACTCGACTTATATTGGATATCTAGGATGAGATCAATCTATTTTCTCCTAAATTGTAGAGGAGACATATCAACTTTCTTTGAAAGCTGAATAAAAACTTGCAAGGAAGAAGTATGGTAGAGGGAAAAGTTTTGCTAGAGGAAGAGAAAAATAATTTAGTAGAGGGAGACCTACAATGCAAAGAGAGGGAGATACCAACTCAAGTCAACAGGAATCATTAAGAAGTGACTCTAGAGGTAGAAGAGGTTCTTCTAGATGGGGAAGTAAAGGCAACATAACATAATACAGATGCTACAGATGTGGAAAGATGGGACACAAGTCATTTGAATGCCTATAAAATGAAAGTGTAGGCTAGAGGAATGCTACTATTATAAAAGTAGAAGAAAGAGAAGAAGAAGTACAAGAAGTAGAGAATGTACTTGATATAGGAGAGTCTTTGTTGTTGAATAAAGTTTTATTGAAGCTTGAGAAGGAAGCTATTGAACCAGCTCAGAGAAAGGCCTTGTTCACGAATGCTTGCAAGGCCAAAGAGAAATGTTGTAAGGTGGTGATTGACAACATAAGTATAAATAACTTAGTTTCCACAAAAGTGGTGGAAAAACTTAATTTGAAGAAGACAAAACACCCGACACCGTATAAGGTGTCTCGGCTTCAAAAAGTTCATCAATTGTTGGTGAATGAACATTGTGAAGTGGGCTTGCAAATAGGAAACTACATGGAGAAAATTCCTTGTGATGTCATGCCAACGGATGTGTGCCACATTCTACTAGGAAAACCTTGATAGTTTGATAGGAATGTTACACATGATGGGAAGAAGAACACATACAAGTTTCAAAAGGATGACATAAATCATACATTGGTACCATTGCAAGAAGAAGGTACAATAGGGAATAATGATCCAAAATTCTTGTTGCTAAGTAGGAAGGAACTTTTGTAGCAAGTTGAAGAAAATAAGGTAAATTATACTTTAATTTATAATCCTAGAGTAATTATTACAACCACTACAATTACATACTTTCCTATTGATATTCAAGAAATGTTGAATGGATATAATGATATCATTGTGGATGATTTTCCTAATGAATTTCCACTTGTAAGAACTATAAGTCACCATATTGACTTGATACTAGGACCAATTCTACCCAACAAGGTTGCTTACAGAATGACCCCTAAGGAGCTAGATAAGGATTGATCATAGAAATCCTTAGTCCATGCGTACTACTAATGGTGTTGATCCCAAAGAAAGACGATGGTTCGAGAAAGTGCACAAACTCAAGGAAAGAAATTAAATTACATTCGGGTATAGATTTCTTTTATCTCGTATAGATGATTCCTTGGATTTCTTAAGTGATGCTTATAGATATTTCTCTAAGGTAGATTTGAAAAGTGGATATCATCGGATGAAGATTAGAGAAGGGGATGAGTGGAAAATAACCTTTAAAACCAATGATGTCTTATATGAATGGTTCGTATATAATGTACCCAGTACCTTCATGAACTTAATGAACAACGTATTAAAGGAATTTATAAGGAATTTTGTGATTGTATATTTAGATGATATAATAGTATATAGTCAGTGCAAAGAGGAGAATTTATGGCATTTAAGTTATGTTTTAAAAAACTTGCAATAGGAGAAATTATTAATCAACTTTAAAAAGTGTTCATTCATGAAAACAAAGATTTTTTATTTGGGATTTGTCATATCTAAAAATAGATTGGAGATGGACCTTGAGAAGGTAAGAGAAATTATAGATTGGCCTTCTCCCTGGAATGTGTTTGAGGTAAGAATTTTTCACATTTTGGCTAGTTTTTACAGGAAATTCATCAAAAACTTTATCAAGATGAGTGCACCAATTATAGAGACTATAAATAAGGAGAAACAACCATTCTGATGGGCTGTTGAAGCTGAGGAAGGATTCTAGTTGCTGAAAAAGAAGATTACATAACAACTTGTTTTGAGGTTACTAGATTTCAATAAACCATTCCAAGTGAAGTGTGATGCCAGCGGTGAAGTAATCAGGGGTATGATGAGCCAAGCAGAAAAACCAATTGCATATTTCAGCAATAAATTAAATGAACAAAGAAGTAATTACTCTTTCTATGATAAGGAATTCTATGTTATGGTTCAAGCACTCAAAAAAGGGAGGCACTATTTAATGTCAAGGGAGTTTATTTTCTAAAAAGATAACCATGCATTACTATAAATAATGCAACATCCAAAATTGAGCCAAAAGCATGTTAAATGGATATAAATCCTACAATGTTTTACTTTTTCTTTAAGACATATGTAATGTCCCTCCCTTAATAATAAATAATAAATAATAAATAATAAATCCTTTAACAATAAATAATAAATAATAATAATTAATAACCATAATATTTAAAAAATACAAGATACAGTTTAAATCACCGTTCTTTTTCTAAGCAATAAAAAAAAACTATTTCTAAAATTAAATCTAATATCTAACTATTT
>Ga0181465_101108_pt1 | contig 11237 bp, 7 predicted proteins | sample InSIn3gowninarea_FD_119076 | JGI IMG/M metagenome (GOLD analysis project Ga0181465, IMG submission 119076) | Clean room microbial communities from NASA Spacecraft Assembly Facility at Jet Propulsion Laboratory, Pasadena, California, USA -... ... | reverse complement strand
ATTTGCCAGAAGATCCACGTCAATTGTTAGATTTCTATTCTTTGAATTGCCTCTTTAAGGACCCTTCAATGACTGAGAGGCTGCAAAATGTTAATATCCGTTGTGGATCTCAATCATGCATGTGATTAAATCAAGGGTTGAGATCTAACTTGAAAGCTTTAAGAGGTGATCATGACCATTTGAATATATAAAGCTTTGGTAAAGGGGAAAATCAATGATGATGAGGGGTTTAGTCAATTGATCTATAACATTGACAGTTTTTAAGGGCACGTCGAGTACACGATCAGCACTAGTGAGGGATTTATCGACAGATCTAGGCCAAAAAGTTTTTTTAGAGATAAAAAGGATGTTTGGAGGATGATGGATGATAGGCAATGAATGGGGAATCGTGGGATAGGATTTTCAGTTATTGGATCAGGAAACCTATTTTCATTTGGAAAGGGGCTTGCAGAGAATGAGGAGCAAAGGTTTTATTGGATAAAAAACATTGAGAAAGGAGCCAAGATCATATATGAATATTCTAAAGGGAATTATTTACGATAAAATGGCAGTTGGCGAATAAAACTTTCAGGAGTGTCAAAATACCTTAAAAAAGGATTATGGTCGAAACTGTTTTGGGAATTGTTTTCTGATAGTTTCGAAGGAATATTCCAAAACACTCTTTACGGATATTCAAAGAATCTTTTAAACCAATAGTAATTCTGGAACAGTTTTTTAGGCTATTTAGATCTGCAAAAATGGAATGGATCAAAATCAAACAGTTCACTGGCGAGGAAAGTATAAATCAGAGTCGTACACCTTGTATGCAAAGACACATCCACAGAGACTGCAAACAGTCTTGCACATGAGTACTACCCACATGTGGACAAACACAGCCAGTCACTTTCTAAGTAATACTGCTGCCAAGTTAGTCTCTCTCTAAGCATCAGGTAGTGTCTACATAAGCATTGCTTAGTCTCTCTTTGAGCTCTTTAATATGTTTCCCAGCCAGTTGTAAATTTTATTAATATACATCATTTGGTGCAATATATTAGGTTTTTATGTAATAGCTAGACGACCTGAATTGTAAAAATTAGTTTGTTGGATAGGTATAACCGTATAACCATTTTTGTTTTTGGTATTAATATACTTTTCTAAGTTTGAAAAGATGCACCATTTTGAACCATCCTCTGCATTTTATCTTCCTGAATCTAACATTTATTATTAGAGCATTCATTTAATGACTTGAGTATCCCACTATCCATCACTATAAATGGCATATCTATTGATTGATTCATTAAATGGTGCAACTGTTTTCATCACAGAAGTTCCATATATATTCTCTGCCATGATGTTTAACTGTCCACAATTGATCCAACTTGAGTTCTTTGTATCCACTGGGATATTAATAAACTAGATTGTGTACAAATGCTAGTTCTCTGTATTCATTGGGATATATCTAGGTATGCTAGTACCTAGGAGATTAATGAAGGCAATTGTGGCATTGTTTCTCTGTCGGCTGGGCTCGTGTATTATATGCATGTTTTGTCCCTTATGTCTAAGAATCAACTTGAGTAGGAATGCATACTTCTTATGCACGTCCTCTCTGTTTTTGGATTTTTGCAATATGAGGTTAAACCAGGATGAGAAGGCACCATACGCTCAAAGGAGGATGTTGAGGTTCTGAACATGTGGAATTTTGTTAGCAAAGGCTGTTGCTTAGCTTGAGCAATATTCCTACATGATGCTGGAAGTGAACTAATCCATAAATTGTTGGGATATGGACCAGGCTAAAAATACAGTAAAAGGTTACTGTTATGAATATTACATCATTTGACTTAAATTCATTAGAAATTAGGGTTAACTAAACCAAATGTAACAGGTGGATGATATAAATAGTTAAAGCTGGTTGGTTGATTGGATTGTCATAACCAACTTAATTTGCATTCATATACCTCATAAGGTTAATTAAGATGCTGTATTTTGAGTGATCTTTATTTTATCTGCCTGATTCTGAAGTGTTAATTAAGGTTTATTTTATTTTATATATTTGTTTTATCAGTTTTCAAATCAAGTCTTTTCCATAATTGAAGTGTTGCTTTAAACTATTATGATTTATGTGTGTAATACCACCTCCCAATTTTTAAATCTCCAATATGGACATTAATAGACAATCAAGTGTGCTCAAACCACTATCGTGGAATGGACATAAAGATCATACACATCTCCTATAGTATCAGGGAAAACTATATTGCTCTTTAAATTTTGTTATTCTTCTGAAGTTTTATCTATAAGCACTCTCCAGGGAAGTGGAAAATTCATTTCGAGTTCTTATTAATTTGCTTTCTTTATGATTTCTCTTTCCTGGCAGATGTGAAATCCAAAATCGCTGAAAGTGCAGCAAAGCTGGAAGCAGAGAGAATTGGGAAACTAAAAGCGTTGAAGGAGCATTATCAGCATCAAATATCTGATCCAAATCTGAACAAGGTATTGCCTATATGCTAAAACTAAACCGGATATGCTTTGGAAGGCATGGAAGTGATTTTATGTCATGAATTTTAAATTGTTATATGATATTGTTAAATTTATTTGTTGTATAGTCTTTTATCTTTAGAAATTTATTGTTTGTAATTGAAAGTTCTTTAGAATTAAACAAATTACATAATTTGTATTCTGTATCATGTGTTATGTTTTAATTATATTTCGAGTAGAAGTAATAATAGAGAGATAATTAGAAAGATATTTACCATAAAGGAAAGAGATAACATTATTAACATTTGATTTTGAGTTATTGAAATCATGCTAATCAGACATGGACTCAGCCAGGAGTCTTTTTAAAAAAAAAAAAAAACAATCACTTGTAGGAAACATCAGGGACAAACAAAAGTAAAAAAAAATTTTGATTGGATTCTTGTTTTTTTGAAACCTAATAAATTGTGTATTGGATAAAAAATGGTGCTGCACGTTCTTGCAGAGTGGCATAACTCATCATTTATTTTATCCCTTCGTTCAGTGAACCATCTTTTATTTCTTGCAGAGTGGCATAACTCATAACTCATCATTTATTTTATCCCTTCGTTCAGTGAACCATCTTTTCGATGCACATATAAGGCTAGTGAAAACCTTCTCATCAGTTGAAAATGCATCATCATAGAAATATTTCAGGTTCAAATAGTATTCTAATTGCATAAATGGGTTTATGAGGCTGTTTTGATTATTTGCAGCAAATGCTTTTATATAAAGGGAGGTTCTTGGGCTCCATGCCTGTAATAGGCCATGGCTTTATTAAGGTAACCCATTGGAGATTTGTTTGTGCCAACAATTTGAAGGACTTTCACCAATGGTTCAGCCATGAAATGATAAAAATTTACGGAGATGGCCTTTTGAAAAAGATGAATTTTATAAAAGAAGATAACAAAATAAATTGAACATCAACAACCACTTCTAATATTGATAATCTCATGTGATGCCCTTCAAAAAGCTTAAATAAAAAATGAAGTCACAAGGAGAGTATCAACTTTAATTGAAAGCTGTGTACGTCCACTCCTTGCTAATGAACATCCTCTTGATTGAAAGCATTCAACTTAGCATCGTAGTATGGTGATTTAAAATGAATGTTGCAGAAATGCTTGAAGTTGCCAATTGCCTTTCTATGCTTCGCATGTTTTTTCTTGTTACAACTGGTCATCTCAAGTGATAGATGGCAACCAATGGTGGAACAGGGAATAGAAAATCTTGAAGTGGTAACAAATCATGAGCTGGAGTCATTTATTGAGGAAGAGGGACAAAAATGTTGCACTTGTTTGCTTTAGCTTTATGTTTTTGTTCCTTTTTTAAGAAACTCTCTAGGTAGGCAGTAATCTTCTACACTACCTATGGACACAAAAAAGAGAACAATATATTAAAATATCTAAAATTTATAATGTTTATGAAAGAAAATAGATTAAAAGCTGAATGCAATAAAAAGATCTAGCAATTAGGATCATGCAAAATTTACAAGAGGAAATATACAGAAGACTTGTTAGGAAGCAGAGGAACAAAAGTAGGCTGACAAACAACTTGTGTTATTGGAAGATGAATCTCAGTCTTTTGTTAGGAGCAAATTTTCAAGCTGCATCGTGCCAACGTGGGTTTGTGTGACGCCCCCCTTGCTCAACTAATGGGGCCAAAAGGGCCATCTTTGCAACATATTGTATTTATGCATTTGCATTTGCATTAGTGTAGTCCAGGATAGGAGACTTAAGGGTCAATGGACCCTACTGTGAGCTCTAAATGGGACGTCTCCCTCCTCGTGTTAGATTAGGAGTATTTGTCACATTGGAGATCCTGGTAATGATTGTGGGAATCCCAAGGACTAGTCATGTATTTAGACATTGGACGGGCACTTGCATAGTTGCGCCACACTTGGGGAAGGACCCCACACACCCCACGTTGACCCAATTGACCCCAGGACTCCCACGCATGACACCTAGGCCCACGTGAGCATGCACGACACTCCCTGAGACCTTGCGCTGGCCTTTATGGCACTCTTGACCCCACGTTGACATGCTTGATTCCTAGGCACCCACTTGGGCATCCCGAGCCCTCTAGAGGCTAACGTTGGGCTTTAGAGCTTGGTGGTGACTTCGAGACAAGACATTGACGATATATAAGGGGCCAAGAGCCTCAATTGGGGTTTACACACTTGATCATTTACACTTTACCCCTATTTCACACTTTACCCCTATTTCATCTTGTGGATACAACCTTAGCGCAACTCTAAGTGTATTCCTTAGGTGGAGCACCTAAGAGGGTTGTTGAGCTGAGGGATCTCGACAATCTACGACATTGGTGTAGCACCTTTGCCCATCTGGTGGTATTTCGAGGTGGAGTCTCTGCCATTCATTTGGCTACCCGAATCTAAGGAGGGCTCCTTCGGTAGAGAGTAATTAGATTGTGAGGCACTGCTGTCCCATTGTTCCATCCGTCTGTCCAACATCAGAGAAGGGTTGTTTGGTCATTGTCAGCTCCCAGGAGGTTGACGTCAGCCCTCTAGGGCTAGATCTTGTATTATTTCTCATTTCAAATCATAATACAAGCCGTGGGTGTTGATATCTCATTGTTTATGTGGTGTGGATTAATTTATGTGCATCGTTGGTCATTATTGTACATGTGTGAACCATACGTTGGCTTTGTGAGCTTGTAATTGTTTTTAATGGTTGATATTGGCCATTCGTTGGCATTGTATGAAGTAATTGAGTTTGAATAGCCCTAATGTTGGCATTGAGGGTTTGTAGTTATTCCAGAATGCTTGTATGAACCCAACGTTGGTATCTTAGTGCTTGTGGTTGTTGTATATTTTGGATTTTGTCATCGAATTTGCTGATTGTTTATTTGAAATTTATTTGGCTCCTTATAGTTTGGCTCTTGGGATTGGTTTGAGACTAATTTGGCTTATTGACTAGATTGCCCTGTTCTACGATGAAGATCCCAAACTAACTGTGTTTTGGGATGCAATTTCTAGAAAATTCATGTTGAGCCCTTGGAGGTCTGGACATCTCATGTTGGGACTGGAGGAGTGGCATTTGCTACGTTGGGTATTGAGGGAATTGGGCATCCACCATTGAGCTGGAAAGAGGTGGCATATCTCTCATGGAGGCTTTTGGAATTTGGCGTTGAGGAGGATTCTTGTTTCACACTGGTAGTGAAGAGGTTTGAGAGTGTCAGGTGGAATTTGGAGGAACCATTGCTACTTGTGTGGAGCTTAGGCTATACTAGTTTTTTACTGAACATGGATTTTTTAAGGTTCTTGCAGGTACTATTTCATGTGCTTCCATGGCTGTGAAAGTCATCTATTGGACAGCCAATCAAGAGGAACAATTACAACAAACCGTAGTGTTTGCAATTGGCCTTGAAACGAGTGTCCACTGAGTACCATGGATAACATCTTCAAGCACCAAAGGATTCTTGGAGGATCATATGTTGCATTCTCTCACCATTGCTTGAGGGAAAGAAATTCGAGGGGGGAGGCTTTGTGACGGCCCCCCTTGCCCAATTAATGGGTCCAAAAGGGCCATCTTTGTAACATATTGTATTTATGCATTTGCATTTGCATTAGTGTAGTCCAGGACAAGAGACTTAAGGGTTAATGGACCCCACTGTGAGCCCCAAGTGGGACATCTCCCTCCTCGTGTTAGATTAGTAGTATTTGTCACATTGGATATCTCGGTAATGATTGTGGGAATCCCAACGACTAGTCTTGTATTTAGACAGTGGACAGGCACTTACATACTTGCGCCAAGCTTGGGGAAGGACCTCACACACCCCATGTTGACCCCAAGACTCCCACACATGACACCTAGGCCCACGTGAGCATGCATGGCACTCCTTGAGACCTTGGGTTGGCCTTTATGGCACCCAAGACCCCACGTTGGCATGCTTGACTCCTAGGCACCCAAGTTGGGCATCCCGGGCCCTCTAGAGGCTAACGTTGGGCTTTAGAGCTTGGTGGTGACTGCGAGACAGGACATAGATGATATATAAGGGGTAAGAGCCTCAATTGGAGTTTACACACTTGATCATTTACACTTTACCCCTATTTCGTCCTGTAGACACAAACTTAGCACAACGCTAAGTGTATTCCTTATGTGGAGCACCTAAGAGGGTTGTCGAGCTGAGGGATCTTGACAATCTACGACACTGGTGTAGCACCTTTGCCCATTTGGTGGTATTTCGAGCTAGAGTCTCTGCCATTCATTTGGCTACTCGGATTTGAGGAGGGCTCCTTTGGTGGAGAGTAATCAAATTGCGAGGAGGCACTATTATCCCATTTTTCCATTCGTCTGTCCGACATCAGAGAAGGGTTGTTTGGTCATTGTCAGCTCCCAGGAGGTTGGTGTCAGCCCGCTAGGGCTAGATCTTGTATTATTTCTCATTTCAAATCATAGTACAAGCCATGGGTGTTGATATCTCATTGTTTATGTGGTGTGGATTAATTTATGTGCATCGTTGGTCATTATTGTACATGTGTGAGCCATACGTTGGCTTTGTGAGCTTGTAATTGTTGTTTATGGTTGATATTGGCCATTCGTTGGCATTGTATGAAGTAATTGAGTTTGAATAGCCCTAACGTTGGCATTGAGGGTTTGTAGTTATTCCTGAATGCTTGTATGAACCCAACGCTAGTATCTTAGGGTTTGTGGTTGTTGTATATTGTGGATTTTGCAATCGAATTTGCTGATTGTTTGTCTGAAATTTATTTGGCCCCTTATAGTTTGGCTCTTGGGATTGGTTTGAGGCTAATTTGGCTTACTGACTAGATTGCTCTGTTCTACGATGAAGATCCCAAGCTAACTGTGTCTTGGGATGCATTTTCTACAAAATTCATGTTTTGGGTGCGATGACCTTTGATAGATTTTTTTTGTAATCTTTTGCTTGGTTTTGGTGATCTCCTTATGGAATTTTGCTTGAATACTTACAAATATAACTTAAAGAACAAGTTGTAAAAGATGATAGCATTAAAGCATGTGTTCATGAGATGTTTTTTGTATATTCACATCATGTATTTCTTCTTTCTCAAATGATCCTTAGTCCTTTGCTTTATAAGTTTATATAGATTTGGAAAAGTCTAATTTTGAATTCACCTAGGCGGGATCACTTAGGTTGTGAAATTAGAAGCTAAGCTCAACCCTAATAATATCAATAGTTGTGTTCAAAAGTTCGCTCCTTGCCACTAATCGTTTTCCCTGTTGAGGAGATTAATTGGCGATTTGGCAAAAGTTTGACGAAAATTCAGCAAAAAAAATGCAGAAAAAATATAATAGCAGTCATTTATTACAACAGTCTTTGCTATTGCAGCAATCATTACAACATTCATTTGCTATTACAACAATCATTTGCAAGATAGGATTTAAATATTACCAAAAACACATTACAAATGTCAAAAACACAGTCATTTGCTATTACAACAGTCTTGAAACCTGAAAAAGTAGGTGCTATTTTATATTACCAAAACACATGATATTGCATTATAGATGAGGACAACATGTTTTTAGTATCAAAATACTGCATAGTGCATAGGTTGCATACTAGCATAGTGAGTACATAAATTTCAAAATACATTTAACAATGTTTCTTTGAATTTGCAAAAAACAAAAAAAGATCCCTCAAAAACATCAAACATCCAAATATCTGGCAAAAAACCGGCGATTATCTGGTAAAATCCGGCAAAAATCCGAATATTCTCCAAGACGCGATTGTTTCTGGATTTTTGGTTTTCCCCTTCAATTGTGATTATTCACGGTTAATTGCAGGTTTTTAAATTTATGATCAATAGAGACCGAGGTCTTGAAATTTGTAGAGACCAAGGTCTTGAAATTAGTAGGGCTTGGTTACCTATTATAGACCTAATTCATGAAAATAGAAAGAAAAATAAGATTACACAAAAATAGCAATAATTTTTGTATTTTAACTCGATTTTTCATGTTCTATACACCATTGGAAAGCTATATTTATGTAGAATGTAACCATATTAATTTATTTGCTATTTTATAACGATAGAGGGCCAAGATTTATCTTTGTGAAATTGGCTAATATTCATCTCTACTTAAGGAAGAAGGTTTGATTTTATTTTTTTCATTCAGTAATTTTGAAGATGGGTCCTACATTTGATATCGTTTATCTAGTAAGTGAACATTTGACTTATATATAACTTGCAAAGAGGTGGATTGGCTTTCAATTTGCTTTAGAGTAATGAGCATTGATTTGTAGGACATGCGTCATGTTATTTGCCTTGTTTCTTATGCTTAAAGTTTATATGTGTAGGAATTGAAAACCCGTGAAAGGCAGATTAGCCTTCGATTAAGACAGATATCTGGAACTCAGGAACAAGTCAGGTAAATAAACATTTTGTAATAAGATAATTCTTGGGGATTTGTTTATAGTTTTGTTTGTTGACAATATACCCAGAGGGTTCCAAGTTTTAAATGGCATCAATATAGTAATGAAGGTGTCAGCATATGACTTCAAGAAATCATCACATGGAAGGTAGTGAAAATGAAATTGGGAAATAAAATGAAATGCGTTTCACAATAATGATAATCAAAGCATCTACAAAGAAGCTGGAGGGCTTAGAGATTCCTGGTGGTGATATTGTTACTAATTCTTAGATATTACTTTGCGCTGGCCATTCTCCCATAAGTATCGTTGGATCTTGTATGAGCTCTTCTGGAATTATTTATCTCAGCATTTCCATTGTTGCTGAGACTCAACTTACAACATTTGTGCTATTTGTAGTGATGGTTCTCATATGTTGTTCATGTGCTATTTGCAGTTGTTTTTAGTGTTGTTTACCTGTATTTTAGAACTGCAATTTGGGCTTAAAAGTTGATTTGTACTACCTACTTATTTGTTTTTCCTTGAGTTCCATAGATCTGTTTTGGTTGCTTGTGGAGATTTCTAAAATTTCTTTCTTTCTAAGAACCTTAGGTACAGATTCAGTGAATTACAGAGGGACAAAGACATGGCAATGTGAAGATTGAGAGAAGTGATTTCAAAGTGCTTGAGCATGAAGCTAGATCCATCACAGCTTCTTCACCTGTTTAGCATAACGGACATGACAAAATGGACAAACCACCAAGCATAAAGGACCAATGAAAAATCTGTAACTTAATAGGATGTAGGATGTCTTAAAGAATAACAGTTAGCGGTTTCAGATTTCCATTCATATGTACTAAATGTGAACTTTAAAAACATATGTAAGTTTTGATAGAAGTCAGTGATGAGTGATAACTGATAATAGAAGCAACATGCTCAAAGAAGCCCATGAATGATTGTGTGAGATATAAATGAATTATTTGGAACTGTATGTCAAATCCTAAGTCCAGGATTTCAAAGAATTGGGTCAAATTGAGGAATCATTCTTTGTTGACCTTCGACATTATGGGCCATCTTCTTTACCTTTCCATATTTTAGGCATTGAATTGCCAAATTCTAAGCTTCTACAATCACATTGGCCTTGAATTCAAGAATATGATGATGTCTGAGGTCCAAAAGACACTTCTTGAAAATCAATAGAACTACTTGAAGAGTTAGGAGTTTATTATAAGGACTAGGGTTGGATGCTTTTTCTAGAAGTTGAAATGGTAATTATGACGAAGATTAACTTATTAATGGTCATAAGATTATTTGAGACAAAAATTAGTTTCCATATAAAAGGATAATTATTGTTCATAAAAATTATACCAAGGGTAATATAAGGGTGCTTAGCCCATGTATACTATGATAGAGAATAGTCTCTGAAAGAGGTTGTTAATATATACTATCTATGATTTTCTTGAGAGGCAATGTCATGTTACTTAAACCATATCAATTATTTCCTATGGCAACTAGAGATAAGGTGTACAATGAAGGTATAATATGATTTTGTATCTTATTAAGAAAGGGATTTTGATCATACAATATCACATCTTGTCATAAGGTTTAGTCGCTATTCCTAACATGGAGCATCAATCTTAATTTGTACATTTAAGCAAGGATCAATTCCTGAATGTTCATCTCTCGTCCAATTATATAGTGGAAAACATTAATGACCTTGTATAAATGGTAGAAATAATAAATATACCATTTGAAAGAATCATTTATGACTTGGAATTTCTTTCCCTAGCAGCCATAGAAGAAAAATATGGTTTTTTGTAAATACGACTTGAGGCCAAATATTGAAATATGACCAAAAAACGGTCAAAGTATGCTGAATACGATAAAAATTCACGGAATTTAAAATCCGTGAATATGGTAAATTTGGCAAAGGAACTTAAAAAAACAACAAAATGGTCAAAGTACATGACAAAAATACGACAAATTCGGGAAAAATACGTGGTACATTCAAAAATAAAATAACATGCATTGTTTTTCATCTAATTGCCATAAATGATTAAATCTTTCCCATAAACAATCATATCATCTACCAAAACATTCATGAAATAAAATTTAAAGAAAATGATAGTAGATTGTAATTCATGTTCATAAATCACAACATCGATATATGAAAATAACAGTCATCTAGAAAATATATGTCAGATCAAGATGTTTGCTCATAAAATCATAAGTCATAAGTGACAAAAAATACTACATAACTAAATACAATGTCTCATGACACATCATTGTGTATGGTTCAAAGCTCTAGCCCTTTTGGACCCATTAATTGGGCAAGGGGGGCCGTCACAAAGCCTCCCCCCCTCGAATTTCTTTCCCTCAAGCAATGGTGAGAGAATGCAACATAT
>Ga0181465_100676_pt1 | contig 11259 bp, 6 predicted proteins | sample InSIn3gowninarea_FD_119076 | JGI IMG/M metagenome (GOLD analysis project Ga0181465, IMG submission 119076) | Clean room microbial communities from NASA Spacecraft Assembly Facility at Jet Propulsion Laboratory, Pasadena, California, USA -... ... | reverse complement strand
CTCACTCTTGGACACTTAGAGTTTTCTTGGAGCACTTTGGCATTGGATCAAGAAAGGAAAAGAAGGCAAGAGAAAGGAAGGAGAAAGCAAGGAAGTGCAAGATTAAGAATCTATAACAAGATTCTTTGCAGGTATCAATTTTCATGTGTGATTTCCTTGCTAGATTTGGCATTCATGGTATTTCATGGGGTTCTTTGTTGTCATGTGATCCAAAAATGGGTCCTGGATAAACCTCTAAGTCTAAAAGACTTCATGCAAGAGGTAAAAGGTGCCAAATGGCACAAATACTTTGTAAATCAGAGGAAAATCAAAATTGCAGGATACTCTCAGAAATAGTCTCATTGCAGGGATCCCTCTATTCTAAGCCCAACACAACTTAAATGGGTGAAAATGGATTTCAGATGGGAAAGCTATCATAAAATAAAGCTACCCTTTTTCAAAGGAAAAAGAGGCAAAATCCCGTAGATAATGGGTCTAAAAACCCTCTAAGTCTTCCAAATCTCCCAAAAGGGAGAGACCACTGAAAGAGGAGAAGTCTTGGACTTATCGAATTACACTATTGGGCCTTAAAAACTTGAATAAAACCATGAAAATAGGCCCATCAGAGGTCAAAGGAACAATGAACAGGGGTTGTGGGATCTGGCCGATCAACAATTCAGATCCGATCAGCATATCGCATAGGTAGTGATGGGCGGATCGGCAATCGCAATCAGCGTCTGTATAAACCATATGATATGGGAAGGCACGGGCTTATGCGATATGGAATTGTGACAAGTCGCATCGCAATATTGCATCGGCACATTACAGTGGAGCGGGACTGTTATGTTATGTATTATATATGTGATGTGATGGCCAGACCTGACGGGGTGGTAAACAACATTGGATATATGTTGAAGTCTGTCAAAAGGCCATTTTATATGCATTTTCACATATTTCGTTTATTAAACGAAAAGTGAAGGGAAGCGCAATGTTATCTAAACCAGACCCAAAAGGGTTTGGGAATGAAAATGTATAACATTTGAAATCCACCAAACACCATTTTTCAATGTATTTTCATAGTTTCGTTTATTAAACGAAATGCAAAGGATGAAGGCCAATTGTGATATGTGATAGCGATTCTTAGGCAAACCCGATGGTCCTATAAAGTGGGATTATGGGAATTTCAAGTCCAAAATTGTGTTTTATGTGGATTCTCTCGTGTTTTTACAGTGTTCTCTGTGTAAACAGAGAACGACTATTCCAAAAGAATTTAAAGCCCCAATTGCCCTTCCATTACCAAATAGGTGGCATTCATCCCTGAGGGCGTTTAGAAATGATTGCTAACGCTTAGAGATGGGATTCGAGCAGACTGTGGCAGGAAGACAGAAATCCCAAGAGGGACAACGAATAGGCAGTGCAATTTTTGCAATTAATCTATGAATGTCAAAGACTGTGTGGCTGCTAAGTTGTTGAACGATGGCCAAGTTGTTATGTGTTGTTGTTGAGTTATTGTTGGTGGCCGAGTTGTTGTTGGAGGTTGACGTTGGGGTTTTGTTGTGAAGTAGAAGCCAAGAGGTAGCCTAGAAGCCAAGGAGGTAGTGCAAAAGTAGAAAAGCAACTGAGGGAGCCTTTGGGTTCACTTGAAGTTCAAGTGAAAAGCCAGAGAGTGTGAAGGTTGCAGAAGGTAGAAAGAAGCCAAAGCGAAGAGCTAAAGAGCCAAAGAGCTAGAGTCAAAACCAAGAGCCGGAACCAGAGGCAAAGAGCTAGATTCAGAGCCAAGAGCCAAAAACAAGAGCCAAAGAACCAGAGCCAAGAGCCAAGAGCCAAGAGCCAGAGCTTCAAGAGGCAGAAGGGATTAAATAGTGTTTGAACCTACTGTTTTCATACAAAACAGTAGGAGTTGGGCCTAGAGCTTGTAGAAAAGACTTACACCATAATCCCAGAGAGCCTAGTTGAATTAACTAGAGCTCACGGAGATGTAGCCCAAGAGTTGTGGGTGAACTCCAAATTAATTTGATGTCTTATGTGTCTATTTTACTATTTCTTTATTTACTGTTATATGAATTTATATATTAGTTTAAGCACATTCACATATCAGAACAAACAACATATTTTAAAGAAAATAATTAGCTGAAAACAAATATAAGCATACACCCATATTTTCAAGCATTTCTTAATTCTGCATTCGCTAATCAAATAGACTTGGGAAAATTCAAGCTTTGGAAGTGGGAGAGGTTCTTGTAAGCTAGACAAGAAGCCTAAGAGCCCCATTTTCAGATCAGGTGGTATCAGAGCTTAAGGTTGATTAACCACACCTTTAAGAAGGTTATATCAAAATGCTTGATTGACAGAGCAGAGATTGCTTGTCTGAAATGTGTTTGAATAGCAAGAGGCTGATTGTATGCTTGTTTTGCAGACTCACCATTTTTTGAGTTTTCAGAGGTGAAGGGAAATCTATTGATAGCTCAATCCAGGAAGGAAAAGAAGGAGAAGGGCTGAAGGAATTCTTCTATCCCAAGGGACCTCAAGGCAATCCAAAGCACAAGAGGTTCGTTGCAAGAGGCTGCTTAAATAAGCTCTTCATTTATCTTGTTGAAGTTTTTTTGTTCATTGGCATAATGAAAATTTCTACAAATGGGTCCTCAAGTTTTTCTCTATTCACAAGATTCCTTGATGAAGACATGAAGCAAGAATTGTCCACCATGATGGATATGGTGAGAGAAATGTATGAGGATGGAAGGAAGAGAAGCATGCTTAGAAAGCACTTGAATTCCATGAAGGAAGAGAAGCAGTTGCTTGCTAACAAACTCTAGGAAATGGAGAGGCAACTTCATATTGCAAATATGAACCTGAAAAGGATGCATGAGTTGGAAATACAGCTCTATATTGCCAAAGAAGCCTTAGTCAAGTACCAGCTTGAAGAAGAGGTAAGCCATTCTAGTTTGTCTTCAAATTCTTATGAGAATGCTTGTGTTAGTTCTTTTGAGAAACATACTAAAGGCATAGGTTCCAAGCTAATGTCCAAGATGGGCTATGAAGGAAAGGGCTTCGGAAAGCATGCATAAGGTATTGTTGAACCAATAATGGTTGAGGAAAGGCCTAAATATTTGGGTCTTGGCTATGAACAGTCTTATGGGGAGAATTCCAAAGCTACCATGAAAGCCATTGAAACAGTCCCAAGAAGGAGTTTCATTTCATGTCCTCTACCTCAGATGTGTGAAGGTTGTATCTAAGAGAAATAAAATAGCTTGAAACATCAATTGCAGGATGCAGGTGTTCAGAAACACGCACTTGAACCAGAGAGTTGGGGAGACTCTAACAGCCTTGAAAATTTTGATGGTGTTCCAAAGGGAGCCACTTCTTCATTTGTTTCACCTCCTCATGAAGGCAATAAAGGTGAAAGAGGCAAGTATAAATCTAGTTCTAATTATATTCCTTTTGATTTTGCAAAGCATGATGAATTCCGACATATGTGTGGGAAAAGAATTGCATTTTCCTTTTTTGGTTTGCATAACCATGATTTTTCTACATGTTGGAAGAGAATGGCGACATACAGGAAGCAGAAGAAGGAAAAGGAGCAAGTAGCCAAAGGTCCATTGGACAAGGAAAATCATGCTATCAAGAGGATGCACATGCAGTGCACTTGCTGCTATAAGCAAGGACATCTTGCTGCAATGTGTTGGACACCAAATCCAACAATGCTTCCACCAAAGCTGAAGCAAGTGGAAAGAGAAGATGGAAGAAATGGAAGTGAATATTCCATGAATGATGTGTCTCAAAATGATTCACATGTTGATGCTGATGTGTAGGCAAGGGTAGTACCTTTGAAAGGGATTGGTAAGGAACAGTTAGAGTTCTTATTCGATTAAGATTGCATGTCTATTTATGCATCTATATTATATTTCATTACAACTTTGAAAGTATAGTGTGCTTAAGTGGAAGTTGAAGGATGAAATGTATGCATGAGCATAGGGATGTTGATGATTTCCTTGTTTTTGAACATGTATGTGTAATTAACTTGCAGGTTTGATTGCTTTGACATGCATGTGATGCCATGTTGACTTGGAAGAAGTTAACTTGGTCTCCAAATGGAGATGATGATGAAAGTTTCATCTTTTGAAAAAGAGTCCTAATGGTCTTTTTCTACATGCTTGACTTAAGGGTCATCTGTTTAAAGGCATGTTTTGTGGGCTTGTTATCTAGTCCATCATTTTTATGCAGATATAAGACATGGAGGTGTTCACAAGATGTGAAAATCTATTTCTTTTGTTGAAGTAGGAGTTAGTCCATCCAGTTGTTGTCTGTATGCCTGTCATTGTTAATAGTTGTTGTTGGAAGTTTGTCAAACAGGTAAAAATGAAAGTTTTGTGGAGTAGATGTACTTCACATTTGTTGAGCCACCTTGGATCAATGATCAAGGAAAAGAAGCTCAAACTACCTTCTATGACCATTTTAGTGGAAGTTCTGCAGCAAGGCAAGAAGGAAGACAATTATTCTCAAGAAGACCAGCCCATCCGGAGAAGGGAAATCGTCAGAAACTTTGGCTCAGAGGTACTATGCAAAGGCAAGTGTAGGGAAGTTGAAAGAAGAGGGCGAGTGACTGTCATTTATTGTTCAAATCAATATATCAGACTTTTGGAGACCAAAATTTCTTTAAGTGGGGAGGCGTGATCCAAAAATGGGTCCTAGGTAAACCTTTAAGTATAAAAGACCTCATGCAAGAGGTAAAAGGTGCCAAATGGGACAAATCCTTATAAATTAGAGGAAAATAAAAAATGTAGCCTACTCTCAGAAATAGTCTCATTGCAGGGATCCCTCTATTCTGAGCCCAACAGAACTTAAATGGGCGAAAACGGACTTCAGATGGGAAAGCTATCATAAAATGAAGCTGCTCTTTTTGAAAGGAAAAAGAGGCAAAATCCCTTGAATAATGGGTCTAAAAACCCTCTAAGTCTTCCAAATCTCCCAAAAGGGCGAGACCACCGAAAAAGGAGAAGTCTTGGACTTATCGGATTACACGATTAGGCCTTAAAAAATTGAATAAAGCCATGAAAACAGGCCCATTAGAGGTCAAAGGAATAGAGAACAGGGGTCGTCAGATTTGGCCAATCAACGGTTCAGATCTAGTCAACATATCGCATTGGCAGTGACGGGTAGATCGACAATCGTAATCGGCATCGGCATAAACCATATGATATGGGAAGGCACAGGCTTATGCGATATGTGATTGTGACAAGTTGCATCACAATATTGCGTTGGCACATTACAGTGAAGCGGGGCCGATATGTTATGTATTATATATTTGATGCGATGGTCAGACCTGATGGAGAGGTAAACAACATTGGATATATATTGATATCTATCAAAAGGTTGTTTTTGTATGCATTTTCACATATTTCTGATCCGAATGGAAAATGGCATCAACCCATGGTATTCATCCACCCATGGTATTGTAAGTGGCACCCACCCATGGTATTTATCCACCCATGGTATTGTAAATGACATCCACCAATGGTATTTGGTCATGGTATTGTGACATCCACTCATGGTACTCATTCACCCATGGAATTGATCTGTGGTGTTGTAACTGAAAAATACTATAAGTAATAAGTTGCATTTTTTAAAAGGAAAAATTGTCCACCACAATGTAGTCCTTACAGGTATTATATGTTTTAATAAAAAGTTTCTTTGTGGTTTTGTTTATTAGACATTCTCCTCTTTTTCTTCTGGAATTTCAATTTTTCAGATCTTGGGGGCGTCCCCCCCAAGATCCATTTCAATTTTTTAGATTTTGGCGGCCTCCCCCCAAAGACCCAAATCAGTGGTATCAGAGTAGGTTATGATTCCATGGGAATGAGGGTTTGATGCATATTTCAGTTTCAAATTTTGCATCAATATTCAATAAACTTTAGGCACATGTTGTGACCTCCATAGAGCACTTTCTTAGGCCAAGCACGAAGAATTTTTCTTTTTTCATTTTTTTGCAGGAATTTTTTTTTGGGTGGCACATTTGCACATCATATCTAAAACATTTGGTGCAATATTTACAAAAACAAATAACAGTTCTTGATTCCCTACGAAAAATACCAAAATTCAAAAAAAAATTGGCCGAATCAGAGTCTCGATGAGGGAGATATCGCTGATTTAAAATCAGCTATGTTGTAGAATTGTTTTCTGACGACAACTCGTGGATGGTAAATCTGCTATCATTTTTTGAAGTTTTTGTCCAGGATTAAAAAAAACGGATTGTAGATTTGAGCTCTTCTTGAAAAATCACCCAATTTCAAAAAACAAAATGGGTCGAATCGAAGTTCGGATGTGGGAGATATCATTGATTTAAAATCAACTATTTTTTAGGACTTTTGTGACAACGGAAAAATTGCAGCGCAAATCTATGATTTTAGAGTGTCCATATAAGGATTTCCAACACATGGGAAGATGAAAAATGATCCTTCTACTTCCAAAAAGAGGTTATAATAAATATTCTGAGTTATATTGACCGATTTATGTCCATTTTAATTCTGGAGAAGCATTCAGAGTGGGTTCTAGTTGGAAACGTGCCATCTCACCCCACTTTAGTAAGCACCTACTTTACATTCATCAGTTTTAGCATAACAGCATTCGGCTTGGGTTATTTGGAGACATGCCCTCCCACCCCAGGCTATGTAGGCACCTACTACTTAATCAACAACCAACATCACGGTTATGGGTCAACCACACAAAATCCTTGTCATTGAGGTCCATTTGTTAGGCCACACACTGTTAGTATCACAGTTGGTCACAAGCATTACAGGGTATATCTATCCTCAGATCTTCGTTTGTCATGGTTATGGGTCATCCACATACCCACACTTCATCGAAGTCCATTTTCTAGTCCGCACACTATCAGTATCACAGTTGGTCACAAGCATTACAGGGTATCTCTATCCTCGGATCTTTGGTCATCATGGTTACGGGTTAACTACATAAAACCCTTCTCTCAGTGGCTCTTCATATTCAACAAAGGCTTCACAGGAGGGAAATTCACGCAATGGGGACCATTGGTTCTTAAGGAAGGAGGAATGATCCAAATGGAAAATGGCATCAACCCATGGTATTGTATGTGGCACCCACCCATGGTATTTATCCACCCATGGTATTGTAAATGACATCCACCCATGGTATTTACCCATGGTATTATGACATCCACCCATGGTACTCATTCACCCATGGAATTGACCTGTGGTATTGTAACTAAAAAATACTATAAGTAACAAGTTGCATTTTGTAAAAACATAGATTGTCCACCACAATGTAGTCCTTACAATTATTATATGTTTTAATAAAAAGTTTCTTTGTGGTTTTGTTTATTGGGCATTCTCCTCTTTTTCTTTTGGCAATTTCAATTTTGTAGATTTTGGGGGCTTCCCCCCCAAGATCCATTTCAATTTTTTAGATCTTGGGGGCCTCCCCCCCCAAGACCCATATCAATAGTTACAATACCACGGGTCAATTCCATCAGTGAATGAGTACCATGGGTGGATGTCACAATACCATGGGCATATACCATGGGTGGATGTCATTTACAATACCATGGGTGGATAAATACCATGGGTGGGTGCCACTTAAAATACCATGGGTAAATTCCATGGGTGGATGAATACCATGGGTTGATGTCATTTTCCATTCGGATCAATTTTGTTTATTAAACAAAATGCGAAGGGAAGCACGATGCATGTAAATCGGACCCGAAAGGGTTCGGGAATGAAAATGTATAACATTTGAAATCTGCCAAACACCATTTTTCAATGTATTTTCATAGTTTCGTTTATTAAACGAAATGTGAAGGATGAAGACCAATTGCAATATGCGATAGTGATTCCTAGGTGGACCGGATGGCACTATAAAGTGGGATTATGAGAATTTCAAGTCCGGAATTGTGTTTTATGCGGATTTTCCCATGTTTTAATAGCATTCTCTATGTAAATAGAGAATGATTGTTTCAGAAGAATTTGAAGCGTTGATTGCCCTTCCGTTACCAAATAGGTGGCATTCATCCCTGAGGGCGTTTAACAATGATTGCTAATGCTCAGATACGAGATTCGAGCAGACTGTGGCAGGAAAGCCCGAGAGGGACAATGAACAGGCAGTACGATTTTGGCTTTTAAGCCATGAATGTCAAAGACTATGTGGCTACTGAGTTGTTGAACAGTGGCCAAGTTGTTGTGTGTTGCTGCTAAGTTATTGTTGGTGTTCGAGTCGCTGTTGAAGGCTGCTGTTGGGGTTTTGCTGTTAAGCAGAAGCCAAGAGGTAGTGTAGAAGACAAGGAGGCAGCAGAGAAGCAGAAGAGTAGCTGAGGGAGCCTTTGGGGTTACTTGAAGTTCAAGTGAAAAGCCAGACAATGTGAAGGTTTCAGAAGGTAGAAAGAAGCCAGAGCGAAGAGCCAAAGAGCCAAAGAGCTAGAGCCAAAGAGCCAGAACCAAGAGCCTAAGAGCCAAAGCTAAGAGCCAAGAGCCAAGAACCAGAGCTTCAAGAGCCAAAAGGGATTAAACGGTATTTGAACCCACTGTTTTTGTACAAAACAACAAGAGTTGGGCCTAGAGCTTGTGACAAAGACTTAGACTATAATCCCAGAGAGCCTAGTTGAAGTAACTAGAGCTCATAGAGATGTAGCCCAAGAGTTGTGAGTGAAATCCAAATTAATTTGCTGTCTTATGTGTTTGTTTTACTATTTCTTTATTTACTGTTATATGCATTTATATATCAGTTTAAGCACATTCACATATCAGCACAAACAACAGATTTTAAAGCAAAGAATCGGCTGAAAACAAATACAAGCATACACCCATATTTTCAAGCATTTCTTAATTCTACATTGGTTAATCAAATAGACTTGGGAAAATTCAAGCTTTGGAAGTGGGAGAGGTTCTTGTAAGCTAGACAAGAAGCCTAAGAGCCCCATTTTCAGATCATCATGGCATGGATTTTTTCCAGGCATGATAGTGTTTCCAACCTATCCTTTCCTTTTTTGGATAGCCATGGTGTGATGGGGTTCTCATGTTTTCGTTGAGATGAATTTACAGATGGATTCTAAAATGAGTGAGGTGGATCTCTGAAAGAAAAAACACATGGCCTGATGATCCCTGAACTGAGCTATGGATTGCGATAAAGCCACTCGCCTAGTGACCCTTGAACTAGACTGTGGGTTGTTGTAAATCCAAGTATTGTGTGCCTAAGAATCCTCAATTGGTTAATGGCGGGATATACGATAAAGCCTAGATGTGATTTCCCTTTATTAGGCCTAGGAATCCATGCCGGTGAATGGTGGGATATATGTTAAAGACTGAAGGAGGGAGTCTCGATTAGGGTCTACTGATACAGTGTGGATTGAGGTAAGGCCTAGAGAGTAGGACATAGGGAAATTCCTCATGGGTTAGGTGGAGAAATTCAGTGGCATCCATGCTTGTTTCATGGCCAAGTGATCCAGAATGGATTATAGTAAAGCTTGGTTCTATGGATGGGGGGGTGGTGTAGCTTTGGGAAGCGCTAGTTGAGTTTGGTTTTGAGTCTCACATTCATGCTTGGAATATTCCATGCGGATGATTGGCTAAAAGAAATATTTGGTTCAACCAATCTATAGTCGAGTGGTTCATGGAAGTCCCAAAACTAGTTCGTTGTTGCATTCATTAATATGAGGTTATTTATCCTTGTTATTTCATGAGTATTATACTAGTTCATATGTGGATTATATATTTGTTTTTTCCTTGGTAGTTATGTTCTTATTATGTTGGCTATAAACATTTATTATGACAACGACTATATATGGCTCTCATGATGTTTTTACTTGTAAATGAATGAACAATGTATCTATGGCCTAATGGATGAAATTGTAGCTAATGTGTTGAGGAATCAATGCTTGTTGGTGATTCTCAGATAAGTGTGAGACCCCTATGCTGTTAAGACCTATAGCTTTCATGTTTGTGACATGTTTGACGAAATCCTTGTCATGGCTAGTAAGGGTCCAGTCTTGTCCTTGTTGATGTTTTTGCAAACGTATCTATGCTCCACTGTGAAATTCGATTTCTAAACCTGTCATTGATTTCTGGGCAGTGACCTAGGCTCTGGGCCCAAAAAGTGGCACAATTCCTAGAGTCACGGGCACAACACTAGGGAAAAAAGTCCCTGGAAGCTCCCTTGCCCTTGTTGTGGGAGCATATGGAGCCTCCCAGATGCACCCTTGTCCATATCAAGGGAGTGTCCAAGGGTTTGATTGACTAAAACTTCAGTTGGTCTTAGGGGATGGTTACATGAATGGTTGGGATGGCTCATGGGAGTTTTGTTTCTCATGTGCAAAGTCTTTGATGTGCTTTGCTCATTCCACTTCCTTAACTAACTCATAGGGAGTTGAATCATATCATAGTTTTATCCCAGTGGGCTGATTTGTTTGGTAGATATGGAAAGAGGGTGTTACACATTCGTATACGGTAGACCAAAACAAGGCTTTCCATGCTCCCTCTTTCAAATATTAGGTAGTGGCCCTCACTTTCCAACAGCCCTACCAGGCATACACATGCCACACTTCTTCCAAACACAACATAACAACCAACAACACCAACAATTACATAACACACACTCACGACTGTCGCACACACCCTTGACCTCAAAGTGAGATAATCAATAATTTGTTAAGTGGAAGACAACAATAGCAATCTCGTGAATGGAAACATAATTCAATGCAATTCACTAGAATTCAATGGCAATGCAATTCTATACATACAAGGCACGGTTGGAGAGCCACTGTGTTATAGGCTCTATAAGCCTTCTCCATAACCTGTGTAAGTTCAGATCCACAACCAACACAAAAAAAAATGGAATGCTGGCAGGCTCACATCAAGCAGTAAAAAAAATCGAGGGAAATCTCCACTCGAAGCTCCCTATTGGACGTTTCTCCGATCTGACAAGGCTCTAACCCAACTGCCAAACAAAATGGACCTTCGAAATTCCTCCTCCTGCATAGGCTGGAATAGATCTTTCACTCCGGGTCTGTGCTCTCACCAGATCTCAACACTGAACAATGTAACAGATTTCTTCCTTATGGCCAAATGAGTGCCCATCTCCCAACTACGATGGTGTGATTCTCACAACTCAACCACCACACAACAAACATGATAACCATTTGAGAAACCCATATCTGGCCTCTCAGATCTCCAACCAAGGTCGTGTTGTTAGCCCAGAGAAACCCTGAGTCATAAGCGCAATCGGTTTTTATGTTGTGTTTGGAAGAAGTGTGGCATGTGTATG
>Ga0181465_101174_pt1 | contig 11289 bp, 10 predicted proteins | sample InSIn3gowninarea_FD_119076 | JGI IMG/M metagenome (GOLD analysis project Ga0181465, IMG submission 119076) | Clean room microbial communities from NASA Spacecraft Assembly Facility at Jet Propulsion Laboratory, Pasadena, California, USA -... ... | reverse complement strand
CTCCACACTAACAGCTATGTTTTGCATGTCTGTTAAGGTTTGAGGGGCTCTTTCTCTCAATTGATATGCCATGTCTGAGTCAAATCCATCAGGGAATTTATATAACGCCAGATCAGGTGGAGGCCTAAGGTTTTGTGGAATAGCATTGTAAACATTGTTAAATATGGAATAGTAGTCTAAAACAGCTTCTTGAGGGCCTCTTTTTATAGTATCATATTCAGATAATATGTGAAGTGGATCTTTCTTTTTCTCCCATCTGTTAAGAAAAGTTTGGTAAAGGGCTTCTGGGTCACCTATAGAATTTGCAGGAAGAGCTCTAATCCAGGGCCTCACATCACCTGTTAAACTTTGAACAAAAATCTTCATTTTTACACCATCATCATCTATCTCATAGTTTTCAAAATAGTCTTGCATTTTCTTGGTATGTTGTAGGGCTGTGTAAGAACATGTACCATCAAAATAAGTGATCTTGGTTTGATAATCCTGAGGCATAGCCCCTGGATTTGCAAGTAACTGTAAAGGTGCATATCTATTAGCCATATTTACGAGGATAAGTGGAACAGCAGGAATAAACGGAACAACTGGAACAACGGGGATAATGGTAGTATGTGAAGTAGATGGAGGGGTGGAGAAGGTAGTTTGTGAAGTGGATGAGGAACTAGGAGACGTGGGAGCAGTGGTGTGAGGATGCAATGAAATTTTAGCAGGGGTTGGAATATAACTTTGAGGTACTGTCTCAGGGCTTGAATCTGTAAAATGTTCTTCTTCCTCTTGTTTCCTGAGAATCTTTGGAATTAAATTAGGATTTTCAAAAATAGCTGGTGGATTTTGATCTGGATTAGACCTGGTGTAACGGGTCTTCTTCGTTGGAGCCAACTTCTGAGCTTCTGAACCTATTTTTTTTTTGGAAATTTTCTAAGAATAATTGTGGTTTAGAAGGAAACTGATCAAATTTTGGAACAGTTGTTTAGGACTTAAGACTGGAATAAAGATTGACTGGAGCAGCTTTTATATACTCCTGCAAATGCAAAGGAAAAGCAGTTTCCAAGGCTTCCTGGCTGTCATTTAGACTTTATCTATAGTGTTAAGGAGTAGACAGCAGTTGGAAAATTCATTCCTCCCCAGTGGAGTCGCCAATTATGTTAACACTCAGGTTGTTCCCTTTGACCGCCAAGGGAATACGGTCGAGGTAACCACAAACCAATCTTTGGACTACAGGTCCTAGCCTACCTGCAATTAGAGAGGGCTCTCTCTTTAGGATCTAGCTTTGTTTTGTGAGATTTTAGGCTAGTTATGGAGTTCTTTGTGTTTTGTTTAAGTTTTGGTGGGATGATTGATGTCTTCAAGTAGGGAGGCATGCATAGCCTAAGAGTTTCAAACCATTGGGCATGGAGTCATGAAGTAAGGCTACTGGTGCATTTTCTTGGTCACAAGAGGACTATAGAGCAGGATAGCTATACATGAAACAACGTTCATGCTAAATAAGGATGGAATGAGGGCTAAGGAATGAGAGGCAACTAAGAATCTCTCCTTCAGCTTAACAGAGGGAAGGTGAATGAGCTCTATCTAGGAGCAATCAAGAATTCCTAGATAACTGTCATACATGGGTGAATTAGGGGAAATATGAGCCGAGAGGAATTCATATTCATAGCTAATCCAGAGGAAAACATATAGAAACAACAGAAATTGAGCATAGAGTGCAGTTAAGCAAAGTATAGGCTATCCATTTTTCCTGTTATTTAGACGGTGATACGATGGCGGATAAACATATATATAAACTGAAAATAGAATGAAGAAAAACTTATTGTTCCATGTAGTAGCACAAGAATTCCACAGTCACTCTTCAACCATTGAACATACATCAGACAGTCTGTCCTCCAAGATTTTTAGTAGTCTTTGATTAAAGAAATTCTCAAATATGCAGTGCGAGTCTCTCATGAAGTAAACTAATCAACCAACCCCAAAGACATTCTACGAGGGGATATATACACAAAAAGGAGATACAAAATATCTAGAGGATGAGTTATTAACTCATAAATTCTTTCACCAACTCCTAAGGAGCAGCTGATGAGAAAGTAAATGCAGAAGTAAAGACAAATGTAACAGTTGTTCTTTTCTATCAGTGAATGTTGACTTTTGAGTCCATTTGAGTCGGTTGGGGCTGCGCTTTCAAAATCCGCGCCTTTTGGGCTTGCTGTCCCAGCCCTTTGCCTTGTCATTGATTTGACTTGCTCCACCTGTTATTTCCTTGCGCTATCTGGTGCTTGCTGTTGACCTGTAGTTGACATGAAATTTGAAAATTGAAAAAGGAGCCAAAGACTGATATCACCTGGGTAAAATGGCCAACATGGCTTGCCACCAATCTTTAGGAGGAATTTAATGCCTTTGTATCTTGATGAGTGTCTCATCAGCCTCAGTATACTTGTAATAGTTAGGTGGCATCTCAAACAGATGGTTGACTTCATGTTCCATGTAAAATAAGTTTTCCAGCTTGTCATAGAGAGTTTGTCCTGAAGGAGGTCCTGCCTGTGTTGGAGAACTTGATGAAGCAGTAAGCTGATTGGTGACATAGTTATTGAGCCTAGTTGCATATTGGTCATGTGTCAATAACCTTCCAGCACCAATTAATAGGCTGGGCAATCCTTTAGTCTGTAGTGCTACAAGCTTTATTTCAAAATTGTCCACATCCTTTTGCATCTCCCGACATCTTGCTTCTAGAGTTTGCACAAAGCCCCTTAATGTCAGCACCTTCTTCGCTATTAGTATGGCATCTATTCTACTCATAATCTGTAATGTTGCCAGTTCTTCCTTAGTTTGATGATTTAAGAAGTTGATCATTTTGTTGGCCTGCTCAGGCATGTTTCACAATGCTGCTTTGGCTCTCTGAGTTTCAAACTGAGCAAGGCCAATTAGCTCAACCTGTTCATACATGGCTTGAATTGACCTCCATTAGCTAGTGATTGATTGATTAATCTTGGCCCACAAAATCTTCTTTATTTCAACCAGGGTTTTGTCCAAAGCTAGCTCTTTCTCCAAGGCTTTAATTTTGTCATTCAAGGCCTTAATTTCCCTTGTTTTTTCAGCTACTATCATTTTAGACTTATCATACTTTCCTTCAAGATTGGCCAATTTCTCTGTGGCCTCCTTTATCTCTGTAGCCTGCAGCTCAAGCTCCTTGACAACTTTCATCATTTCCTCCATACTCATACTAGATTCAGATGCTGTTGTAGTTGCTACTGCTGTTGTTGCTGATGTGGCTTCTGGGATTGTTGCTGGCTGTGTAGGAGGAATAGGGACATTAGCTGGAACTGCTGGAGGTGGCTGGGAGGATGACTCTCCCTACTTACTCTGGGCTACTCTTTCTAATTCTTCCTCCATCTGGATTACTCTCTGATTCATTTTCATCAGCAAATCCAATGTATCCTGAGCTTCTTTCTGTTGTACTAGTTCTGCAGTTTGAGGGTGTTCAGTAGGAGGCAACCTCAATCGCTTTTTCAATGTAGCAATATCAACATCTTTCTTCTTCATAAGGGCCCTCACACCCTTGGGATCCTTAGGATCAAGTCCTAAGTCAATAATGATCTCCTCCAATGTCTTTATTCTGTTGTCTTTGGCTTGGGAGGACATCTTTTCCAAATCTAACTGAGTGTTAGTGTTCTTCAATGATTCTTTTAATTCATGAGCCAGTGTGGCTTTGTCTGCTAAAGTGGCATAGACCATCTCACCAGTATGCTTATGTAGCTCAATTTGATCCATGGGGTGGATGTCTTTAGCCAGGACCTGCATATTTGTCCTGACATAGTCTGCAGCTTTCTAAGGTTGCTAAACTTTGGGCTTGAAGTGGCTGAGAATCATTTTCTCCTCTTTGATATCATATGCCGCCATTAATCTTTCCTGCTTGGCAGGTGTTGCTTTTAGGAATTGGTCATATAATTGCACTCTTAGTAGCTCATTTTGAGCTTTGATCTCTTTGAAGCTGGCTTTGACGCTAGCTGGTCTCTTGCTTTGTTGTGTGGAGGAAGACACCTCCATGGCATGTTGTCTGTCTAGCTCTTACTGGAAAGAGCTGGTAGGCATTGGTTGGCTTCCCTCTCTGTCTCTTCTTGGGCTTCCAAGGAATTCGTCACTGATTTCCTCCTCAAATGGAGAATCAACTCTTTGCCTCTTAGATTCAGGCTGTTGTGTAGATCCACTGGCAGGTGTGGAATCTCTCTGTCACATTTTCTGCCTCTTTCCTCATGGGCAGGAATCTGTAAAACTGGCATTTTGGGTGCCTCTGTTTGCTGTGGAGGAGCCTTTTCTTGGGAATGCTCCATTGAAGTAGCAGGAAGCTCTGTAGTCACTTGTTATGTGTCCATTGGCTCTTTGCCTTTTGTTGTAGCTGTTGTTGATGAAGATGGTGCTTGGCTGGCTTGTGCAGCTGCAGCAGCTGATGTGCCCTCTCCAATTTGATGTGGCAACTTGAATGTTAGCTGCTCACAAGAATCTAAGTCAAGAGTCTTTTCATGATCTTTAACATTTTGTTCCATAATTTCCTCCTGAGTGAATTCTTCAACTAATGTGCCTTGTGCCCACGCATCTTGATTAGCATATTTTTCTATGTGTGGGATTTTGCAGTGTGTATAGGGTGTCAATCTATATTTGACTCTTCTGGCACTAATAAAGCCAAGTGGGTCATAAGGGACCCACCAGAAACTTCTTTTCAACTTAAGTTGATCCTTCAGTATTAGGTCAGCATCTTGCCAACCTTCCTTCTTGTTCATGATGAAGGGGCCTAGGTGGTTTGTAAATTTCAGGCAAGCCTTCTTCTTGGTGCTGTGAAAATGAGTTAGATCTGAATTGATAAGCTACCTGTAGTATTCCAAGGCAAACAACCTCATTGGTACATATCTTGGGAGCCTGTAAGGACAAAGCTCACAGCCATAGATTCTGATGACAGTGTGATCCTGGTATAGATACCAATCACCTAATTTGTAGCTCTTAGATAGCTGCAATATCTTCTGCATCTCATAGGATATTCTGGGAGGAGGAGCTTTCATTAAGAGGTAGGAGACTAGATAGACAAACTGGTCAATGAACTCACAGTAAGAGTAAGAGAATGCTAGACTTGATGGAATACTGATGACCAGAGGACAATAGAACTTCTTTCTCCTTTTGAATCCAATTTCTTGATGGGACAATGGAAGCTTTCAGACTGATAATACATGAACAAATGGTAGATGTATGAGGAATATTTGAAGACTCCTTCCCTATCTAGCTTTATGAGCTGGTCATGAATTTTGTTTGCTATGAACTTGGCATAATTATACTTGATAGCAGGAGGCTGCCCTTGGCTGAATGAAGACAACAGAACCATCACTGTTTCATCCACATGTTCACTTGTTTTGAAGCCTAACACATAGGATATCATGTCTACTAGTAGCTTGCCAACCTCATTGAAATGGACATATAGGAATGGAGGGGGGTTGTCAATCTACCTTCATGAATGTCTTAGCAATTCTTTCAATCTTGGGGCCAGGGAGCCAGGAGGCTTCTTCCAGCAAGTGCTTCATGGAGAAGGGAAATAGTAGTTGAGCCTATTTGAAATTCAACATCTGGTTGATGGAGTCAGGAGTGATATAAAAAAGTATGCTCGTAGATGGAGACTTGACAGCCCTCTGATTTGGCTCATAGTTTACAGCACACAGGTGAATAATCTCAGGAAAAATATTGACAGAGGAGAGGAAATAATGTGGAAAATTGGACTCCCATATTCCATACATGTCAGAGTTGTTTATAAAGTTGTTTCTTAGCTGGCAATAGGTATGCAAATGATTCCTGTCCCCAACTAGGTCTTGAATAAGATACTCTATTAGCCAAGGCCATTGACTCAAGCTCTTTGCTTGGTGGATTCATGGGAGTGATGTTAAGAGCTAATGGAGTGGCCATTATGAAACTTTTCAATGTTTGAACTTGGAAGGAAGATCAAGGCAACAACTGACTAACAAACTTGTTTGTGAGGACTAGCAAAGGAACCTGGGACTGAACTCAAATGTAACAATAGCTTTGCCTGCTTGGCACTATGATGAAAGAGGCAATCTTTACAGAGTTTTTAGGCCAACTTCACTTCTCCTTGAGGAATTCTCTAGATTTAGGGACTGTGAGGAAAAATTCAAAGGGGAAAGAGATAATTACAGCTTCAGTGGACTGATATTTATAGTGGAATGAGGTGAAATCGGATAATGCCAAGCTGCTGCAAGATTTTATCTGGAGGTCGAGCTTTAAACAGAGTTTTTGACGGTGAAGATGCAAACGGGCGTGGGTTTACAGGTTTCCTTTGAGGTGAAGGCTTATCAGTGGATTTTGGTGAAGTCTTAGGTGTAGCAGAGTTGCTAATTGAGGAATTTTGCAAGTTTGCAGCATGTAAAATGGAGAAAAATGGGAAGAACAGGGGCGAAGAGGGAAAATTTAGCAAATACCTGGTTGCAACGGCGCTGAGGGTGGACGAGCTAGTACAATGGCAAGCTATGGAGTCGAATTGCAGGCTGTGGCGGCTTGGTTGGTCGAATCCGAGCTTTGGGAGTGAAAACAGTAACAAGAGCGAACCAGAGCTTTACAAATGGACCAATAGAAATGATGCAAAATGGTTATTTGCGCGTTTTTTATGCAAAAAATGACATTTTGTCACTTTTGGCACTTTTTCGGGATGACATCAGCATGATGTCATCAGCGAGTCCCGGGTACGGATGGGTGGCGTGGCAGCTGACGGGGCGGTGACATGGCAAAGACACAGTGGCAGGGTGCAGGCACATAAAGAGGTGAGGTGGCGACAACGTGGCAGAGCATCAGCGGTGTGGAGGTGACGTCTTAGGGGAGACATGGCGCCGACATCACAAGGGGGAGACGGTTTCCAGTTTTTATCACACCGCTTTTGCGCAGAAGCGGTTTCGGCAGAGGAGGCCCTGACACAGCCGGGAGGGCGACACGTGGTGGTAGTATAGCAGGAAACTGCCCATCTCCCGGACGTTAACCCTTGGCACATCGGGACAGGAAAAGACCTGCCCACCGTAGATCTTGGGTGCACCAGATCTGACGGTCGACGGGATAGTCAACACAGTAGATGGTTAGGGATAGCCCGCGGCATTATTTTATTATTTGTTTAAATCCGGATCAGTGGTATCAGAGCAGTCTGCTTTTTTCCTCTGTTTTTCTTTGCATGTCCCCAACGAGGTCGGGATATAAGGAGTTAGGGCTTGAACTGGTCTAACCTTTACAAGACCAGCCTCGCAAATCCCAACGGCCTCCCATGGCGGATGAGAAGAAAGACGAGGGGGCAGGAGATCCTATCAAAATCTTGCTCGAAGAAGCCCTCGAGCGACAACGGAACGTGATGATGGACAGTTTCGCCCAGATCCTTTAGCGGCTACCCAGAAGCAACGCATCGGCTTCCAGCAGCGACTCTGGAAACACCATGCCCTTTAAGGTACAAGTAAATTTTGAAATCCCCATCTTCGAGGGTAAAATAGATGCAGATGCGGTAGATAAATGGTTAAATCTGCTAGAAGGGTATTTTTCTGTTCATGAATTTTCGAGTCGGGAAAAGATTGTTTTCGCTCTTCTCAAAGCAGCCCCCCACGTCAAGGACTGGTGGGAAACCTACTGCGAGCAGAAGGATGAAAGTACTAGCTCACTATTTTCAGCCGCACCCACTTGGGATTCATTCCGGGATGCCGTCAAGGAGCAATACTATCCTGTCGGAAGCTATGAGGATGAATACATAAAATGGACCACGCTGCAGCAAAGAAGGGACCAAGATGTGCCGGAGTTCACCAATCTTTTCCATGCCCTTCGCACAAAGTTGGGTATCAAGGATACAAAGCAGCATTTGATACTCAAATACCATGGTTGCCTGCACAGATACATCCAGGAAGAGATGATGTTCTTGAACATCTCCTCGCTCGGCACGGCGTACCGGTACGCTGTCAAAATCAAGCAAAAGTTCAAACAGAAGAAGCGAGACTTTGGATCTCCAAATCCGAAGCCCAAAGGACAAAGCCAAGGCGGGGTGACCCAAGACAACCCGTCGAAGCTGCAAGAAAAGAACAACACCATGAAGCCGAAGAAGGACACAGGGAAGTGGTGTGAGTTCCACAAGAGTCCCACTCATAACACAAGTGAGTGTCGGACCAAACAGTCGCTGGTGGCTGAGTTGAAGGCTTCTGAATCAGATGCATGTTCTGACCCTGAGCCAGAACCAGACAAGGGGAATGGCAAAGGGAAGCAGATCATTGATGCGGATCCTAGTGCCACTGTTGCCACCGCCAAGATCCAGAAAAATGAGCCCGAAAATCCAGAGGAAGGGGAGCGTCTTTTCCACTCACAGATGTGGGTGAAGGGTTCGCCGCTGCAATTCATTGTCGACAGTGGTAGCCAAAAGAACCTCGTTTCAGCAGAGGTCGTAAAGCGGCTGGGCCTACCGACTATGCCACATCTGCAGCCATACAGTATCAGGTGGCTTCATGAAGGAAGAGATCTCAAAGTTCGCCAGCAGTGCCGCCTTCCCTACAGCATCAAACCATTCACAGACGAGGTATTGTGTGATGTTACACCTCTGGATGTTTGTGATGTATTGTTAGGCCAGCCATACTTGTGGAGGCGACATGCTGTGTATGAGTCAAGGCCTCGTGCTGTCATTATTTCTTTGAATAATTCATTATACAGGATACCGGAGGTAGCTCCACCTACCGCCACATCTTTGATCACTGCTAAGAAAGGCAGCAAGCTCATATCACAGACCAGGAAATTCATCTGTATGGTTCACTCCCAAAGTAAGGGGAAGATCGTTGCTACATCCATGGCCCCTGCAAAGGGTCCCTCTACGCAGCAGCAGCAAAGGACTACGGTCATGATAGAACACAGGAACAACTTCTCCTCACCCACAGGGGTACCACACAAGCTTCAAGTGGGCGACAAAGTTTGGTTACATCTGCAGAAAGAACGCCTTACCAGAACCCATCAGAAGCTCAGACCACTCCGACATGGTCCTTACAACAGAACCAAGGTAGTAGGGAACAATGCTTTGGAGCACATCATTCCTCCATTCCTTCACTTGCACCAAGTGTTCAGTATGGACCATTGTCAACCAGGCTTCCCACCATTACTGGACACATCAAAGATTGCAGGACAAGTTCAGCAGATGGAGGAACTCAACGTAATGGGGACCATTGCTTCCTAAGGGGGGAGGAATGATCCAGGTGGATGTTGGTGGCCACCCACCTATCCCATTTGGACATCCACAACTGTCTCTTTCAGCATTTTCAGTTTCCTTAATTGTAGCACAACTTACTATTTTTAGCAGTTTTTCGGGTCCTAAACTTCCGGAGCCATTTTGAGGCCCTAAACGACGTTTTTTGGGGAATCTAGGGCAACACGATTCCATGGAAGTGTTGCCCATTCCAACAATGATAGTGCTCGGATAGATCTTTCTAACGAGCTATTGTATGCGTCAAACGGAGATCGTATGCCAAAGTTACGACCCCGGGAAATTGATGTACCAATTTACCCAAACGGGGCCCACAATTTGGCGTTTCATCTTCTAGGGTTAGATTTCGGAATGTGAAGGGTTTTCCATTGTTTTCTCAATAATAAGTAGGCCTTCCAGCCTCATTGTAACACAGTTTTGGAACAGTTCAGAGGCATGTAGCCGCCACATCTCTTCTCAGAGATAAGCTACCATCGCCCTAGCTGGTTTACTTCTATTTTCGGTTGTAAGCATATTTCAGTATTCTCCATTAATGAAATGAAGTATTATTTCCGCTGCATATCTGTATTTATGGTTATCGCATTTCTGTATTTATGGTTATCTCTGTAATCTATTACGTTCCTGTTTAAATCCGGATCAACTCATGAAGGAGACATTACATTTATATAGGAAATCCCAACTGGTTATCTATCTACTCTTGAGGTTTACCGCATAATCCAGACCCAAAACTGAAAAAAGGGAGGACTTCCCATTGTGGGTCTTGATAAAGATTTGAAAATCCTCTCCCTGATTTGAACCTTGTGTTAGCCTCCTATACCAATAGGTTTCATGTTTCATGATTGACATGGAAAGTTCCAAATATGTTCAGCTTTGATGCTGCAAAGGTTCCATATTTTTGTGTACAAACACGTGTAAATATTGTACATACTGTTCTTCATATTGATGGGTGGTCCAACAGTTCAATCTGGATCATGCCAGGTTTAAATTGCTGTTGTAGAATAGAGAAAGAAAATCTGTCCAAACAGTTTAAGCTTGGAAGATTAGTAGCTATGTAGAGAATAAAGGCGCCCAACTATCTAGTCTGGGCCCTTGGAAGCAATAAGGGTAGTTTTTAGATAGGAGGGCAGTTAAAAAGAAAAAAGCAATCAGGGTTTGCAAGTCTAAGTGCACCCTTCCTGAAGCAACAAAAAATGCTAGGTGTATTAGGCTGGGTAGGTAGCCTAGGGTTGTAGAAACAAGATCATCTTCAATTTTGGCCTTGACAAAGAAAGCTCATCTCATCAGTGGCAGAAGTACCAATGCTGTGTTTTGATGGCAAAGTTTGGAAGCTTGTCTAACTTCCCTTCACTCCCCCTAAAAGTCTGTTACTAACATCCCCTTAATGGACCTTGGGATCTACCCTACAAGTCCTAGTTTTACCTCATCTTTGTAAAATATCAAGTCAAAATGGTGGCTTTCATCAAAGAAAAGAAGCCAGATTTCTTGTGTAAAATCAGTCCCCCACATTCATTCACCCCTAAGTCTATGTTTTACTTCTCAGACTTAGCCTTCTGCTCCACTTTCACCTCACAAACTCATATTAACTCCTAACTCTACTATCTAGCTCCCTAACTACTTTCCTATCCCTATTGCTGCTAGAACTATATAAAATCCCAAAAAATATAATATCCCCACCCCTTGGCACTATAGACATATATTCTAAAGTTTAGGGAAATGTTAAGTCCATTTGGGACTTATATTTAACCCTTTCATGTTTTGTCCCTTGGGATCAGTTAACCTCTGTTGAACTGATAACCATTCGTTCCCCCCCCCTCATGAAACATTTCCTATGTCACTCCGCATTCACAGTTTGTAATATAATTGGTTCAACCCCCATACCGATGCCGCATAAACCCATAAAACCCACTTTATTAAAGTTTCCCCCTCGCCGTATTAAAACAAATAATAAAATAATGCCGCGGGCTATCCCTAACCATCTACTGTGTTGACTATCCCGTCGACCGTCAGATCTGGTGCACCCAAGATCTACGGTGGGCAGGTCTTTTCCT
>Ga0181465_101171_pt1 | contig 11312 bp, 6 predicted proteins | sample InSIn3gowninarea_FD_119076 | JGI IMG/M metagenome (GOLD analysis project Ga0181465, IMG submission 119076) | Clean room microbial communities from NASA Spacecraft Assembly Facility at Jet Propulsion Laboratory, Pasadena, California, USA -... ... | reverse complement strand
TAAAAATTATTTTATATTAAAATGTTTGAAATTTTATTTTAAACAAATTGGAGACCAACCCAACATTGCTTTTAGTATGTTCTAGAATTCATGTGGTTGTTATATTATAAGATATTAAATTTTAATATGATAACATATTAAATTCTCTTTTCATTATTAATAAGTGCCAATTTTGAACTCTAATTTAATTTGTAGTATAGTTATATGTATATATTTAATAGAATAATAAAATTTTAATACCCATAAATATTCAACTAGAAAATGAGAAACAAAACACACACAAAGACAAACTTTGAATTTTTTTTTAAATTTGGATTTTTTTTTAAGGTTTTGATTGCAAAAATGAACAAAAATGATGATTTGGAGGTAATGGATTGATTTATTAGACTTTTATGTTTAGGTGGGTTCAAAGACAAGCATACATGAATTAAAAGTGTTGGCAAAGTTGTCATTGATGTCAATCAATGTAAGTTGATGTATGCACAATTGTAGTTGAAGTGAGTGTCACGCTTGTGTTGATTTAGGTGTTTTTATGCTTATTATTTGTATGTTGTGGTTGCATATTGTATGATGCTATGATTTCCATGGTTTTTGATGTATGTTGAAAAGGAAAGGAATGTTATTGAAGTATTTGAGAATGTTTTATTCTTTTTTTTGAAGCAAGATAAAAGGTTAGTTGGAAAAGTGACATGAAGAACTTGTGATGCAAGGCAATGGAAAATAATGTTGTTGAACAAAGGAGTGTTTTTAATCATAAAGTATGAATTCTCAATTGCTTGTGAGTCTTTAAGATGGTTGATGATGCGAGGTATGAATGCTCATTTACGTGGTCCTATACTATCCCTATAAAGTTACATGAAATTGGAATTATTTTGGTGTATTTAATCATTACACGTGGCTGAAAATAATATTTGGTGGAACATTTATTTTATTTTAATATTCAAAATTTGAAAATGTGTGAAATGAATAGGGAGAATGTAAATAGGAAAGACTATTCATATCATATCCTTATGTGGAATATAGCTAGTAAATATGTATATAAAATATATGATGTTGAGAACCCTAAAATGTTAGAGAGTATGTGGGAGAGCTGAGTGATTGTGAGAGCTTTCTCGTGAGTTACTTGGAACAAAGAGACACAGGTAGAAGAGTAGATGTGAAGCAAATTTGAGGAAGTGGTGAGGCATATATAGAGATGGAGGTATGTTGAGCTAAGGACAAGGTAAACCAACATTGTTTCTTGTATGTACCAATGGATTGTAGTCTCCTCTCACGTTGTAGTCTAAAAACTGATTTCTTGTGTTAGCTCGCTGTAATTTGTCACATTGGCAAGACCAAATGCACAAGGGTAACATCAAACCAATCTTTGGAGTCCTAGTACCTAGCCTTCCTCAACTTAGAGAGGGCTCTCTCTATATTTGTATGAAACATGTGAACCTGATTTATTTTAGGGTTTTGATTTTAGGCTAGTTATAAGGATTAGCATTTGTTTGTTTGTTTGTTTGGCTCCGTAGGTTGTCAAGCAAAACATATAGAGTAAGAGAGGTTTATACCATTGGGCTATGGAGTCTGCAAAAGGTCTTCATAAGTGTAACAATAGGTCAAGGGTGTCTCAGAGGGCAAGTATAGCAAAGCCAAATGGATCTTGAAGGCTTATGTGAGTGAAGCGAACATTAATTTGTGAAATAAGTAGGTTGAAAGGGAAGTTAATAATCCTTTAACATGTAGTATAACAAGAAAAGTCTTTAAGAACACTATGCATAAAGAAATAACAAAAGACAGGGCATACCATTAGCTTCCTTGACTAAATCCTAGTAAGTAAACATCAAGACAATAGTCCATCAAGACATAGAGAGAAACAAACTTGTAAATTCTCTAGTGATTTCACCTTCACGCAAAGAAAAAAATTCAAGATAACATATAGTAATGATCCAAGAGAAGGGAACTCCTAAAATTCCTTAATAATACTACAAATAACTTCAATGCAGCCATTCAAGATGGAAAAGAGGGTAGGGCAAACCATAAGCCTCTTTAGTCAAACCCTATTTAGCAATACTTTGAAGAAAAGACCTCAAAATCCATGTTTAATTCATACCAAAGGAAGGGCTAACCATAAACTACTTTGACATGGGCTCCATTAAATCATTTTTGAGATAAAAAGGCTGAGTGGTATTATAGAGCAACTAAGAATTCTCTAAACTCACTTAGCAAAGGAAACAATATAAGCAATAGAAAGCACACAGAGCTAAGGTGCCTCTAAACAACATTTCTTAGCTTAAAACTTCTATCCTATTGCATGAGAAAGATGAAACAAACTAAAAAAAAATAAGAAGCCAAACACTAATTTAGAAGGACATCACCATTAGCCATGCTCATGAATCTTGCAAGTGTGCCTCGCTCCACTGTCATCCAAATCAAAGCATTCATAACACCCCAAAGGAAATTTCTCCTCAACTCTATGTATTAAGTCTAACAATAAACGAAGATTTAAAATGAGGCCTCATTGTAGTATTTAACTTGAAAAGAGGACCAAAAACCTAACTAGGGTTGGAAAATGCCATTAACTACTCATAAGGGCCAAATTTGTTCTATGAGACCATGCAAGGCCTAAGGCACAAATATCCTAATTCAATAAATGCAAAAATAAATCCTCAGCCAAATTTGGAAAAAAACTGACTTTGAGTCTTTTCAATAACTTCCAAAATATCTCCAAGTGTGTTTTGTTGAATTTTTTGCAAGGGCATAGCACTAAGGTTCAAGGGCGCAGCACTAGCCCTAAGAAACATTGCTTGTTTTCTAACCAATATTTGGAAGCCTTCCATGTGTCCAAATGAGCTCCATGATAGGTCATTGGAAAGTGTGTCCTATCTACTTTCCAAAAATGTCTTTATTTTTCTTATTGGACTCCATTTACCTACTCAAAAAATCAATCTCCCAAGACTTCTCATGGTGCAACACTAGCTCTGAAAATAGGGCAGAAAGGTAATTGTTTGGGTGTTTTTGGCACTTTTAGAGGACAAATTTTGCTCCAAATGAGCTGAAATTTTCTGTGAATGATGTTCTTGGAAATATGAACATAAAAATGTAAACCATTCCCTCATTGAGTGCCCCAAAATAGAGCACAACGCCAATGGCGCTATGCCTTTTTCCCTTCAAAAGAGTCAAAAACCAAAATTTACAAAAAGATGTCAAAATTTGAATTTTCCTTGCTAATTATGTTTGGGATGCCTATAGGGATGCTTCAGCAAGGATTTCAAGGTTTTCTTTTCATTTTTACTCCTTGAGGGCTTGAATCTTTGCAAGGCCTCTTTTGAACTTGGCCCTTGCAATCTTGTTTCTTAAGGCATAATGCCTTGCCATCTTCTTTTGGAGGTTAAGGTCCCTCTTGGTCTTCTCTAACTCACCCTCCAAGTGTATGTTTTCCCTCTCTAGCCAAGGTTCCCAGTCATATTCTATCTCCATGGAAAGAAGCTCACTTGGAGTGAGTTTCTCTACCAATGCTGTCTCTTGTTCTGTCTCCTTGGCTAAGGCTTTCTTCAAGCCAATTGTCCTTGGCCTCTTCTTAAGAAACTTATCTTCCTCTTCTTCAGTGTCATCAGGAGTGCCCAAGACCTCTTCTACCTTTGCCTTTGTCTTTGCAGCCTCTTCCGAGCTCTGATAGCCATGATCTCATAGATTACCTTATGTGCCTCCAGCTGCTTGTTTTCAACCTCAAAATAGTGAATCACATTCCTATCCCTACCAAGATTGGCTTGCAAGTCTTTAATTTGGGCATCTTTTCTTTTGAGCAACATGGTTGAGATCCTTGCCTCATTTTCATTATCAATTTCAACATGAATGAGCTTTAATTCTTGTTCAGTCTCATGTTTATCTTCTTCTCCTTCATCAATGACCTTTTCTTTGCCTTTGTCAAGTTGCTTAGTTGATGTAGAAGGCACGGCCCCTTGCCTCTTGAGGGAAGAAAACACATATCTATTTCCTCTTTGGTAGGTGAAAGCAAGATGTTCAATGTTACTTATCTTAGTTCCATATGTCTTACTTCCATTATTGTTGTCATATTCACTATCATCATGTCTCTTATCATCACTGCCCTTATGGCTGCCATCATAACTACTCTCATGGCTACCATCATCACTACTTTCTTCTTCATTAGTTTTTGTTTCACTGTTTCCTTTTTCACTACCTTCTTCTTCATTGGTTTATGCTGCATTGTCTCCTTCTTCACTGCCTTCCTTTGCCTCACTGATATTTTCCTCATTAACATCAACCTCATTTTCCTTACCCTCACTGATGTTTTCCTTAATCGTCTCGGGCTGCTCTCAAGTGGCCCGCTTCGGCTAGTCACCAACCTCGCCCTCCACAACTTGCTCCTAGCACTTTGTCTCAGCCTTCTAGACCTTATCCTTTGGTCCCTTCACCTACCGTTAGTCTCCATGAGTCTTTATATCCTCTTCGGATAGTTCCCCCAGGCCTTAACCATCTCAGAGCCGTCCCACCTAGCCATCACCCCACCAGTCAGATACCGTTCCTTGCACCCCCTCCGGGAGTATGTTCAGTACATGTCATGGCTACCCTCTCTCCTCCTAAAATGACCTTGGGAATCCCTGTCTGGTACCTCGATCCTCCAACCGCCACCCCGCTTGGTCAACACAAACCCTATCTAGCTTTGACACTGGTCCAACTCGTCCCCATGTCTTCTGCTACTGCTACAGTGCCTCGGTCACCTCAACAAGAACCTTCTACTCTTGGGACTGCTCTGGGTAAGAAAGGCAAAGGAGTTCCATAATGAAACTTGGAAACAAATGTTGAAGAACCTAGGTATGATTATTTCAATGTTTAGAAAATGTATTCCTAGTACAACTCTGAAAAACAAATGGAGGAATATGTTATTAATTCTAAAAAAATTCATAACATGTGAGGGTAGATTCGGTACCTTGTATGTCTATCATATTAGACTGATGATGAATTTCTTAGATAATGAAATAAATATACCATTCTTTCTGCTTAATAATTTGAAAAAAATGGCCTCTAATATTCAGAAGAGACTCCAATTCCTAGACACTACCCTTCACCATCATGGTCTAATCAAGATATTGTTTGAGTTTCATTTGAAGAAAATAGGAGACAGTTGGGAAGAATTTCTCCTAAGAAACCATTTTGAAGAACCATAGGAAACAATATCTAAAGAAGAACCTGTAAGAAGAAGTAGTAGGAGAAAAATTGAGAAAGTTGTTGAAATCAAATAGGATACATCAACACATGAAGATAGTGAAGAAGTAATCTCTGAAAAATTGACAAATATCAGGAAACAAATCAGGGTTAAAAGAAAAGAGAAATTGACAGGTGAATGTGCTGAGGAGAAAAATGAAAATCCTACTAAATTAAGAAGAAGCTCTAGACTTAATGACATAGTGAAAAAGATAGGGATTAAAGAAAGAGGAGTTATAAATATTGAAGAGGAAGAAACTCCAAAAAAAATACCAGTTGATAGATCTCCTTTACATCAGTATGAAGCAGATCCTAATAGAGGAACTCCTAACATAGACCCAGCTCAACAGAGAATTTATGATTATGTTGAATCTCTGGAAGGAAAGGCTTTAGAAGAACAAGAAATATCACTCAGTCCACAAGAACCTCCAATAGAAACCATGAGAAGAGATAACTATGAATTCAAGATACTAAATAGACATATCAAAAATGAAAATGAAATCTTAAGAGAGCAGGTCAAATTGAAGAATGACATGAACAACACCCTTACTCTGCAAATGAGAGCACTGTATAAGGCAAGCATGAAGCTAAAGAAGAAAGTAATAAACTGAACAGGGCACTCATAGATCTGAGGTTCAAATTATTCATGAGGAAACCTAGAATGGTATTGAATACCAAAAGAAACATAAAAAGGGCGCTAGATGTTCTTGCAAAAGTTTCAGAGCATATGGAATAAAGTTTTGATGAAGTTGCATGAGGACATGCAAGAGTGTTACAGTGGGGGTATGTAGAGCCCTAAAATTGTCTTCTCTTTTTCCAACCTTCACTTCATTTCATCATCTCTTTATCATTTCATAAACCTAAAAATAAAAAATAATGATTAATATTGCTTAAAGGTTGCATATAGATGATTAGCTTATTGTACTTTCATGATTTTTCTATCTTAATGATATTTGAACAGTTTGCTATAGAATGCAGGCATTCTGTAGCGAGTCAAGCATTCCGTAGTTGTTTTGGTGTTTAAGTATGTTACAAGTGTCATCTGGAGAAAAGCCACACATGGGTGGAATCCAAATCTTACCTACATCATTCTATCCCATCCACAAGGACTGAATTGATACCTAGAGGTGTCTAAGCACATGGTCAAAGTGAAAGTCAAAGAATCAGTTTTCTATACGAAGCAGGACTCCAGATTCGCTTCACAGCAAATCAGGAGTCCCAAAAGAGTTTCAATTCAATTTTAGTTTGAATATTACACATGCTAATCTTTTTTCTCGATATTGGTTATGAATTTTCATATAAATTAGGCTTTGTAATGCCAAGAAAGATAGTTGAAACATATTTTATCATAAAAGTGATACTCTGTTTTCAAGCACTGTGTTAATAAAAGGAGTTTTAGTTTTGATGCTGTTTTGAATACATTCCTAAGGAGTTGAAGGATTAATGTCGAATTGATAGCAGAGGGCCCTTGCTATTCGAGGAGGTTTTACATGTTTTCTAGAAAAGTTATTTTCAATTCTATTTTGTCATCTTTCTTTACTTAGACTGTTTTGTGTATCATAGTTTCTAGCACCTTGTTTTATGTCATTTTCTTAGATTAAAGGATCCACATTATACTACAGTTAATCTATTTCTCAATCTCTTCCAATAAATCTCTACTAAAAGAATGGGATTCAATTTTAATATTCTCAGTTAATAGCATTTCATTTTATGTCCGTTAGTTGAATAAAATATCCTCATCATACGACAATTAGTCTCTTTCACAAGCTCTTCCAATAAACCTCTAATTCACGAATGAGATTTAGTTGTAATATTATGATTTATTTATTGTTTTGTTTCATAAAATATCCTTATCAAATTATAATTAATCTCTTTCTCAATCTCTTCCAATAAACCTCTATTAAATGAATGAGATTTAATTGTGATGTTATAAGTTGTTTCAACATTTTATAGGAGATCCTTACTACATTATAGTTAATCTTTTTCTCAAGCTCTTCCAATAAACCTCTAACAAATGAATGAGATTTCACTATAATGTTCTAACTTACTGATTGTTTAAGTATTTCCCTTTTATGTTCTAGGAGATCCTCATTGCATTAGAATTAATCTTTTTCACAAGCTTTTCTAATAAATCTCCAATTGAATGAATCAGATTAAGTACTAGTGTTTTGAGTTACTTTCATTTCTTGAATGTAATTTATAAATTGTAACATCCATGGATTAGGACTCTCTGTTTTCATCATTTCCTAGTTAGGAACAAAACATGCAAATAAACTCTATTTTTAATTCATTTCCTTTTCTTCCTTTTGGCATAGGTTTAACTTTATCTTTTTAGTATAGAATAGGATACTAAGAATCAAACATAAAACCCACAAAAACATCAACAAAACATTAAAAACAATGAAGTAGGAAAAGGATACTTAGGCACATACGGTGCATTTCACTTCATCACTTTACTAGCCCTGGTCGATAATTTATGTTAACAATTTAGCACACTAAATTGACTAAACAATGCCCACCACACTGTTTTACTTGCTCCGACTCCTAAAGGGTGGATTTTTTTGTAGGAGGGAATAAAAAATTATCAAAACAATAAAAATAAGAATCGTTCACTTCAACTACAATTTAGACTTTTGTGTCGGATATTTTTGGCTCAAGAACATCATGCAATTTTTGCTTTCTTTAAACCCCTTATTTTTTCTCGGTGTGCCATAAATGCACAAGATCCACCAAAATGTAACAAAAACGTAAATTTTAAACTCCTACAGTTTGAAGACAAATATTTGTCCTTTTTGGATTGTAACGACAATTTGTATTAAGAGGAAAAATTAAACCACATAGATACAAGGGAGCATTAGGTAAAATTAATGAATGGAAATGAACAAATAATAGTTTGTGACAAGAAGTGTCAGTGAGCTCCAGGTGTGCTAAGGAGGGAGTGACAAGGTATGCTAGAGGCCAGGGAAACATGCCAATATGTGCCAGGTTCTAAGGTGTGCTAATGCATGTTAAGGAGTGTTATGGAGTGCTAAGGAAAGTCAAGGGAACACTAGTTTCAAATGCATGGAAATGAATAAGAGTGTTTGACAGGGAGTGTCAGTGAGTTCTAGGTGTGCTAAGGAGGGAGTGACAAGGTATGATAGGTAGTTACAAGAAATGATAGAGTGTCAGCATGACAAAAAAGATATGTTAGGTGTCAGGGTGTGCGAATGTGTGTGAAGGAGTGTTAGGGAGTTCCACATAAACACAAGGGAGGACTAGTTCAAAATGAATGGAAATGAATGGATAAGAGTGTGTGATAGGGAGTGTGACCGAGTTCCAAGTCTTCTAATGAGGGAGTGACAAGGTTATATGTTGGCCAGTGCCAAGGCATGCTAGAGTGTTAGGGAATGTCATGGAGTGCTAGGGTGTGCTAGGGAGTGAACAACATGCCAATAAATGTAGGGGATGCTAACACATGCCACATAGTGTTAAGGGAGTGTTAAACATGCTAGGTGTTATGGCATGTCAGGATGTAAACTATGTTGCTTAGTTGTTTTATGGCCATGGTTGGATGTGAGCTTTGACTTGGTAACTTGTTAAGTGGGATGAGTCGAGATTGGAAATGAGTATCCTAATATGAGTTATAGGAAGTTCTTATGTGAACAAGGCATAGTATAGTTGTAGTAAATGTAACTTGGTCAAGCTATTACAGTCAAGGAAGGACTTGGTTGTATTCCCAAGTCTAAAAAAAGGTAAGGGTAGTTGTGATGGCATGATAGCCAAGGAGTTCCAAGGCATGCCAAGGAATGAAAATGTTTGCTAACACATGGCAGAAAATGTCAATGAATGTTGAGGAGTGTTATGGAGTTCCAAGGAACACAATGGACAATTTGGTCAAAATTTTTGGTAATGATAGAATAAGAGTGTGTGCCAAGGAGTATCAGTGAATTCCAGGTATCCCTACGATGAGGTATTTTAGGAAAAGTTTAGAATAAGAATTGCAAGAGGGAATCCTATAGTTGTGATAAGATGTGGAAAAATTAATTTCAGAGAAAGGGAGACTTTGGGTTGGGCACAACATTGTTTTTCTAATGACTGTGTTGTGTTCCCAAGTTGCAAAAAAAGTGAGGCTATCTATGAGGGTATGACAGCTAGCGTGTGCCAAGGTGTTCCAGGGAATGTAAGGTTCCCAGGTAATGCTAGTTGTGAGGGAATGAGTGCCAAGGTGTGCTTGGGAATGCTAATATGTGACATATAGTGCAAAGGCATGTCAAACATGCTAAGATGTTCCAAGTGTGAAGGAATGCAAATATGTGAAAGGGTGTGACAATGTGTGTCAGCTATGATCAAGGAAAAAAAACGGAGAAACAAGTTAAACTACATGGAGATGAACACATAAGAGGGTTAACAAGTCATCATTTTACCTTTTTAGTGAGGGGTATGCTAGGCACACCAACACTAGGTGTGAATAGGTGCCAAGTTCGAAGTGTTAGTGCATTCTACGTGCCAAATATTCCTTTATTGTTTCTCATCTACTTTCCAATAATTTATGTCAACTATAATATTAAACCATGCCAAAGCATATCAAGTCATCGCAATGCATGTCATACATGCTAATACTTTTCCAAGTTCTAACATGTGCCAAGTGCCAATGTGTGTCAGGGAGTGTTATGCATGTTACGAAGTGAGGGCATGTCGAAAAGGGCTAAGTAGAGAGTGCCAAAGCATGTTGAGGACTATTAGGGAGCACTAGGACAACACAAGGGAGCACTAGGTCACTACTCACTAGCACCATTCCTGCACCATAACAAAAAATACTAAAAATTCCATTCTTAAAATCTCTTGTGTAGTTTCCTAATATCATTCAAGTAGAATCTTATAATTACTTATGTCATTAATGGTGCAATCATTTTTTTATTCTCTTAAAATAACTATTTCTAGACATTCACACCATCAAACATAAATCATCGAGTGAAAATGAATGAACAAGAGGGTTTTTGGGGGGTGTCAGTGAGTGTTAGGCGTGCCAAGGAGGGAGTGACAAGGAATGTTAGGGAATGCCATGACATTTGAAGAAGTGCCAAGGTGTGCTAACATGTGCCAAATAGTGCCGAGGCATGCCATGTGTTAAGGCATGACGAGTTCTGGTAGGTGTTAGGGTATGTGAACACAACCAAGTCTTGCCTCGACTACAACAACATGACCAAGTTTCAATTAATACAACTAGACTATGCTTATAAATAAACTTAGGCTACTCATGTCCAATATTAACTTATGCCACTTAACAAGTTACCAAGTCAGGGCTCATGTCCAATCGTGGCCATAAAAAAACTGAGAAACATAGTTCACATCTTGACATGCCATAACACCTGAAATATCTAACAATCCCTTGGAACTATGTGGCACGTGTTAGCATCCCTTGCATTCCTTGACATGCTTTGGAACTCCCTAAAGCACCTTACCATTCCCTAACAGGACCTGGAACTCTAACATGCCTTGGCACACTAGCATGACTTAACACTGCCTAACATACCATGTCACTCCCTCCTTAGCATACCTGGAACTCCCAGAAACTCGTCACACACTCTTACTCATTAATTACCATTAATTTTTACATATTTCTCTCTTGTGTTTCCCTGGAACTCGCTAACACTCAACACACATTAGCACTTGGCACATCTTGGTATGCTTCCCTAGCACTCTAGCATGCCTTGAAAATATCTAGCCTATCATGTCAGTCCCTCCTTAGAAAACTTGGAACTACATAGCATGCCCTATAACTCCCTAGCACATATTGGCTCTTGGCACCTAGTGGCACTTGAAAATTATTAGCATGTGTTTGGATTCCCTGGAATTCCTTGGCATGATTTAAGATAAAATTTATTTAGATCAATTATTCACAATTAAGAGAGAAGTAATCGAGGATGATTTGTCACTTAAGACATGCTAAAACTTGGTCGTTGGCATGAATTGGCACTAATGTTGGTATGCCTACAATTCCCCTCTTGAAAAGGTAAGGTCCTACATTATTAACCCTCATATGTGTTCATTTATTTTCATTTTAACTTGGTTTTCCCTTTTTCACCTAACACTCCTTGACATGTGTTCACATACCCTAACAC
>Ga0181465_100507_pt2 | contig 11324 bp, 7 predicted proteins | sample InSIn3gowninarea_FD_119076 | JGI IMG/M metagenome (GOLD analysis project Ga0181465, IMG submission 119076) | Clean room microbial communities from NASA Spacecraft Assembly Facility at Jet Propulsion Laboratory, Pasadena, California, USA -... ... | reverse complement strand
AATCTCTCCATACTTCGCATGCCTAGATGACTTGTTCATCTGACAGCTACGACATTTCTGAACGTATGCCGTAACCTTTGCTTTCATCTGTGGGAAGGCAAAGTTGCGTCGTATGATCTCGATGGTTTTGGTAATGCCAGGGTGCCCGTGTATCGGATCGTCGTGGTGATCTCGGATGCACTGCTCCTGGTGTTTTTCCGGTACTTGGTATTTGTCGTGTGAGATGGGAAATTCCTCTTCATCATCCTTCATGATGCGCAACACGGCATTAAACTCATGTGTCCGTGCGCTAAGTGTTCCATCTGTGTTGGTTTGGAGGATGCTGTGTACGATTGCCTCCTTACCTTCCATGTAGTCAATTCTCCTGCTGAGCGCGTCCGCTCTGCCATTGTCTTTGCCTGGGGTGTACTGGATTTTGAATTTATACTGACCGAGAAGTTCTGACCATCGCACTTGCCTACGGTTAAGAACTTTGGTGGTTGTGAAAGTCAAGAGGTTCTTATGATCCGTGAGGATAGTAAGCGAGGGTGCTCCTTCGGCGTAAACTCTCCAGTGTTGCAGGGCTGCGACTATGGCGAGAAGTTCTTTGTCATGGATGTCGTAATTCTGTTCTGCTGGTGTCATCTTGCGCGAATAGTAAGCCACAGGGTGTCGTTTCCCTTCGTGGTCTTGCGTAAGACATGCTCCAATCGCTCGGTCGGATGCATCGGTCTCGATGTGGACTGGCTTTCCTGAGTCAAACATTCTCAGAGTAGGTCCATCGATGCATGCCTGTTTGAGTGCTTCGAAAGCTTTCTGTTGCCGTTCTTTCCATATGAATGGAGTATCCTGCTTCGTGAGTTCCACGAGCGGTAACGCTGTCTGGGAGTAACCTGATATGAACTTCCTATTGTAATTGGCAAGTCCAAGGAACGATTGTACTTCTTTGAGATTCTTCGGAGTAGGCCATTCTTTGATGGATGTGATCTTCGCAGGATCGATCCGGATACCATCGACTCCAATGATGAAGCCGAGGAATTCGGTTTCCTTGACGTGAAATTCACATTTCTTCGGGTTTGCCTTAAGTCTCCGTTCTTGAAGCTTGGTCAAGACTTGTTGTACATCTTCGACGTGTTGTTCCAGGTTTCCGTCGGTGTAGATCAGGATGTCGTCGAGGTATGCAACAACCGTCCTGTCTAGGTATTCTCGTAGCGTGTCATTGATCATCATCTGACAGGTAGCCGGGGCGTTGGTAAGTCCAAATGGCATGACTAGGTACTCGTAGTGCCCGTAGCGTGTTCGAAACGCGGTCTTCCATTCTTCTCCCTCCTTCATTCGAATAAGGTTGTAGGCTCCTTTGAGATCAATCTTTGAAAACCACTTGGCCTTTGAAAGGCGGTCCTGTAGTTCTTCAATATTTGGCAGTGGGTAACGATTCTTGATGGTGATATCGTTAATCTTTCGGTAATCAACGCACAGTCTCAGACTGCCGTCTTTCTTTGGTGCAAACAGAATTGGGTAACCTGCAGGGGATTCCGATTTTCGGATGAATCCTCGTGCCAAGTTCTCGTCCAGGTATTCTCGAAGCGTCTTGAGTTCTTTTTCGGATAACGCATAGATGGGTCCAAATGTGGGTTGCTTCCCTGGTTCGAGTCTGATTTCGTGATCCCACGGCTGATGCCTAGGTAACGCATTGGCGTTCTCCTCTTCCTGAAACAAGCGTATCCATTTGCTGTATTGTTCAGGGATATCAGAAGGTGCGTGACTTCCTTCACTAACTCTCGCTTCGTGGCCCGTCTGACCTCCAAGATCGGTGCCTGCGGAGTCGGTATCATGTCGTTTTGATGATGCCTTAGTCGAGGTGGCAGCAACACATGCTGTTCTGGCCTTGGTTTGACCCTTCCTCTCATCTGCCACCGAACGCTGCCGGTGCGCAGGTCGCGAGTCGACCACGCAGTCGCACTCCTGAAACCTCAACATTCTTGATTTCCAGTCGATTGTTGGGTTATGTTGCCTCAACCAGGGCATTCCTAGGACGATGTGGTGATTGGCCATTTCCACAACGTCTAAGATGATGTCCTCATGGTGCCGTTGGGTAACTAACTGTAGAGGTACCGTTTCCTCTGATACACCGGGTAGTGCTGAGCCGTCTACAGCAACTAATTCGTACCCGTGTTCCTTCGATTGGGTAGCTAGTCCGAATCGGTTGACCGTCGATGTTGATATGAAGTTTCCGCTCGCTCCGGAATCTATCATTGCATACAGTCTTTTTCCTTGTACGGTAACTGGTGTACGGAACACCGTTGTTGATGATGTTGATGCTAGGGCTTGGATCGTGTTGCATTCTCTTTGGCTGCCCTTGCCAAGAGAATCTACTCTTTTCCCGAATCGATGTTGACAGGTAGGTTAGCAAAGGTGACTTTGCCGTTGGCTTTCGTGCCTGTCTCTAGTTCGTGGAGGTGTCGTTCGTACAGCACTCGTTGTTGCTGTTGAGCTTGTGCGTATCGAGATCGGAGCAAGTTAATGCCATCTCGCATACTCTTGTTGACACGTTCTCCAGTGGGAATAATGTATCCTGCAGGTGCAAAGGTACTCCCGAGTGGTGGCCTTTCCTGAATGAAAGCCTTGAAGTCGTAGTCGACTACCACCAAACGATGTTCCCAAAATGCCTTGCGGATTTGATCCAGCATGTTATCGAAGTTGTGAGGGTGTAAGAATCTCTGTCCGTTGATCACCGGGAATGCTTCCTCTCCATGTTTCATCATGACGTTGAACATCTTGGTGAAACAGGATGGAACATAGGCATGTAGTACTTCAATGCCTTCCTTGTTGCTGCAAAGGTGATCATGGTCGTTGTCGTCGTCATCGGTAGATTCTTCTTCTGATTCTTCCTCACTGTCGCTAGTGTCCTCCTCGGGATCGCTTTCGACGTCGTCTTCTTCGATTTCTCCTTCCTCGAGATCGTCTTTCCTTGAAATGACGTTACAATAGCCTTTTCCTCTGCCCCTGGGTCTAGAGGGAAACCATCCGGATCCCATCTTGGAACTGTAGTGGACCAGGCAGCTGTCGTCGTAGCATGCGGTCCAACTAAGTAGTCCATGGCGATCCTGTTCGAGCTTCTCGGGCTCTGGCTTCGGCTTCTCGGGTTCTTTGCGCTCTGGCTCGTTGCTCGAGCGGCGCTGCATCATGTTGAATTGTCTTCGAGGCACCCTGTTCTTCGAATGACAATCCCTTGCCATGTGGCCTTTCTTGCCACATCCATAGCAAGTCATCGAACTCTTCCCTTTGAACTGCTTCCTCCCATTCGATCGTCGACCTTCGGTGACATCTAGTTCCATCGGCATGGGTCCGTAAGGATCCTGGCACTGATTGTTGCGATTGCCGAAGTTGTTTCGTCCTTTGTTGTTACTGCGGTATGGAACGTATCCCGACTTGCCTCGAGGGGCAACGTCGTGACGTTTCTCCATAGCACGTTCGTAAAGGTTGTCGTCGATTTCGATCGTTGCACGGATGAGGTCGTCGAGACTCTCGATTTTCATGCCGGCTCTCATGAGCTCGTCCTTGACATTCTCCTTAAGACCACGTCGATACATAGTCATCAGGGCGGAGTCATCCCAATCGGTAATCTGGGCATACTCCTGGAATTTGGCGGCATAATCGGATGCTGAAGTGTGTTGACGGACATGCTGAATAAGGCGTACAGCGACTTTGTCCTCGTTAGAGATGCCAAAGATACGGCGGATCTCTTCCTTGAACTTGGTGAAGGTAGAGAGGATACCATCAGTATCTCCCTGACCATTCAAGAACTTCATAAGCATCGGTTTCATCCAGTGCTGGGCTCTTCCTCGGAGGTAGGTCGTAGCAAACAAGGTTTTCTTGTTAGGTTCAATCGGAGTGAACTGAAAGTAGATGTCCATCTGAGTGAGCCAATCGTCAAGCCCCTGACGGTCCCCATAGTAGAGATCGGGCTTGGCGACCTTGCTGTCGTCGCGGGTGGTGCTGGTGGTGCGGGTTCCACCAACCTCGCTAGGTGTACCTCTCGGGGTGCTGGTGCTTGAGTGACTCATTCTGAGGGCGTTCAAAGTTGTTATGGCCAACTATCTGGGATGAGATAATAGGTCACGGGGTTGGACTCGTGAAGCGGAGTGTCAAGCGAAGTGAAGCAGGTAGTGTGTGTAGTAGTGTATACCAAAGGGACTGTTGGAATAACTAATTGAGTTGAACGCAGGACTACCTAAGGTCGTCCTGCCTACCTATATACTTGATAGATAATGAGTGTATGTATGTTGCTCTGTATGCTCTGCTGTGCTCTGTAGAGCAGAGCAGCAGAACAGAGCAGAGCAGATGGCATGTCATGCAGAGTGCTCTGTTCCGCCAAGGTGCGGGGAACAACAGAGCAGGCTGCGCGACCCTGTCATTGGCAGGATCGTAACAGTAATGTTTAGGTCGATATCTAAGCTAGTCGACTACGTTTTTAAAGCTCCTACTCGTACTAATAGTAACGACGAATAATAAGCTATCTAATCTCTCGAGAAGGTCGTTTAAGGGTGCTATAACCGTTCCTAACCGCGTCTCGCTACTTAGTAGCGATCTCGAAGAGCACTTCGAAGTAGCGACCCTTATAGATAAAGCAAGCGAGACTACGCTAAGCATATATATAGTATCGGTTCGGCGTAGGGTAGCGCTAATACTAAGTAACTATATCCTAGAATAGAGCACGTTCCTCGAAGTAAGTAGATATTTACTATCGAGAGCGTTTAGATCGACGACTACGAGGAATAGTAGTAAGTGTTACTATAATAGCTAGTATAGAGGCTTCGTACGAGGGAGGCTACTCTAGCTCTAGCTCTATGCTAGTAGAAGTCTATATAGACTCGATTATAATAGATAGATCCTTTATGCCACTTCTTGCGTTATAGCGAATAAGATCCATTACTTTTTCCTAGCGTTTACTAGCTCCCTCGACCCTAGCTAAAGTTACTACTTTAGTTATACGAGCTCCTCGAGCTCCGGTCGATAATAGTAGGGCTCGGATCTTCTATAGTAATGCGATATAGATATCTCGAGTTCTAAGTAATAGCAATATAGTTGTATCTATCTCTTTAAGAACCGTAGCCTAGGGCTTACGCGTATTAATAACGTTAGTATCGTCTTCCGACACTTTTTCGCGGCCCTAACGACTATCGAACTAAAGCTTAAATGCTACGGGTAGTAGAGCCGTAGTAGTAGTAATACTAGTAGTAGCGGTAATCGAATTTAGTAATACTCTGCTCGCGCTAACGGTCTGCTTAGGTATATAAAGGGGTCTACGAACTTTAGTGACTTTCCGAGTAGTAGTTAGTACGTAAGAGCGGACTAGGGCTAACCTTATAGACGGCTTCGTAGGTAGCTTTAGACCCGCTAGAGCCTATATCTTAGTCTTTTTTAAAGTGATTATTGTTCTCTCTTTTCCTAACGTGTTCGTAGTATTAGAAAGAGGTTTCCTCTTTTATATAGGAGTTTTTAGAAGTCGTTATAGTTATTAGGTAGACGTAGTTCGTTTATTGTTAACCCTAGAGCGCGTCGGAGTTAGGGGTATAGGCGCATTAACAAGCCGATTTAGCGTAACACTACGCGTACTTCGAGCTAGCCTCGTAGAGAGACTAACTTTAGCATTATCTTCGAACTATATAAGCTTTTGACCGGTCTTTATTAAGTGATAGGTTAGTACTAGAGAGGGTAGTAGCTCTAAGAGCTCGGATTCGACTATAGGTGTGTTTCTAGCTTCCGACGTAGATTGCGAGCGCGTACGACGGCCGGAGTCGTTTATAACGTCTAATATGGCTTGAGCGTCTTAAGAAGTAGTCATATCGATGATTTTAATGGTTTATTTCGACGTGGTTATAGTGTTGTTGAGCTAACTAGAAGGGAAGAGACCCCCAACGGTATGAAAGTTCAGAGTCGACGCGCTCGGATCCCCACGACTTCTGACCCTGAGAATACGACCCCGCACTTTTGCTTGTCTGTCTGTTGTTGACCTCTCATCGGAACACACTGATAGATGAGAGATTGGAAGTCGCCAAATCTTAGCATCACACGTATAGAAATGTGGTTTGTTAGAGACATGGAGTTGATAGGAGGTCAGGGTTGCTAGAAAAGCGCGAAACGACCCGTCTTGGCGTGTTTCCATCGCTCCTTCCAATTTGACCGAATGACCTCTTGTTCACTAGGTATACCAATTCTTCTCTTCCGATTCACATCTTCTTTCAACCGTTATCAAACTGTTTTACAAAAGTCGACAACCAAGTGTGGGACACAACATACAACCATGTTTGCCCTCAATCGGCTGACCGCGTCCGCATTTCATGTTTTTCGCTACAGATCTGCTCCAGCCATCCAGTCGTTTTGCCATGGCTTCACCTCGACCTCGTCAAACTGCGATGATGACAAGAAGCAACGGAGAAGAGAGTACAACGCAAGATACTATCTCGAAAACAGAGAGAGATTGAGAGAAGCCAAATCCAAGCGGTATCACAAAAATATCGAAGAGACCCGACAGAAGAACAATGACTATCTCGACAAAATGGAGAAAGAGGATCCCGAGAGATTTGAACGTCGCTTGCGTCAAATCCACGAAAGGCTTGCCTCGAAATACAGAGATCCTGAATGGCGTCAACGTGAACTCATTCGCAGAAAACAGCAGTATCGTGACAATCACGCTTACAAGCAGAGATTGGCGATGGGAAACTGGTTGGTCCGCAGATGCCCTGACCCCGGAGCTTTCACGTGGAAAACTCATACTCCAATCGTGTATCCTGAGGTGGTCTGACATACTTGTGCTTCCTGTAAGATACGCCGTCGTAGAAGGAGACTGTGGTGGAGGCGGAACTCGACGGATCCCGAGAAACAGACGGACTCACAAGATAAGGATCAAACAAATCCAGCAAATCTTGAACTCTTCGAATGCCACGGATGCTACACAAAAGACATGAGCGATATGGGCCGCGTGATGCTTGTCGGCCACGAAAACCATGTTTTCGGCATTGGAATGAAGTACCCTGCGCCATGAATTACTGAAACGGTATTTTCGCAGGTATGTATTGTCATGTGGCAGTTCAGATGACAAGCTAATAACACATATGGAAAGGTGGATCAACCCAAAGTCAGCAAGCCAGTGACTTTGTGGCTTGCTCTCCTATCCAGTGGAACAGATATTCATTGTTGCGCTTCCACTTACGCAACGCTTGTTCTGGATACGACTTGTGCATTTCTACAGCACGGACACCACATGGCCGCAAGAGACAAACAGGCTTGGCCGGTACGTGAGAGGGCTACACGTATTACGCCTTCCAACACTCGCAGGGTGAGTCGGTAGATGTCGGAGAGGGAGTGGACAAAACTCATCAGTTGGTTCTAGAAGAGTTGTTAGACCAGGAGGTGCTGTCAGCAGAAACAGAAACAGGAAGGTAGATGGTGAGAATTACATGAGCCGAAGTCTTGGTCTGATTTTGCTGCCTTGCAATTCAGTACTGATCGTGGTCAACAGAAACGCGGTACATGACACAGAGCAATAGGAAACATGAAGAGAATGATGGGTGGGAGATAGGTGTTTGACTCGTGTTTGATTCTTTTATGTTCAGTCGAGAACGTCGTCTCTTGGACTTCGGTTTCTTCGGCTTCAGGAAGTTCTTGACTTTGTCTAGCTTCCATGCCGCATCCTGGATATCTGCAAGTAACCAGAAGTACACCATTGATATGAGCGTACTGTGAGAGGAGTATAGCATTGGTCAGGCTTCGCTCTGAAACCAGTAGTCGAATCTTGAATCCGATTGTGTTCGTAAGGCGAAGGTCGGGCCGTATCTCTTCTGTGTTACGAGATGAAGTGTCTGATGGCCCGGTGTCCTGGACGCTGGGTGTGGGGCGGGCGTCGATGAGGCATCTTGGGCTTGTATTGTGCAATCGTCCGAGCTCGTTGACCTCAACCCATCTCAGCCATCTCTTGATCTTGTGCTTCATCCATGGGTTCCTTGGGTTCCTGAGCTTCATGGAATTGGATGGCGTCATCGATGTAGGAGAGGACGGCGCCGACACTGTCTTCGTCTTGGGCGTCAAGCTTGAGGAAGGAAACCATGGCAAAGTCATCGATGAGCTGACCAACAGCACGGTTCAGCTTGTTGAATGAAGAACCGGCCATAACGCTTTGGGAGTCTGTAACATCGTCTGGGTCGTCGGTTTCTTGGTAGTACAGGCCAGTGGTCGGGTCTTCGTCGAGCAGGCTGACATCGGGGTCAATGAAACGTTTGAGGTCTTTCTTTGCGACGGTGCCTTTGACGAGATCCATCTTGCTCAGTATGTTGACGTGGGGGACCTCGAGCATGAGCATGGCACTCATAGCACTCAGGGTTCCGGCAAAGAACTTTGCGCGATCTACGACGAAGGTGGCTTCCAGCAGGTAGGCGGCGCAGAGGTTGACGTTGAGGCTGCCTCTGGTCAAGTTTTTGACGAGAGAGGGCAGAATTGGCACATGTGTATACAGCTCGATTTGACCAGGCATATCGATAATGATCAGGTACTCTTCACCCACCTCTTCCAGCGGGTCGGTGATGAAGTCCATGTTTTCCAGAAGGAATTCAAAGCAGTAAATCAGACCGCCATTGGGGCCGAGATGCATTTCTTCCATGACATCTTCGAGGGTAATGAGCTCTCTGATGTCGAGATCAGGCTCATAGACAAACTCCTCGGCAGCCGGGTCGAGGTTGATATAGAAACATGAGCGACGCGAGTTGCGCAAGTGACCGATCAGGGCCGAGCAGAAGGTCGTCTTGCCGGCGCCAGCAGGACCGATGGCCAACACACCGTACTTGGACATGACTGGAGGTGGCTGATGATTTCTTTGAGCAGCAGGTCTCGAGCTCTCAAAAAATGGGTTGATATTGTTCGCGCTCGCAGGGAAATTTGCGCCAAGGAGGTGATAATCGCGTCATGTTGGGTTCGGCATTTGGCTTCTGCAAATCCTGCCGCAAAATCCAATCTGGTCTCTAGCCCCATCTGCTGCCCCAGCCCGACACGGACTATCTTTTCTTTCAACGCATTCCACTGTCTCCCCTCTTCTCTCTTCTGCCATCCCCTCAGTACAAGAGTCATCTGTCCCCCCTAGACGATTGACCTTCTCTACTCCTCTCCCTTCCTTTCTACCTGCATCTTTTTCGTGCCCCTCCCCCACCTTCACATTCAAGATGGTCCACACCAACGGTAACATTAAGGGTAACACCTTCCTCTTCACTTCCGAGTCCGTCGGCGAGGTGTGTATCCTCCAATGAAGCTTCGTAAGCGAGCGCGCAGTACTGACAGGCTTCAAAGGGTCACCCCGACAAGATTGCCGACCAGGTCTCAGACGCCGTCCTCGATGCCTGCTTGAGAGAGGACCCCCTCTCCAAGGTTGCTTGCGAGACTGCCACCAAGACCGGCATGATCATGGTCTTCGGTGAGATCACCACCAAGGCCCGTCTCGACTACCAGAAGATCATCCGTCAGGCCATCAAGGACATTGGTTACGACAGCTCCGACAAGGGTTTCGACTACAAGACCTGCAACGTCCTCGTTGCCATCGAGGAGCAGTCGCCCGACATTGCCCAGGGTCTCCACTACGAGGAGGCTCTCGAGAAGCTCGGTGCCGGTGACCAGGGTATCATGTTCGGTGAGTTTGTCCTGAAAGGCCACTTTTCACAATCGCGCTAATTTCTTCCTCAGGTTATGCCACTGACGAGACCCCCGAGCTCCTTCCCCTCACCATCCAGCTCGCTCACAAGCTCAACGCCGCCATGACCAACGCCAGAAACGACGGCTCTCTTCCCTGGTTGAGACCCGACACCAAGACCCAGGTCACCGTCGAGTACGAGCACGACAACGGTGCCGTCATCCCCAAGCGCGTCGACACCGTCGTTGTTTCCGCCCAGCACAGCCCTGACATCACCACCGAGGAGCTCCGCAAGGAGATCCTTGAGAAGATCATCAAGAAGGTCATCCCCGCTAAGTACTTGGATGACAAGACCATCTACCACATCCAGCCTTCAGGTCTCTTCATCATTGGTGGTCCCCAGGGTGATGCCGGTCTTACTGGCCGTAAGATCATTGTCGACACCTACGGTGGTTGGGGTGCCCACGGTGGTGGTGCCTTCTCCGGAAAGGACTACTCCAAGGTCGACCGTTCCGCTGCCTACCTCGCCCGCTGGATCGCCAAGTCCCTCGTCAAGGCTGGCCTCGCCCGTCGTGCCCTCGTCCAGCTCTCGTACGCCATTGGTGTTGCCGAGCCCCTCTCCCTCTTCGTTGAGCACTACGGTACCTCCGAGAAGTCCTCCGAGGAGCTCGTTGAGATCATCCGCAAGAACTTCGACCTCCGTCCCGGTGTCATTGTCAAGGAGCTTAACCTCACCAACCCCATCTACAACCGCACTGCCAAGAACGGTCACTTTAGCGACCAGACCTTCACCTGGGAGCAGCCAAAGGAGCTCAAGTTCTAAGCATGTCATGTCGTTGGTTGACTTCATGTTCGGATTCTTGTGTTTTTTTCTAAAAAGCTTGCTGTAAAGCTCTGTGCGAATGGAGTCGACAGCAAGCACGGCGTTCAACGGTTATTTATTTGGGAAGGGAAACCTACATCAAACCCTGCGGCTCACTCTTTCTTGGAGCGCAGGTCAGCCAGACTTCGAGGCAATGTGTTAAGGGGGTATTCAACATAGACTCGGGTTGGCTGTAACGTGCTATGCATGCATCTAGCGTCGGCGTTTGGCGATGATTCAACAATATCCCAGACTCACGGCATTTTGTTATCATGGGAAATGATTATCTTCTTTTTTCAAGATAGACCAACAATCTACTACAACCACAGCACCTCCGTAAAGGAGTGTGTTATTTCTTAACGATCTCCAAAACCTTTCCTGCTTGCTGTGCTCTTGACTTTTCTCTCCATTCTGACTTCTTCCAAGTGCCGTTATCGGAGCATGGATTCATTTCCGCACTCACGCGCTCGTTGAATTGCGCTCAGACGTTTAATTATCATTTATCGAACCACGTGTGGGACTCATCGAGGATGGTTCGCGAAGTAGAAACCGTGAGGTGACAGCTGTACAAACAGACAGGTACCCCTCCAACTCGGTGATGCTTCTGCTTCTGCTTCTAGGGCTTCGTCAGTTCATCAGTTCCTGCATGAGAACGAGGTGACGGGCATGTGAAAGTCATGAAGTCATATGAAGAACAAGCACAGGACGAGCGGAGGACCAGCCGCTTCCTCGGGTGGGGAACTCAATGCTCCAAAGCCAACGACATCAACATCCACAAGCACACGATTACCTATCCATCGTGATTCA
>Ga0181465_101169_pt1 | contig 11332 bp, 6 predicted proteins | sample InSIn3gowninarea_FD_119076 | JGI IMG/M metagenome (GOLD analysis project Ga0181465, IMG submission 119076) | Clean room microbial communities from NASA Spacecraft Assembly Facility at Jet Propulsion Laboratory, Pasadena, California, USA -... ... | reverse complement strand
ATTGAGAAATGGAACAGCAGTAAAAGGAACAGCAATAAATGGAACAACAAAGGAACTAAATCTCGCGAGTCCAAGTCTTCTACTTCATAACATCAAGCTCAAATATAAAGAAAGAGCAATCCTTTATACAAATTAAACGACTTAATCAAATGGAACAGCAATTCTTCATTAACCAGGAAACGTCAATCATATGTACATGTAACACACCAAAAGCATAATCTGAGATGGTAACGATATCTCCAAATACAACGTTAGTTCCAGCTTCCCATAACCATAACTTCAAATATATCTCACAATGGAAATGTTCAATGCGTAACTTTGTAACAGAAATAAACTGTTCAGAACGATATCATACGATCAGCTCTGAAAACGAGTTGTGAATATAATGCAGATTTATTACAAAGATTCACGAAAGGAACACTGCTGGTAAACGAGCATGGAACAGCACGTAACAGCATATCAGATTACTACGCAGTAACGATAAACAAACCACACAAAAGCCAAACTGTAATGATACAATCAGCCAGTGTCCATTGGAGCTGGGCCCTTAGCTTCCAATGGCACACTGCCTTAGCTTACTCCAGACGCAGAAGTGAAATAAACACCAGATCTATTATATTAACGCATCAATGATAGTACAGCAAAACTAGGTCTCAGAGAGACTCAATAATCTGAGTTTAAATCAACTGTAAAGTCTGTGAACAGAAAGTAAAGATTCAAGATAAAAGATCCCTAAAGTCTTCAACGTTGTCCCCTTTTATAAAAGTAATGGCAGAGTTAACTAGATAACAAAATAAATGAAAGTAACGATCCCTCAGGATCAAAGATCCTGAGGGATCTGTTAAACTGTTAACTCCTTTCTTTTCTTTGCCTAACCCTCCGAACTGGTAGTCCTTCGTCTCGTCCTGGATTGATCTGCCTTGATTTACTCGCCCTGGTCTGGATTTGATTTGTTTTTAGAGGGACAGCCGTTATTTCCTCATGGAATTCCCATTTTGCACAGTGACCTTTCATTTTTGTCCTTTCTTGCATAGAGAAGACAATTATTAGTGATTGGGTTATCCATATTAATTCTTGCTTCTTTCATTACAATCTCTTATTTTATAACATAAAAAAGGTTACAAATATTACTTGAAACACCACTAAATCATTCATTAAAAACATACCTTTCCAATGCTCCACAATAATCCCTTAGGTCCAAAAAGATTAAAATCTAAAGGAGGGATAGCACTTCCGGTCACTTTAATGAGCTGGAGAGGCCAATGGCTCAGCAATCTTTTCATATTCTAGGAGTCAGTTGAAAAGGGCTTAAAGGAGACTCGTCTTTGAGGAACGAGTGATAAACTCGTGTAGCAACTGATTCCAGGTAAGGTTTGGAATTTTCCAATCATGGCAGCGTTACAAGGATGGCTAACAAGATCACTCTTCGCAGCTGTTCCTCAAAAGGGGTAAACAATCAAATGGAGGTGAATGATCGGCCAATACAGAGTGGAAGTGATGATGAGAACACGACCGAGGCTTTAAAGGCTGAAGTACTACATTCACGATGGTTATTTACAAGAAATTGGTTCATTTTTTAAAATGAGCTTAAACACTGGAGGAACATTTGCTCATGACTTATGTTTATTTTTTAATGAGCTTGAACTATGCGCTAAAACTGCTCGATTAAGTGGTCATTACCATTAATAACTTTTGTTCCTTCAAAGATTGTACTGCATGCTCAATTGTTTCATCAAACTAGTTAGAAATGAACAATATATGTTTGAAAAATGAGTTAAGACACTAATATTTTACTTGAATTACGTAAAAAAAGTAATTAAAAATTGCTTTTACCTCTCATTTTACCATTTCATTTGAACTTTGGATTGTTGGGGCTTTGGAGGTGCTTTCCCTCCTTCGATTTTTACCAGCTGATCCTAGGAGATTCTGAGGACAATTCTTGGCGCCGTCTAGACTAAGTAGGAGCTAAACCTGAGCTCTTTCATTTCATCCTTTCCATTTTGTATTCTGAGCTTGATTTCTGGTTTTTCTGAGCCTCAGGGGTTTGAAAAACTCGCCCTAGCTCCATCGCACCCTTTCTATATCGAAAGGTGCGTTGCATGTTTACCTGTCTACTGGACAGTTAGCATGCAACACACCTAGAACACTGCTGGGGGTGAGATGGGCACAGGGAGGAAAATTTGTGCACAATTTTCAATGGAAATTTTTGCCTGTTTTTCACCAAATCAGGATCTAACTCTTCTCTTGTTTGTTTCAGAGATTCATTGGAGAAAAAATGCCTGTTACATGGCGAGAACGTGAGCATGAAGAAGAGGACATGCTTGCTTTACATGATCCGGTTATGGTAAATGCACTGCGGAACTGCGGCTTGCTCAAGTTTTTCCGCATTTCTAGCATGAGGCAACAAATCAACTTGTTGCAATATTTGCTAGATGCATGGGATCCTATCAGCCAGGTGTTCTAGATTAGGGGCAAATCCATCCCCTTGACTGTCGTGGACATCTATTTTTTGACCGGCTCATCGAGGCGGGGTGCCCCTTTCTCCTTATCAGGTTCGGCCCGTGGGGGTGAATCTATGAGAGATTACATTCACAGGTATTGCAGAGAGGGATCTCAGCCGAGCAAAGACGGCAAGGTTAACATCCAAGATGTCACTAACAAGTCCTTGAGGACTATTCTGTACACTTTTGGTAGGATGGTTGGTAGTGCGGCTCTTCATGTGGCCAACCGGTCTTATATGCAGTATGCCTTAGAATTCCTTGAAAGAACTTCAGATCCTCATGATAAAGCATTTCACCCGGCATCAACAAATTAACGACCTCATGCTTTAGGGGGCAACTATTATAGACATTTTTGGGCACTGCAACCCCAATCTTAAATGTCAATAAACTAAGGGCTCTTAATTCCCTAAAAGTGTTTGTTCTAACCCCTAAAAGAACAAGGTCAACTGATTACATCTTCTCCCAGAAGTTCTCCATGAAAAACCACTCAGAATGGTCAAAACTAGACCATTTCACCTGCTCCATAGGCAAAGTGCGCTGCATCCCACCTGAATACACTCAGTAGGTGCGATGCATGTCAAAAAACCCTTCTATGGGGTGCGATGGGCGAGAAGAGACAAATCGCAGGGTCAATCCACAAGGTGGAGGAGCATGGAATCTTCCAGAAACCTCTCCTGTGACACTTGCATTTCTGAATTCGACCAAGGATGAGTAAGAGATCATCAATCTCCAAGTGGAATCAAGAACTATCAGAGAGAAGACACTAATCAAATCTCAAAAGCTGACTCACCCCCTTGCAAACATCTATATATGGATCTTCATCCTAGAGATCCAGAGGTTAGAGGCTGGAATTTTGTATCTTGTAAGGAAGTGCTGTTGGTTTCTTGGTGCAATATCATAGTGTTGGGTGGTCTAAGCTTTTCATGAGGTGAAGAAGGGCTTCTTGCTGAGAGGATGATGCTGGGTTAGAAAAATTGGTTTGTTATGCTGCTTTGATTCTACAGGTACTCTTTGAAGCTAGGTATACAAGGAAGTAAGTAGCAAAGGACTATCAGAAGGGAGAGGAATCAAGCAAGAAACGAAGCGCAGGACTGAGGTTGGTCTCCTTTATTCTTCTCTCATCTATTTACCATAAAGGAAAATGAAATTAGTTTTAGTGTGTTTGTTTCTAAGGTAGCTATCACCCTTAGTGGGACTAGCAGTTATGTATAGACACTAGTTTTCTCGATAACAAAATGGCGACTTCACTGGGGAAAACTAGTGTCTATACAGAACTGCTAGTCCCACTAAGGGTGATAGCTACCTTAGAAACAAACACACTAATTCTACTTTCGTTTTCCTTTATGAGAGATAGATGAGAGAAGAATAAAGGAGACCAACCTCTATCTTGCGCTTGGTTCCTTGCTAGTCACCATTTTTCTATCGGGAAAACTAGTGTCTATGCAGAACTACTAGTCCCACTAAGGGTGATAGCTACCTTAGAAACAAACACAATAAGTCTACTTTTGTTTTCCTTTATGAGAGATAGATGAGAGAAGAATAAAGGAGACCAACCTCTATCTTGCGCTTGGTTCTTCTCCCTTCTGATAGTCCTTTGCTACTTGCTTCCTTGTATACCCAGCTTCAAACAGAACCTGCAGAATCAAAGCAGCATAACACTATACGAGAACATGGATCTATTATCATAAACAATATAGGATTAGATGTATATTAACCACACAAATGCATACAACATCAATTACACAAGCATGTGGAGGAAAACTTGACTAGATTTATGAATAATCAAGAAAGGGCAAAGAAGATTACAACCAATTGTTCTAACCCAACATCATCCCCTCAGCTAGAAGCCCTCCTTTACCTCATGAAAAGCTTAGATCACCCAAAACTATGAGATTGCACCAAGAAACCAGTAGCACTTCCTTACAAGATACACAATTCCAGCCTCTAACCTCTGGATCTCTAGGATGAGAGATCCATATATAGATGTTTGCAAGGGAGGTGAGTCAGCTTTTGAGATTTGATTAGTGTCTTCTCTCTGATAGTTCTTGATTCGACTTGGAGATTGATGATCTCTTACTCATCCCTGGTGGAATTCAGAGAGGCAAGTGTCACAGGAGAGGTTTCTGGAAGATTCCATGCTCCTCCACCTTGCAGATTGACCCTGCCATTTGTCTCTTCTCACCCATCGCACCCCATAGAAGGGTTTTTTGACATGCATCACACCTACTGAGTGTATTCAGGTGGGATGCAGTGCACTTTGCCTATGGAGCAGGTGAAATCGTCCAGTTTTGACCAGTTCTGAGTGGTTTTTCATGGAGAACTTTTGGGAGAAGATGTAATCAATTAACCTTGTTCTTTTAGGGGTCAGAACAACACTTTTAGGGACTGAAGAGCCCTTAGTTTATGGACATTTATGTTAAGTTATGGTATGTTCTATGCTTATAACAGTTTACTTCTTTTTCTTATTATATTCCACAGATTAGCAATGTACATAAAGTAAAGTGTAGATAGAACATTAAACGATCGACAGAAAACAAGCCAAGACAAGAGACACAAGATGTGGTGGGTAGCCAGGGACAAACCCCACAATGTGTGGGGAAACCCTTTGATCAAATCTTCTTTTATCTTCAATAATTCAGCAGAGATAAATAGTACAATAAATCTGATTCATATCAGCAGTAGCAAACCCTAGATAAGCAGCATCAGCATTAGCGGCTTCATTATCAAACTAGGGCAGACCATAGCTCACAAACCGACCGTCGGATTGACTTCATTCCACCACCAAAAGTTTCGGCTTCCAGAGGAGGTTCAGATGAACCTACAACGTAGTTCAGATGAGGAGATCTTCTAGGCCATGCAGGTCAATCTTTACTTCTGCAGTTACAGCTTCAGTTTCAGCAGTTTCCGGCTTCAAACTAGGGCAGTCGATATCTTGCAAACTGTTCATCGGATTGACTTCATTCCACCACCAAAAGTTTCCGAGGAGGTTCAGATGAACCTACAGCGCAGTTCCAAAGAGGATATCTTCTAGGCCATGCAAGTCAATCTTTACTTCTACAGTTACAGCTTCAGTTTCAGCAGTTTCTGGCTTCAAACTAGGGCAGTCGATATCTTGCAAACCGTTCATCGGATTGACTTCATTCCACCACCAAAAGTTGCGGCTTTCCGAGGAGGTTCAGATGAACCTACAGCGCAGTTCCAAAGAGGAGATCTTCTAGGCCATGCAAGTCAATCTTTAGTTCTGTAGTTGTAGCTTCAAATTCAACAGCTTCCGGCTTCACATGTGTGAGAGAGAGAGGCCCATTTCTGCGCAGTAGAGAAGAAACTCATTTCTGCGCAGTAGAGAGAGAGAGAGTTGTGATGAGATGAGTGAGTCCAAATGAGGAAAAGTCCTCTTATATTTATACACAACGTTGGTGGGTGAATAGATGCGACTGTTGGGCTTTTGAGCCTACATGAGTTGTAGGTCAGCTTGATAATAATTCTATAATCAAAATAAATTCATATCTCCATGAATACTTATCGAAATCGGATGATCTTTATATCAATCCTACACCTCTCGACGAGAGGAATCTAATCAAAATATTATCAGCCATGAATAAGATGACCCACATGAATTTTTGCCCTAGGTGAGCCAGCTTTTGAGATTTGATTAGTGTCTTCTCTCTGATAGTTCTTGATTCCACTTGGAGATTGATGATCTCTTACTCATCCCTGGTGGAATTCAGAGAGGCAAGTGTCACAGGAGAGGTTTCTGGAAGATTCCATGCTCCTCCACCTTGCCGATTGACCTTGCCATTTGTCTCTTCTCACCCATCGCACCCCATAGAAGGGTTTTTTGACATGCATCGCACCTACTGAGTGTATTCAGGTGGGATGCAGTGCACTTTGCCTATGGAGCAGGTGAAATCGTCCAGTTTTGACCAGTTCTGAGTGGTTTTTCATGGAGAACTTCTGGGAGAAGATGTAATCAATTGACCTTGTTCTTTTAGGGGTCAGAACAACACTTTTAGGGACTGAAGAGCCCTTAGTTTATGGACATTTAAGATTGGGGTTGCAGTGCCCAAAAATGTCTATAACAGTTGCCCCCTAAAGCATGAGGTCATTAATTTGTTGATGTCGAGTGAAATGCTTTATCATGAGGATCTGAAGTTCTTTCAAGATGGAAGGAGACCTATAATAAGATACAATACAATACATTATCTTCATAATATTTTCATGATCTAGCTGAGGCGGGCATTTCCCATGCTCAGCTTTATAAATTCATTTTCATGTACATGAGACAAACAATCGTCTGAGTGTAGACTGATGATTCTGGTAGAGCCATCATTCCTTAGATTGGATGATTATCTATGCATCAATGATGTACATTTGATGTCTTTATTTTCCTGAATATATATCGCAACCCGGATGGATGAAACTAGATCCGGGGTCTTCAATCTCGTTCGATCTTCACTCAAAGTACAAGTCGATCCACGTGAGAGATTTTCTGGAGTCGAAGATGGAAAGACATCACCTGATTACCAGCTAATGATGTAAGCTGTTAACAGGTGTGAGAGGAATCACCAATAATGATGATGACCCTCAAGGTACTACAGTACAATTCACGTGGTGTGAATAAAGGACTTGGCATCGAACACCATGTAAAATCTTTCGGTCAAAGGCCATTGATGTAAACCTGTCGCCGGAAGTGAGAAACTTGCCATTGATGCATGCAAGCTTCAAAGTACTAAAAGGGTTGTTCCTAGATCGATTTCTTGGATAATGAGCTGATTTCGACAAGAAACGAACCGTCATAGGAGGGCCTTAGGGAATCCCACATGAATGACACGGAACGGAGCAAATGATTTTAATGGACGTGAAAATGATCTGGTGATATAATGTTCAGGGTGGCGGTCATGAAAGAATGGAGCGTAAATGTATTGCAGTGGGTGAGACACAGGTGAATTCTCTGAGTGACTTCTCTTGAACATATCGGCGACACTGACATGATGGATTGGTAGCATTACCCCAAATGTGGATGGTGTGACGGAACCATGGTGATGTGACCAGTGAATGGAATAACTCAACCCGACTCGGATGCGGAGCGAAAGTGTCATGTTCAAGAGCGATTTGCTACCAACAAAGTTTCTTCATGTTTTCTTCCCAATTTTTCCCCAGTAATTGCTGACCAGTACCTCTTTATTTTTGTCAAGCTTGAGGAGGATAACATATGCTTGTTCTATAAAAACCCATCGCTATGTTTTAACGAGCCTAGCGATAGTGAAACTCGTTCTTGTCTGTTATGGAACAGTTTGTCGCTATTAGGTTTTAGCGAGTTTAATGACAAAGATAACTCGGTCCTTTTCAATTTTAGCGAGTCTGAAAAGGGCGTAAAGGAAACTCCAAAAATCATTTTTCGTCATCTAATCCCTTAAGTCCGAAAAAATATAAAATAATACAGAAGGGATGAATTTTCGGTACTTTTAACGAGCCAAACAAAACAAGCGCTCGATCTTTTTGTGTAATAATCCCTCAAGTCCAAAAAGATTAAAATCTAAAGGAGGGATAGCACTTCCGGTCACTTTAATGAGCTGGAGAGGCCAATGGCTCGACAATCTTTTCATATTTTACGAGTCAGATGAAAAGAGCTTAAAGGAGACTCGTCTTTGAGGAACGAGTGATAAATTCGGGTAGCAGCTGATTCCAGGTAAGGTTTGGAATTTTCCAATCATGGCAGTATTACAAGGATGGCTAATAGGATCACTCTTCGTAGCTATTCCTCAAAAGGGGTAAACAATCAAATGGAGGTGAATGATGGCCAATACAGAGTGGTGGTGATGATGAGAACATGACCAAGGCTTTAAAGGCTGAAGTACTACATTCATGATGGTTATTTACCGGAAATTGGTTCATTTTTTAAAATGAGCTTAAACACTGGAGGAATGTTTGCTCATGACTTATGTTTATTTTTTAACGAGCTTGAACTATGCGCTAAAACTGCTCGAGGCAGGTTTATTTTTTAACGAGCTTGAACCCTGCGGTAACACTACTCGTGATAAGTTTGTATGCCCCCAGCATAATAACACAAATAGAGTTGCATGCCCCCCAAGCTTCATTGCATTCAACTTTGTGGTTGGAATGAAGGTTTACCTCTGAGATATCTGAAAGTCTCGACTTGGATTTTACGAGAAAACTAGTTTTTCTTATCGGGAAAACTAGTGTCTATATAGAACTGCTAGTCCCACTAAGGGTGATAGCTACCTTAGAAACAAACACACTAAAACTACTTTCATTTTCCTTTATGGTAAATAGATGAGAGAAGAATAAAGGAGACCAATCTCAGTCCTGCACTTGGTTCCTTGCTTGATTCCTCTCCCTTCTGGTAGTCCTTTGCTACTTGCTTCCTTGTATACCCAGCTTCGAAGAGTACATGTAGAATCAAAGCAGCATAACACTATACGAGAACATAGATCTATTATCATAAGCAATATAGGATCAGATGTATATTAACCACACAAATGCATAAAACATCAATCACACAAGCATGTGGAGGACAACTTGAATAGCTTTATTAATAATCAAGAAAGAGAAAAGAGGATTACAACCAATTGTTCTGACCCAGCATCATCCTCTCAACAAGAAGCCCTTCTTCACCTCATGAAAAGCTTATACCACCCAACACTATGATATTGCACCAAGAAACCAACAGCACTTCCTTACAAGATACAAAATTCTAGCCTCTAACCTCTGGATCTCTAGGATGAGAGATCCATATATAGATGTTTGCAAGGGGGGTGAGTCAGCTTTTGAGATTTGATTAGTGTCTTCTCCCTAATAGTTGTTGATTCCACTTGGAGATTGACGATCTCTTACTCATCCCTGGTCGAATTCAGAGAGGCAAGTGTCACAGGAGAGGTTTCTGGAAGATTCCATTCTCCTCCACCTTGCGGATTGACCCTGCCATTTGTCTCTTCTCACCCATCGCACCCCATAGAAGGGTTTTTTGACATTCATCACACCTACTGAGTGTATTCAGGTGGGATGCAGCGCACTTTGCCTATGGAGTAGGTGAAATGGTCTAGTTTTGACTAGTTCTGAGTGGTTTTTCATGGAGAACTTCTGGGAGAAGATGTAATCAGTTGACCTTGTTCTTTTAGGGGTTAGAACAACACTTTTAGGGACTTAAGAGCCCTTAGTTTATGGACATTTAAGATTGGGGTTGCAGTGCCCAAAAATTTCTATAACAGTTGCCCCCTAAAGCATGAGGTCGTTAATTTGTTGATGTTGGGTGAAATGCTTTATCATGAGGATATGAAGTTATTTCAAGCCGGAAGGAGACTTGTAATAAGATACAATACAATACATTATCTTCATAATATTTTCATGATCTAGCTGAGGCAGGCATTTCCCATGTTTAGCTTTATAAATTCATTTTCATGTACATGAGACAGACAATCGTCTGAGTGGAGACTGATGATTCTAGTAGAGCCATCATCCCTTAGATTGGATGATTATCTGTGCAGCAATGATGTACATTTGATGTCTTTATTTTCCTGAATATATATCACAGCCCAGATGGATGAAACTAGATCTGGGGTCTTCAATCTCGTTCGATCTTCACTCAAAGTACAAGTCGATCCACGTGAGAGATGTTCTGGAGTCGAATATGGAAAGACATCGCCTGATTATCAACCAATGATGTAAGCTGTTAAAAGGCGTGAGAGGAATCACCGATAATGATGATGACCCTCAAGGTGCTACAATAAAATTCACGTGGTGTGAATAAAGGACTTAGTGTCGAACACCACGTAAAATCTTTCGGTTGAAGGCCATTGATGTAAACCTGTCGCCGGAAGTGAGAAACTTGCCATTGAGGCATGCAAGCTTCAAAGTACTGAAAGGGTTGTTTCTAGATCGACTTCTTGGATAATGAGCTGATGTCGACCAGAATCGACCCGTCATAGGAGGGCCTTATGGAATCCCACATCAATGACACGGAATGGAGCAAATGATTTTAATGGAGGTGAAAACGATTTGGTGATATAAGGTTCAGGGTGGTGGTCATGAAAGAATGGAGCATAAATGTATTGCAGTGGGTGAGACACAGGTGAATTCTCTGAGCGACTTCTCTTAAACATATCGGTGACACTGACATGATGGATTGGTAGCATTACCAAGGAAAATTTTAAGAACCCCCCCTAAATTTATATATATATAATAAATAGGCGAATCTCTATGGTATATAGGAAAAATGGAAGGTGATTTTATCAATAATATAATATGTATATATAATTTTTTGGCAAATCTCTCACCAGGCATGGCGAATATTTTACTCAATTATAAAATCTTGTGTTTATTGAATACACAAACGAAATCATTGCATTTCTTTAAAATATCTTTTGAAATCAAAATTACCGAAATTACATATCGATAACCTAGTGGGTGTAGGATAAAATTCACCCGTGTCATTCACACAAAGCATGAGAAAAAACTTAATACTATATATAAAACCAAGAAAAATTCGAATTCATCACTTCTAGGGACCTCGTAACCACCTTGCCAATACACAAGTATGTTCCTATTTGCAGTTAGAAAAATTACCCAAGTATGTCCTATTTTCAGTTCAAAAAATTACCCAAATTACAATCTGTTTACTCCAGCATATGTTGGAAAGTTATAGAAGGATGACTAGTGCAATCAATCCATTCCTTTTAGCCCTGGATTTGTTTCAGTTTAAAACAGAAGTATACAAATATACTTGTCCAATGTCTATGCTTTAACCATTCACCTTAAGATGTTTTTACAATATAATTTCCTAAGTCTATTTAATATCTTCATTATCATAAAAA
>Ga0181465_101166_pt1 | contig 11348 bp, 13 predicted proteins | sample InSIn3gowninarea_FD_119076 | JGI IMG/M metagenome (GOLD analysis project Ga0181465, IMG submission 119076) | Clean room microbial communities from NASA Spacecraft Assembly Facility at Jet Propulsion Laboratory, Pasadena, California, USA -... ... | reverse complement strand
TTCTCCAGTCAAAGACGAAGATAGGGCTATATGAGGATTTAGTTTAGAAACAAACAGTCTATCATTTTCTGGAAGAGCCATATCATCGAACGCTTTACAAGTTGTGGTTGAAAATTTGTGATAAGCGTGTAAAGATGCAAATCGTGTCTATCGTAAGTCAAAATAACCTCTCATTAGCGTGACTCCACTCCGATCCCGCCGCCACTTCTCTACCCATGATTTCAAAGCACCACACTCACGTCACAATTCACACAATGTGCAGTTCTCGGCATCCCACTCTCGCACACATCTTACAGTCACCCAACCGTACACCCGACTGACGTGAAGTCATTATGCCCCTCGAAAGCGTCCGCAACATAGTCCTTGTGCTCTCGGGCAAAGGCGGGGTAGGGAAATCGAGCATCACAACCCAACTCGCCCTCACCCTTTCACTAAAAGGTCACTCCGTTGGTGTACTGGACATTGATCTCACTGGGCCTTCAATACCGCGCTTTTTCGGCATCGAGGAGAAGAAAGTGCGCCAAGCACCTGGTGGTTGGATACCAGTTGATGTACACGCTGCACAAACACTTCCACAACACCGCGCCAACAATAGCGATGCAGATGCAACGGGACAGAAAATCGGTGCGCTGTCTTGCATGAGTCTGGGCTTCATTTTGGCAAACAGGAGTGACGCGGTAATTTGGCGTGGGCCGAAGAAGACAGCAATGGTCAGGCAGTTTTTGACCGACGTACTTTGGCCTGAACTCGATTTCCTCCTCATTGATACCCCTCCCGGTACTAGCGATGAACATATCTCCCTCCTCGAGACACTGCTTAAACAGACGTCAAGCCCTACCGCACCACCGGGTCAACTCGCTGGCGCTGTTGTGGTCACCACGCCACAGGCTATATCGATATCAGATGTCAAGAAGGAGTTGAATTTTTGTAAGAAGACGGGAATAAGAGTACTCGGGGTGGTGGAGAATATGGCGGGCTTTGTGTGTCCGAATTGCAGCGAGTGTACGAATGTATTCAGTAAGGGAGGTGGAGAAATTATGGCAAGTGATTTTGGAGTGCCATTTTTGGGATCAGTGCCAATTGATCCTGCGTTTGTCATGCTGGTAGAGGAAGGTGTGAGGCCGGTGTACCCCAAGGGCACTGTTGTCGAAGGGACAGATATGAGTAGCGCGGATATAACAAGTGGTTCGAAGGAAGGACTGTTTGTCGAGAAGTACCGAGACTGCTCGCTGGCACCACTGTTTGATGGGTTTGTTGGAAGGCTTTTGGGTGACATTGGGGGAACGATAGTATAGAACAAAGAAAGGAGGGGATGGTGGCTACAGACACGAAGGGTCGATACCAGATGGTACCAGCCCGCTAATGAAGGGTGCAACCGACCCATTGTCAATAGTTCCACCCATGCTGTTTTAGTATTGAGGGTCTTGTTCTGATATCATTTGGGAGAGGGAACTTAGTATGACAAACCTATGCTTCTTTGCGGTCTTCTTTTCAACTCGCAATGACATAACATCTGCTAGACTCGCATAACGCCTCTTTCCCAATCCGCGAGGGAATACATCCTTTGAATATTCGGACACGATCACTCCATTCTTTACGCCGACTTTGTAGGCTATCACCCTTGGAGTCCAGCAGTACACGTGTACCACAGCCACTAACATTCACACCACTAATCATCAACTCGAGAGCCACCCGATACCTTCCTGAACGTTGTCTTTGCCTTTAGAGCAATACTGAAACTGAAATAGTAGTGTTTTCATGGCACCAGAGGAATAGTTGCCGTGGCAGCATGTATATCGCTGCGAATCATGGGAATTAGTGGATTGCACATATGAGGCATTATTGATCTGACAAAGATTCTGCCGAAACAACTTTCTAGCTTTCTGCATTCTGAAGATCCTGCGTGATTACGACCTCGCTCGTGCACAGTTGGCCTGCGGTCTCCTCAACTAAGTGAGAGAACAGTTGGGGCTTGTAGGTCAAGACGAGAGCACCATAACAATCACAGTAATTTCCATTACCCTAACGCGTGATTTCTTCAGCCCAGCCTCGACCTTTTTAATACTACAGCTTTCCGTTACCCTTATTAACTAAACTGCAGCATAGCAAACAGCTAACCGCCACTCAACTCATAATGATGCTTTTTGCAAACCTTCTACGCCATGCATTTGGTAATGAACATACATCCATGATTGCCATGCCAAATTTCATTGCCCATATCGGGGGTATAAGCGGTGGTGAAAATCATAACCACGACGACGTGCATGAAACCACGGCGGAGCAAGACGTCGACAGAAGCTCACTGGCTGAACATAGATTTGTATCACCAATGGCAGGACAACACCAAATCAGTAATCACAGAAGAAACCCTCAAACAGCTAGTCCACAACACTACGTTCAGTCGCCCCAACAGACGGCAGCAGATCAGACCGAGTTTGGCCAAAATGATGTGTACAGCCTGAAACAAGTGACACAAGGACTCGGGAACGGATGGCAAAATCATCGCAACAATATGACACCGCAGCGACCTTTCCGCATGGTGACCAAACAGACTCAAGATATTCCCACAGCAAATCCTTGCCAACGGTCATGTCCATGCGTTTGAATGTGCAACTGACCCTGATAAAGGTAGAAGCTCAGGTTTCAGTGAAACAGGGCTATGTATTTGAAGGGAGTGATAGTTATGATGATATATATGATGGGTTCACCAGTTGAGACTTTCACAACGTCGAGCCTGAGAAAGACGGAATCTACCGACAAACTTCGAGCGATATTCAAAATATCACTGACCGGGCAACATGCGGTACCCCTTGGTCAAATAAAGACCCGGTAGTGAGGAAAAGCTACATACCAATAAAACTAAGCAAGCCGGAACTGCTGACCCAATCCTCACACCAAGTCGCGGAACAATCAAGGCCTCGGGTGCCACGTGTAATCAGACACTTGAGTATCCGACAGTCGATCATTCATATACTTCACCAAATACTGAAATCGATGCATTCATAGTTCCGTTTGGGACGGTACAAACCCAAGTCTGTAATAACACCGAACAAGATAGTCTCACGGTATCATAGCTATTTGGTGTGACAGACCTCGATCTTTCTAAGAATAAGTTGTTTTCTGGAGGGCATGCCAAAGTTCCAAGTCAGCCGGAAAAGACTGCTCAAGAAGGACCAGTTGATGGAAATAGAACAGATCCTGTCTCCGAGCTTGAATGACATGTTTCCAAAGGGGCCGATTTATCACTGAGTGGATTTGATTTGATACGGTTTCATTTGAAGGTTTTGCTTGTGTCACAGCGACAACGGTGACACAAGATAGTAGATGCAGACACAGAATACTGTGAAGGTGGTGCAGACGAACCCAAGTCTGCTGCATAGCTCAATATCAGCACATAAGCGGCACGATCGTGATAATTCAAATTCGACGACAGGTGACTGTACTTACCAGGACAAAAATAACCTGAGCTTCGAACATTCCTGCCGTAGAGCAGACCCATGCCGTCAATCAATTGCACCACCGGACAGCAAATGCTCACTCAGAACAGTCTGGAAATGCAGTACGCAAGTTCTCTTGTGGCCGCAAAACATAATGGGTTCCATCTTCACTGGAGACACTTCAGTACTTTGTATACCTGTGGCCCTTTGTTACAACATATAACTCTTCATTCTACACCCAGGCAACTTCTTCTACATCACAAGTCAAACGACCCATGCCATACCATTGAGCTGAAAGAAGAGGGTAGGTTTAAGGTTTCTTTTGATGGAAAGACTTTAGCCACGCATGCACCATGTCAATATTCAACTACCACCAGCCTTGAATCTCAGTCGCTCTTAAGGGCCATTATTTCGTGAGGTGCTCGCCAGCAATGAGGAAGGAAGCTTGAGTGCCAGTGTAAAGATAGCAAGAGATCATCGTCAGAGGAGAGCATCTTAGTTGGCGAAGAAGGCCCCTACATAGAAGCTATTTTATCATAGGAGCATTCGAGCAATTTGATGTTCGTGATGACCGAGAACACAGGTATTGTTCTTATGGCGGCAATTCGACCCTTTTTACGGGTTTCCCTTCCTTGGAGATCACAACTACAGACATGCCCTCAGCCATATAAGCCAACGCCAATAAAAAGTTCTTCGCAATCATCAGCAGATGAGACCCGGTATCGATTCCGGCAAGAATCTATCGAAAATGATCAGGGGTTATCGAGAGCTCTTTAATATGGTGCTCGATATCATTTGCCATGCTAAGGAGCACCGAATTCTACGGCCGGAGCCCGAGAGAGAAGAGGGGCAGAGTGGCAAGGGGACCCGTAGCAGTTTAAGGGATACCCGATCTGGAAGTGAGAACATGGCGATATTGAGATGCTAAGCTGACAGATGAGATTAATTCAAGGAAAAAGGCTATAGTGATGTCGAGTGAATTCCACAATTATCAACGCGCAGGAGTGAACTAAAGCATCCGTGAGCCATATACACTTCGATCATCAGCATCACCAGCAGGTAAAAGTTGGGTTATCGATGTCACTAGGATCATAAGTTTTCATACTGGCGTAGATTGAACCTACACAAAATGAGCATGCGTGGCATGAGATATCTAAAGTACACTAAATGTGGTAAAAGAAAGCAAAAGAGTCTACCTGTATGCCGTGAGTGCAATATCGCTACGCCCAAGCGCCTTGGTTCTGTTCCCAAACGCCCTAAATCTGTTGTCAAGATATCTCGATATCTTGAATTCCACACTAACCAAGCCAGCAGACGCACGCGCCCGTGTGAAACAAAAACATGCCAGATACATGATACGCTTTTACCTTAATTTTCAGCCCAGTCCTCATCTTCTTTCCTTTCGTAATTTTCAAGGCTTAATGAGATCCTTCTTCATCCTTTTGACGGGATGCAATAGTATCCCCGGTAGACACATTCTCTTCTCCTCCAATCTCCCATCGCTACCGTACCCACCATTTATGTGTTCTTCTTCGCCCCACTTTTGCATTGAAATGGGCCAGTTCAACCACCTCCTGTACAGATTCCTGGGAAACCTGCTCGCATAATACCAGCTCCAGCCTTGGAAGTTGAACTCGCGATCGTGGTTGTATGGGCTGTCGGCTTCCTCACACCACGCCCCTTGCCGGGACTCGACCGCGCCACCTAATTCGTTAACGGAGGACGCCGTGTCGAAAATTGCTTCTGTGTAAGCAGCAGGCCAATGGCGGTCATTGAAAATCGGGTGAGGTGCATATACAGCTTTGAGGCCATGTTGCAAAGCAACAGTGCTAGGCCACATCTCGGCCTGCATACTTCTCCCCACGAGGTTCTCTTCATGCATGGCCTGGAGCATGCGTTTCGAGAACCTGACAACTGTGTTGATGAAGACGCGGCGATCGATTTCCTCAAAATCAGGATGCGTAAACCAGTCTGCCTGACCGTCTTCTGGGGTGAAGATGGGTCGGATGTTTGGTAGGTAGTTCCAGATCTTGTCCTTATAGGACCAGGTCGTGTTGCGCGGGTCCCACATAGGGAGGAGAGTGATAAAATCTGCGGGCTCATTAACACCCCATGTGAAGTCGTCGTCTTCAAAACTTGTTGGTGGTGTTGGGCCGAGAGGTTTCTGGGGTGGATCAGCGCGCGCCCATGGCCGGGGGCCCCATACAGGGCTTGGGATAAGAGAATTTGCTGAGGCATTGAGGACGTCTTTATGAGTTTGCTCGACGAAGGATTGATAGTCTCCGTGGACGTCAGGTAGGTAGTATCGTTTGTTGCGCTCCCAAAGTAGTTTCCTGGGCTGTTTGTCTGCAAACTCGCTAATCTTTTCGAAGAAATGGTAATGGTGCCCTGTGTAACGTGCGTCTGTCTCCCAATTCCAGACATAGTCGAATTCGGGATGCGTAAGACTGAACCATTGTAGGCACATGAATTGCTGCCAATAAACCTGCCAATCCATAACCTTAGGATACCATTCTGGAAAGATAGCTTCAGACCATAGAATCGCAATATCGCGAAGTTCTACAGGTACATTCTCTTCAAGCACTCTGTCATAAAGCGCTTGATCTTCGAAAATCTTGAGCTCGCGGTCCTTGACGTGCACGTAAAGGAAAACGGCGTATTCGCCACCAGATTGCAGCGAAAGCTCAGAGACCATGGCGCGGATAGCGGTTATATCGTTCTCTTCGTATTTATAACCAGTCCACGCGCGAATCAAGATGGCTGTGCGGTGGTGATACTTTTTCTGATCTTCCAGGTTGCTACGGCTTGTATCGGTGGGGATAGCAAAGGCCGAAGATGCTGCTGCAGGCGCTGGTAGTGTAGTGCTTGGAATCTTGACAATAGGCGATCTTGCCTCGGGCCGGTAACGATGCTTGTTGACCTCAAGGCATAGATCCTGCAGCTCTCCCCACTTCACCTCATCCCACTCGGGGACAGTCTCGGGGGCTCTCCAGTCCTTGACCTCCTCAGGGAATTGGTCGTCACCATATCCGTATGGTCCATAGCGAGAGTACCGATCGAAGCAGACATCCTCGTCGAGACCGATCACATCGTAACCACCGGCATAGGCCTTAGGGAAGCCATGAGGCAAGCCACGGTAAGCTTGCACTTCGTCATCCATGCTCTCGTTCAGCGCAACACCGCGTGGTCCGATACAAGGCACGTACTCGCCATGCCACTTCTCTTGCCACTCTGGATTGTTGTACTTTGGAAACGGCTTATAAGCAATCGGATTGTTCACTGCAGTGCTGTTGAGATCATCATGTCCGGCGTTGTATACACTGAAATCCATGTCGAACTGTTCCCACCGGTTTGGATCGTACTCTTTCCCAATGTAGTCTGCGAATGGTGGCCAGTGGCCATCCCAGCTCGGCCGTTCCCACTTCAGCATCTTTTTCATATACTCTTTCATATTGGCCGGTTGTGCGAAGGGAGGGATAAAGTTGCCGATCCTGCTCGGCGCCGTTCTCCACGGCGGTTGTGGCTTCGTACTCGACACCGGGTCATTCGATGGACTTTTAATTGTCTGGCTTGCCTCCGCCTGTGTCACGGCTGGTGTCGATGTAGCTGCCGGCACAGTATGCTGCCATTCGTCTTCGAGAGGTGCTTGCGGCTGACCTTGACTGTTGTTTGGAATAGGTTCTTGATATGGTCTGTATGCAGAGTTGAGCAGTGTCATCTGCTCGTATACTCTTTCTTTTGCCCATGGACTCTGCTGCAGCACCACTAACATGAAAACAAACGCTACAAAAGAAAGAATCGCAAATCTGCGAGGTGATCGGACAAACATATTGTTGAATGTGTAGTCGAACTCGTATTCGTGTATTCGTTTATCGTCCTAGGATTGCGAACTAACGTATTGTGGTATCGTACTGGGTAGGATGACGGGGCGTAGAATTACCGATGCTGCATCGCTAGAGAGATGGAATGCGTGCAGCAGAAACGAGTGTTGGTGAAGTTTATGTCGAGATATGTTGTAAGGACAGTGGTGTTGACTTCAGAGTAGACGACACAGCAATTGTGACCTCGTGGCAGGAAAGCGTGATTTGCGTAGCAAAGAAAGGAAAGACCACTCAACAGTCGTCACTGCCGCAAATATAGTATACAAACGGACCGAGCGAAAGTAAAGGAAGAGTTGCAGGATGGTTTTAGACGTAATCCATCCGTGGATGCAACAACGTTTCTCAGAAAAGATGAAGAGACAAGAAGAAATAAGTTCCCTGCTTGCGACACAAAGCTCACCAATATTTCAAACCACAGAGACTGTCCAGAAGCTTTTCATCCCCGGTAATCCATCTCTTTTTCATAACACCCTTACACGGGGCCATACACAATGCGACAGGGTTGTCCCAGCACGACGATGACGCGTTCCACACCCCACTGCTCCTCCCGTCACCTCCATCAGTTGCGGTCTTTGGCAGCTCGCACAAGTAACGCTCTATGTCGATCCAGACGGCTGAGCTGATTCGCCCCAATTTCGGTTTCGAATTGGTGGGCTATGGTGCGACGACCATGACTCGGTCCTTCTTTGAAACGCTTGTCAAATTGATGCGATTAGCAGCTAAGAGCCGCGTCTATGGCAAAACTAAGGCATATGCAATGAATGATCCCCGAAACGGAGAAAGCCAGTGCATATGAGGCTCCGCTGATTGACAGGGCCGCTGTTCGACACGGCTGCAATGTCGTGGATAGCTTACTGTCAAAGGAAGGTGAGTGTATTCAGTCTGCGGTTCGGCAAGGATTCAACTCAGTAGTTACATTTGCACACATATGATCGCGGCAATCGACATATTTTTGTGTGCTTGTGCGCTCGCAGTCGCTGCAGGGCACTCTTGCAGCCTATGTAAGATCAGATTTCGTGTGACTATCGCAAACAAACGATGTCCATGCTTGAAGTGTCGGGCTCATGCAGGCTTCAAGGTGGGTTGATTGAGTAGGATCGGTGAACTACAAGGACGTTAAATTTGCAGGAAGTTTGTAGAGCGTGAGATCCATACCTTGCTGTTTGCGATGATCGCTGGCATAGGGTCATCATGTACTTCACAGAGTCGAGGTTGTTAAGAAACAGCACTCCAGCTTAGACTACACATTCATTGGCACGAATAGACTGAAAGACCTTTGAAGTTGAAACATGGAACCAATCAGCTCTGCCTTTCATGGCTCTCGTACCAGAAATCCATCCTGCGGTGTAATAAGGGGGAACTCCAAACCCGTTGATGTGCGACCTGTTGCCTGGCATCATGCATTGCGTAGCTAGTCCATAGCTGCAGAACCAGTCCCTGCTTTCTACATGGAGCTGGATCAAGAGTCTTTCTACAGAGATTTCCTTATCACAAGCCGATCGTCTCACTTCTTGCAATCTCAAAGGCCATTTCAAACATGCAGGTCAGTCGGTGATTTGATAAAAGTCAAAGGCGATGCTGACGTGGTCCCTCCGATCCCAACTCTATACGCTCGCTAGCGGGCCCTCCGCAACCTCCCGCACTTACCCCTGTCTTGCCAAACAGGCTTCGCACATAGGTCCGATGACGGGACTATGCCATTGCCCTACTTCCATTTCTGCACAACCACACCACCTCGCTTGAACTCGGCCATGTCGCCCAAGGCCTGAGCCTTATCTGTCAGTTCTTTTGAAGGGAATGTCGTCATCAGAGCGTATGCGCGCGACTGACTGTCAGGGCTGGCGCGGTCCACAAAGTTGTAAACATCGCCGACTGTATGTGTTGTATTGAAACGCGATTGCATGCGTGTGCCATCGCCAAGTCGAATCTGCAGTGTGACGATAGGAGCAGAGGGGTCAACATCGACAGAAGGTTGCGCAGAGCCTGTCGAGGCGCTTGTCGCGTTCGAGCTTGCAACCGCAGCAGGTACAGCCGAGGTGCTTGCGCCAGGTGTTGGACTACCGAGTCGCTGGCCAGATCCGCTAAAGGGAACATACTTCTTCTTCGGCTGCTTGTAGTCCTCGTCTTTGTGCGCATGTACCTCGACATCAACCTCCTGCCCGTGCTCGACGTTGAGGATGTGCAGCGGAGCATGGCCGGTGTTGATCATCTCCAATGTGCGTGCATTTGCTGGATCGTCATAGCGGAACAGTGCTCCATCGTCAACTGAGAAACCATCACGCCATAGATGAAGCGCTCGGTGAGCGCGCGGTTGAGATGCGGGCTGGGAGGCGTTGGGGTCAGGAATGTGCCGCGAAGGGGTGTCGTCGCCTCCAAGTGTTGTGCCACTGCCGGTGAAATGCGAAGTTGGCCGCTCGTCATCACCGCCTGGCCGAGGAGCGTTTCTGTCCAACATTAGTATTGTGCTACTCAGCTGCGAACAGTATCCACTGACTGTCTTGCTCTCTTCAAAATATTGTTGATGTGATCCCGAGGGTTTGCTTGATTGGGATTCTGAACAGCAAGACCAGACTTCTCTCCTCCTGCAAAAAAGTCTTGATTCTCGTCGTCCTGGAAATCCCCATCCGAGTCGTCGTCGTCGTCATGGGCTTGTCCATGTCCGCCACTACCTGAGGACTGCAGGTCCTTGAGCGTCCTCAACCCCGCTACACCTCGCTGCTGCGGTGCTTGTCGCTGAGCCGATTGCTGTCGCGAGGATGAAGATGAGGAAGCTTCAGTTGGCGGTACATATGCGCCTCCAAGAGTGCGACCGCCACCAGGGACAGGCTGTTGGGGCAAGTTTGAAGTAGTATTCGTATCTTGATCGTCCCCAGCCATTTCAGTATCCGATTGTTGTTCTGCTTCTGCTGATTGTTCGTAGAAAAGCCCGGCTGCAACTTGGAGGTCACCGTTCGCTGCGTCGAGGTACCTTTCGGCCTACAGCTGAATGTTAGTAAGTAGCTTCATGATTCTAGGGCCTTCGACTCGACGTACCTCTGCGGGAGCTACACCAGTCAGGCCTGCGAGTTGTGCAATTTGGTCGTCACGGTTGGCGGGTGCACTTGAAGACATAGCAAAGCAGATTATACTGTGGTGGCTCCAATGAGAGAATTGGAGGATTGAAAGTGGTTGATATTGTTTGGTAGAGCTCTAGCAGATGCGGTGGAGTGGGGGGCAGTGGCTGACGTGACGTCGCGACTTTGTACCTTGCGGAGAAGGAACAAACAAACAATCACTCTCTTGGTCACTTCTTATAAACCGATCGTTTGCTAGATCGCTGGTTTCTTCCAATATCTCAAATAGTGTTAGATTCACTCCATACAATTGAATTTTCTCGATTGTATCGAGAAACCTATGTAGCTGAGGTGCATCCAAGCTCCTGAATGCCAAGACCGGAGATGGCTCAGAGTCTCAGTAACATCAATTCATCTTCCTTCGACCTCGGCAGCGGATCCGCTCTCCCATTCATTCAGCAGGGTATCGATCTCGTCTCCAGACATACCTAACACAAACGCCCTCCAGCCTCACTTGATTCCCAAACATCAGCTCCAGTGTTCACCAATACCTTTCTCATCATGTCCGACCCCCTCGATATCCTCCCCACAGACCCCTCCGCAGCTGGCGGCCTGGACGCAAGTACTACGACATTTCCTTCTGACAGTGAAAACTATGAATCTGCCGACGTATCGCCCTCTCCACCATCTAGTTCTTCGCCCTTAATCCTATACTCGCCGCCCACACTATGGGGACTGATCCGGGGCGCCGCGATCAACTTGCTATTGCCATTTGTGAATGGGCTGATGTTAGGTTTTGGTGAGCTTGTGGCGAACGAGGCGGCGTTCAGATTAGGGTGGAGTGGGACTAAGGTATGTTCATATTCTTACAATTGTTACAAATAAGATCAGGTGCAGAGACAAGGCAATGTACCGGGGAGGGGGGAAGGGAGAGAAGGATAATACAATAAAACAGAGTATGTCGGCTAACAAGCACA
>Ga0181465_101165_pt1 | contig 11348 bp, 6 predicted proteins | sample InSIn3gowninarea_FD_119076 | JGI IMG/M metagenome (GOLD analysis project Ga0181465, IMG submission 119076) | Clean room microbial communities from NASA Spacecraft Assembly Facility at Jet Propulsion Laboratory, Pasadena, California, USA -... ... | reverse complement strand
CCCTCCCCCCCCCTCTCTATCTCTCTCTAACATCCATATAATTTATTTTCATAATTTTATCACCAAACAAATTTATAAAATACAACTAGAATTCAATAAATCAAAACTCTCTAAAAATGTTACTACTAAATTTATAAAATACAACTAGAATTCAATAAATCAAAACTCTCTAAAAATGTTACTACTAGTTTCAAGGAAATTTCTCTCCTCCCTAACTCAAGAATCTCCACGATGACTCTCTAAAATAGTTACAAGAATCAATTAATCAAAAAATTCAAAATTCCTAAAATAAATTCCATATATTCTCAGTAAGGATTGCATAAACTAATGATCTCACAAAGAGTATCTCAATAAATGTTAGAGATTGGCCTTCTTGGCTAGGAGGTAGAGTCATTGGTTAGATATCCTAATTAGAGGAAAAAATGGGGGATTTAACAAATATAGAGGCAACAACTATAGTTTCAAAAATTATAGAGGAAACAACTACATATGCAATAATTGTAGAGGTAGCAAAGGGAAATACTCTCCACCCTTGTCATTACAAGACGCATCTCTAAACATGATCTTTATTTCTTTGAGATAGAGGAAGCTTGAGTGTTTTTAAATGGAGGAGTGGTGCATTTTTATATATATTGAAAGGGAATCAACATCCATATAATTTATTTTCATAATTTTATCATCGAAATTTTTTATAAAATACAACTAGAATTCAATAAATCAAAACTCTCTAAAAATGTTACTACTAGTTTCAAGGAAATTTCTCTCCTCCCTAACTCAAGAATCTTCATGATGCCTCTCTAAAATAGTTACAAGAATCAATTAATCAAAAAATTCAAAATTCCTAAAATAAATTCCATATATTCTCAATAAGGATTGCATAAATTAATGATCTCACCAAGAGTATCTCAATAAATGTTAGAGATTGGCCTTCCTGGCTAGGAGGTAGAGTCATTGATCGAATATCCTAATTAGAGGAAAAAATGGGAGATTTAACAAATATAGAGGCAACAACTATAGTTTCAAAAATTATAGAGGAAACAACTACATATGCAATAATTGTAGAGGTAGTAGAGGGAAATACAATACCAATAAAAGGAAGAAAGGCATATGCAGGGTAGCTTGGGGCAACACAAAAATGTACACTCAAACCTAGAATAGGTGAAACAATAGTGTAAGTGTGTGTCAATTTTTAAACCCTAAGGGATTATTGTCTTATTATTTTATTAAGTAAATAAATCAAATAGAAATTTAATTAACCATATAGATAAATATTACTAAACATTAAAGATCATACGTATAACTAAAAATGAATAGTGAAAGCATAAATACAATACATCGATAATTACACTCTCAAATAATATTTTCAGTTAAATATTACATGTTTGTAGGAAAACCTCCAAAATCTGTAAAACTAATAGTTGTATTGTATACACAAAAAAATCAGATATGCACTTTACTCTGATAAATATGCTTATTGGTTAACTAAGAATCCACCTACTTGAACTATTGTATGATGCTATATGGATTGTACTTTGGGCTACTTCTTGACCTTATCTCCTCTCTTATGCTCTAAATATACTCAAATTGCCTATATTAATCTCTTGAGTCTTCTTCATGTACAAAAGGTGTGTATTCAACCTATCTCATCTTTTTCTAATTACAATATGAAAGAGATAACTAATCTCAATCCTAATAGTTTCCCAAATCTTAGTAGCTTACCTCATTAATCCTACCAACCACCTTATCTCAAATATTAGGTGTATAGATAATATTAGATCCAATCTAAATCACTAATATTCTAGAATCTCTAGAATGTTTCATTTAGATTTCTAAGACTAGGACAATATAAGAAACTTGACTTTCACTTTTATTTATTTAAGTTCATTACAAGATGGTACTATTTCCCACTTTTACTAAGTGGTCACTAGAAGTTGTCTCAAACTTCTTCTCACATGTTCACATATAACTTGTGTAAGAATATTCCATTTAAGATATATTTCTCAACCCCCCCTCTTAGTGAGGAAGGAATTTTACACCAATCCCAAGTTTATCTCTAAATGCCTCAAACTTCACCTTTTTTAGGGATTATTTAGAATATTAACAACATGATGATCCATGGATACATATTTGAGCTTCATTTCTCTCTTCTAAATCCTATCTTATATGAAGTGAAATATGATATTTATATGCATGGACCAATTATGAAACACTATATTCTTATATAGTTTGATATAGCTTTGATTGTCATAGTAGATCACCATCAGATCCAATTCTTAATCAAATGTACATGTAAGCAACTTGCAAGGCCAAATGGACTCACAAATCACTATACTATCTTTGATATATTTTTCTTTGATGAGTTAATATCCATGGAAATTTTCCTCCTATTGAACTAGGATATCATCATTGATACCAAAATAAAGAAATACCTTGAGATGTTATTCCTATATACTACATTTCCTACCAAGTCTAAATTTATATACCATTGAAAATTCACATTACCATCTCTAAGATATCTCAAATCATACTCAAGTATTCCCCTCATATACCTAAGCACATGTTTTGTTGCCCCCTAGTGCTCTTACCTTGGTTTCACTATGACTCGAATCAAGGTGTTCATTTCAAAACATATATATGGTTTGGTGTTAACCAAATACATAACGGAGGAACCTTTTAGATTCCTATACATTGTGGAATCCACCAGCTCTAAATATAAATCTTTCACATTCTTTGTATTGATGATCATGGGTGTGGTCATAAGTGTCTAGACATCCATTTGAAATCTCTTCAAGATCTCAATTACATACTTACCCTACCAAAGGAATATATTCCCTAGTTTTTTTCCAAAACTTTAAACCCAAGAAGCAATGCATCATTCTGATGCCCTTCATTTCTACCGTAGTTTCTATATCTACTTTGGACCCTAAAATGAGCTTCTATGCATTTTCCAGAAACAAGTCATATACATGTAGCACCAAAATAAGTAGATCATTGTGAACATGTATATAGTATAAGTGAAAAAATTCCTCCATTTTGGTCAATCCCACATCAAAAAATATCCACTAATCCTAGAATACCATGTTCTTTGTGCCTACTTGAGTCCATACAAGGATATTTTAAGACTACAAACATGGTACTCTTTCCCATTTACCTCCAATCCCTGAGGTTACTCTATGTACACTTCTTACTTAGTTATCCCATTAATGACAACTATATTCTTATCCATCTAATGTATCCTCCATCCATGATTGAAACTATAGACATCATTTCTCTAATGGAAGTGTCCCTAGCAATTAGATAAAAGTATCCTCATAGTCCACTTCCCATTTCTAGGAGAACCATATTGCTACAAACCTCACTTTGAACTCCCCAATGATTCTATATACAACATGATTGATGTTGTAGATCCACTTAAAATTTATTATCAAATTCCCCTTCAATATTGGTACATTGTCCCAGACGTCATTTTTCATGGTGGAAGTGCACACCAACATGGCATACAACCATACTTGTTGGTATTTTTCCTCTTGAAAATTGGAATTCTTGGAGTCAATTATGCTACTCATTAATTCTATGTAAGTAGGAAACTTATTCAATGGATTTATTTACCTAGTGTTCTCCTAAGTTACCCAACATACTCCTAAGCATCCATTAACGTATACATAAATTATTGAGGTCTCATAATAGAACTAGAAGGAACTGATGTCTCCTCCTCCTCACCTAAACATTGTCAACCTTAACTATAAATTGTTGGTGTCTTTGGTGAGCCTGTATCAATATTTGGATCTCTCTTCTCCTGATCCTCTATCACTATAATGGTCTCAAGTGACTTATTGGATCCAAATTATTCCTTAAATTTTACATATCTACTTACTACTATCTTTCTCTGTTATAAAATATAGACTTGTAGGATTTTTAAACTCTCACTATAACCCACAAATAAGCCCTTCTAGAGGGGTCCCAAAATTGGCTTTCTTTTCTACAAGCACATGGATGTAGACTAGACAACCAAATATGAAAAAATGACTAATTCTAGATTCACACTAGTGAATTCTTCGTTTAGTGTTTTGTCCTCCAATATCTTCTAGGGACACTAGTTCCAGATGTAGATTATTGTGTTGCATTTCCTTTCCCAAATAAACATTGACAATTCCTAGTTATGAATCACGCCCTTAGCATCCACTATGATGGATTGATTATTTCACTCTACAAACCCATTATGTTTTGGATTGTATGAAATAATAAACTCCTTATATCCCACATCCTTGCAAAAATAATTGAACTCATTGGAGGTATATTCACACCCATTATATAATATAAAATCCTTGATCTACTTCCCTATTTGGTTCTCAATAAGAGTTTTGAACCCTAAAACATACTAAAGACTTCATCCTTTTTCTTTAAGTGTTAGATCCATATCTTGTGAGAAAAGTCATCAATGAGGGAAACATAGTACATGCTCCTTATGATTAAAGCTATTGAAGTTCGTCCATATGCACAAGAATTCACTAGGTTTAGAATCCCCTTAGACCTATGCCCACTACTTTGGTAGCAACCTTTGCATGATTTCCAAGATCACACTTTATGCATAGTCCTTATTTCTCAATGATGAATAATGGAATACTTATGATTATCTCCATCATAATAGGAAATGCTTTGTAATGCAGGTGGTCCATACTCTTGTTTTATAACTCAAAACAATGTCTATATTATGAGCCAAGGCTCAAGTAGGTTATCTTTGTAACTTGTATAAGTTTCATTCCCTAACTTCGATCATCTATGCTACTTGTGTGCTAGATTCTTGCAAGTTGATAAGGCCCTATCAATATTGAACTATACAACATAAACCTTATCCTCCATAACTGAAATTGAAAGAAATTTTTCTTGATACCAAGAATAGAAAAACATCATCAAAGCATAAAGATTTATCTAACTAGAGTTGGAAGGGAATGGTGCCAAACCTTAATATTGAATACTTGGAATCATCACCAAGCTCAACCTATACTCCTAAATCATGCACTATTTGACTAGAAAAGAATTGTCATGTTGATGCCATATGATGACGTCCTCCATTATCCACACACCACATATTCCTTGGAATTGTGCTGGTAGATAGACATGATGTTGTTGAGAAATATTTCTCAAAATTGGCATTGAACTCATTAATCTAATATTCTATATAGGTTACTCCCCACTTTAATGTTTGCTTCCCTTTTTCCTTCTTCTTGTTTAGAAACTATGATGCATAATATCTAAACTTATGACAAATGAAGCACTTAATTTTACTCAAGTTATTTTCTCTTGGTTGGGGCTAACTCCTCACTCTTTCCCTTACCCTTATTTGGTCTTTTTCCTTTTCCCATTTTCTTCTGACTAAATAGGGCTAGGTTCATGTCACCACCATTATTGTTGACATTTGACTGTGTTTGAAACATGGAACTTCCACTCTAAAATATCATGCATGTCCTTCCTTTGCTCTGAATTCTATGTAGTTCTTTCAAAAATAAAAACAAGGAAACCATTTAGATAGGAAATATGCTTGATACATTGATCCTTGAGGCACAAATCAATTTGTTACAGTGATTATTTTAAGGTACCCTCATTCATAGATCAACAAGAAAGAATATATATATAGAATGTATATCATGAACATTAAAAACTACACGAAGACTTGAAATAATATTTGGAATCAATGCATCTCCTAAAGATAGAAGAGAAACAATAGTTATAGCAGTCATGCATTTGGGTTTTTCATTCCACTAAATACTTATGTATATTTTTTTCCTTTCAAAGCCTGACATAAGGCATATAAACAATGTTGCTAATATTATTTTGTATGTCATGACAGAGTGTAGTTTTTGTTTTCTAAGTTCAAAATCATCCTTACCAAAGGTGAAAAAAGTTTTGCATCTGGCAATGTCTTCTCTTTCTTTATGCTATCTCTGCTTACCTCGAGTCCTGACTAGCTATACGTATTTAAATATAACACTTTAGTAATAGTCCATCTCAGTATGTCAAAGTTTTTTCATCCAAGAAAAACTTCTTATATGAGAAATAGTAAAAAATTCTTGACTAAGAATCTTCATGTTCTGAAGTGCCAAATCCATAAACCTCACAATGCTACAACAAAATGTTTGTTACTAAAATCCACAATCTATCATCAAATGTTGAAACACAATGCACCAAACATCATGTCCATTGATACAACTAATGAGTTCTAAGTATGTGTAGACAATGACAACCATTGGAATTCTAAATAATACTTGCAATGTGAATAGGGTAATCCCAAACCATGTTTTCTTGCAAAAGGTACCTCCATGACCTCCTTTAAGTTACCCACTAGAATTATAGTGGGTAACACATCCCATGACAAAGAATCAACACCCAACTTCATGGATTCACACTATATATTATTATTATATTAATATAATGTAAAAATATATTTGGTGGTATAACAAAAAGGTCATTACTGCTTATGTGTTTCATTATATAATTGGGCCTTAGAACTATTATATTGTAACATGAAAGTTTGTACTTATTGTTTACATCTTTATTAAACCATATCCATATTGTGTAAACCCATCAATGGCATCATTCTCAGTATGTGTACTTCCAACAACTATTTTATCTTCCGCATGTTCATCATGCACATTAGGAAAATCATTATGTAGCTAAAGAAATTGATGCACCTTATTAAATGGCTATATAATAAAAGCTAGTAAATGCTCTGAAAAAGCTGACAAACGCTCTCTTCTAGCTCTTTATCTCTTTCAATGTTTGGGATTCATCATCTTTATTATTTCCAACTTCAATCATCTTGTGGCATATATTGGACTTGTGCCTTTCCTCATTGCAATAATAGCAAAAAAGTATAATCTTTGTTTTTGTTCCACTTGCATTATTGATCCGAATGGAAAATGGCATCAACCCATGGTACTCATCTACCCATATTATTCATCAACCCATGGAATTTACCCATGGTATTGTAAATGGCATCCGCCCATGGTATTGTAAAATCCACCCATGGTATTCATTCACCCATGGAAATTGACCCGTGGTATTGTAATTGAAAAATACTATAAGTAAAAAGTCACATTTTGTAAAAAGACAGATTGTCCGCCACAATGTAGCCTTTACAGTTCAGAGGCATGTAGCTGCCACATCTCTCCTCAGAGATAAGCTACCATCGCCCTAGCTGGTTTATTTCCACTTGGGCTTTAATAAAAAGTTTCTTTGTGGTTTTATTGATTGGGCATTCTCCTCTCTCTTTTTTTATTCTGGCATTTCATTTTTTCCAGATCTTGGGAGGAGGCCCCCAAGATCTAAAAGATTGAAATGGATCTTGGGGGAAAGACCCCAAGATCTGAAAAAAATGAAATGCCAGAATAAAAGAAGAGAGAGGAGAATGCCCAATCAATAAAACCACAAAGAAACTTTTTATTAAAGCCCAAGTGGAAATAAACCAGCTAGGGCGATGGTAGCTTATCTCTGAGGAGAGATGTGGCAGCTACATGCCTCTGAACTGTAAAGGCTACATTGTGGCGGACAATATGTCTTTTTACAAAATGTGACTTGTTACTTATAGTATTTTTCAATTACAATACCACGGGTCAATTTCCATGGGTGAATGAATACCATGGGTGGATTTTACAATACCATGGGTGGATGCCATTTACAATACCATGGGTAAATTCCATGGGTTGATGAATAATATGGGTAGATGAGTACCATGGGTTGATGCCATTTTCCATTTGGATCAATTATTTTGAATGTATGTGTATTTTTTAAGAGAGCCAACATCCATGTTACAATGAACATCATTCTTCTTAGTCTTGGAAATGTACCCCTAATTCATGTACTCCCTTATGTGACTCTCATTATGGGGCCTATAGTCCCCCCTTGAACTCCAAAAATTCATAAAGTTAGATTCTTTCTAATTGTATATATAGAACCCTTTTTATTTTTTCCGTCATAGTTCAACTTATCTTAATCAACCAAATTAATGAAAAAATCATTAAATTCAAGTTCATAACTTTTTTATTTATCTAAAAAACTTTTTCCATAAGTTGAATAAGCATTTCATAGATGTGAGACAACTTGCTCTCAACCATGGAAACAAGGCTAAAATTACTCAATTTTTTAAACCAAATTTCTCAAGTTCTCCATTTACATTCTTATATATTAAATTTAATCCCTAATTGAGAAACTTTATTAGTGCCCATATAATTATTTTGATCTTTTGTTGCCTTCAGTATAATGATTAGATAATTTTTGTCAATATTTTTATTTTCAAGATTGGAGATTAAGTCCACACTTATTATTCTATGACCAATTTACTTTTTCTCTTCCTGTTTCCCTTTTATCACCATTTGTAGGTTTTTTAACCTCTTCCTCTACCAATATCCAAATGTATTTAGACCTCAAAATGCCAATGAAAATATTTTTAATTAGTGTACCCCATATCATTAAATAAATGACACTTTTAATTATGATTTCCATGATGCCAAATTACAAGTCAAAACTAAAATGTTGAGTTTTTCAAAATAGACAATAAATTTGAGTAGATAAAAAAATATCAACTTTCAAAAAATAAATAATAATAAAATCTCAATCAAAGTTGATTTCAAGGTTAATATGTGTTTTCTCTTCTTCTTTTTTATAGATTTGGGTAAAAACACAGATTTTGTAAGCTTGAAAACAACACCGATCCTATAAATCATGTCAAAATGCTTCACTAGTTGTGATGATGGTACTCGAGGACATGTCAATCCTTATGTCTACCATTGAATACAAAAAAAAAATTCACTTGTATTAATGCAATTTAATGCCACTAAAACCAAAACATCATGCTCTTGTCATTTTCACTAGAAGTATAGCTATATCCACATTCATATATTTGAAAAAGGGATTCTTCCATCTTTCCCGGGATAACATCACCAAAATCTTCAAGAAAATTCCTCCAAAAACAAAATCTTTTGGTAAACATTGTCCTAATCAACTCTCAACATCCCTTGCTAAATTGACCAAATATTTTGCTCCAAGAGAGGCACTATTGGCATTTGGAGATCTAAATATTTGAACAATTCTTAATTTTACCACAAAAACATTAAGGAAATCATTTTCTTAAAGATCAAATCTTCTCAAAGAAACTCTACAAACCATCCTACTAAAACAAGTTTAAGAAAAATGTTTTGATAGACAAGATCAAAGATAAGTTGTTACACAATATTTTGTCGCACTTCCCATCCCATATCATGAAGCGTCAAAATGACGAAAGTTGTCAGTGTACTCACCATGAAACACATACAAAAGCATCACAGAAGAAGAGAAGAAGAATTGCCCTGAGAGAATTATGGAGAAATTTTCTTGAAACCCTAGTTTTCAGGATCAACGCACTTTGCACTACTGTTGGCCTATGTTAATGGCTTGTTGCAACATGTAGTATACCTAGGGGGGATAGTATGGGGTATAGAGGGAGGTACCCAAGGAAATAATGGGATAGGCCATAGTTATAAGGTAAGCCCGTGGTATTAGATATATGATATTGAGAGAACCATGGTAATAACCCATGGTATTGTATGTATGAATCATATATAGAGGCCAGAGACTCCCCATTTAGAGAAGTCAAGGAATATTATATGGACAAGCATAGGGCTTGTGGAGTGTTATCATTCGTTAAGGATTGATTGTGTTGTGTTACCCTATATATTACAAATGGTATCGGAGCACTTTCTTGGGCAAAGAGGAAATATTTCTATTTTTATTTTTGTAGGAATTTTTGGGGTGGCGAATTGCAGATCAAATATGAAACTTCGGGTGAAAAATTTGCAAAATAAAATGGAAGATCTGGATTATTTGTGAAAAAATACCAAATTTCAAAAGAAAAATTGTCTGAATCAGAATCCGGATGAGGGAGATATCAAGGATTTAAAAATCAGCTATGTTGTAGAAATGTTTTGACGAAAATTCATGGATGATGGATATCTAGTTAATTTTTGTCGTCTCTGTGGGGAATTTTGAGAGACTAATTGTATATTTTAGATACTCTTGAAAAGTTACCCAATTTCAAAAAGAAAATCAGTCGAATCGGAGTCTGGATGAGGGAGCTATCATTGATTTAAAATCAGCTTTGTTTTCAGAAATTTTTTGTGACGGCGGGACAGTGGCAGCACAAATCTGAAACTCGAGTGCCTAGATCAGGATTTCTATCACCTGAGAAGATGCAGAATGGTCGTTCCATTTCTAAAAATAGGTCATAATAAGGATTATGAGAAATATTGACCAAACTATGGCCATTTTAAATTTTCGCCAAGTAAGTGATTTTTATTTTTTTCAAAACCCTCTTCATGGCTTCTAGCAAGAAAAATTTTACAGGGAATGATAAGGGTCTTATTATTCAAGAATTGCTAGAAAGACAAAAGTCATTATGGCCAAAACATTGGAAAGGTTTTGTAGTGGCTTATTTTAAAGATGAGGTGACCACATGGTGGAAATCACTTAACAGAATGAAATGGTTAAACCCACCCAAAGAAGAATTTGAAAAATTATTGTTAGACAAATGGTCTCATGCTAGAAAATAAAATAATGAGAAACATGTGGCGTTATTTTCTATTGGTATCTCCTTATTACAAGTTCATGGATGAATTCATAAGGAGAAGATCATTATGTCTATAAATCCTAGTTGCAAGCAAAATTGTATAAATGTTAATTTGGCAAAAAATTGCAAGTTCCAGCAAAAAACATGGAAAACACACACGTTGATAATGAGGATGTTCAATTTTATAAAGGTTTGAAGATTTATATGGATAAGTATGTATTGCATTTTGATTTTTATGCTTCAGACATGGATAATGTGGATGTTTGATCCAGGTATGAGTGTGACAAAGGACCCTTCCAAGACCTTTTACTTCCGTGATGTGTTAAATTGCATTTTTAAAAGAATATAAATGAATACATCTGCATACGATAAATAAGAGGAACATGAAATTCATCAACACATGAAAACATAAGTCATTGATAACAAAGTTCGTCCAGGAGGGACTACGTCTCCGAGCCCCGGTGTCAAGATGGTGTAGGCCGCTGCATTAAGTGCTGTCAATGGTGATGATGTACATAAGAGGTGATGTTGCTATCATGCAAGGAAACTTACCTCACACAGGAGTGGCTCCAAGAGATGTTCTGCTATAAGAACTCTCAGTAAAAAGGACTCCTATCAGTGTGACACAAACTCATGCATGATGATCATGAACATCCCGCCAACATGGCATAAAAGGGATCTCAATGCAAACATACATGGTGACACATGAGTATCCCATCAACATACAACAAAGGGATCTCAAATAAAACAT
>Ga0181465_101164_pt1 | contig 11353 bp, 16 predicted proteins | sample InSIn3gowninarea_FD_119076 | JGI IMG/M metagenome (GOLD analysis project Ga0181465, IMG submission 119076) | Clean room microbial communities from NASA Spacecraft Assembly Facility at Jet Propulsion Laboratory, Pasadena, California, USA -... ... | reverse complement strand
CTAATTAAGGCAGGAAGACCCTAATTAAGGCAGGCATATAAAGTAAATATCTAACTTAAAGAAAGGAAGAAAGTAAGAGCCTCGACTAAAAGGAGGGGGCAGGGTTTAACCCAGGTAGCCTTAGGAGAAATTCTCGTGTAACTACAAGGAAATTACTTACTAAGATACTAATGAGAGTATTGATGGAGGATACATGTACTAAGTCACTTCGTTTTATTTCTGGGTGCCAAATCACTTTCTAAGTGTCTTCAGTGGTGAGGTGAATAAGTCTTATACACACGAGATATACTTTCTTGAGAAAGATAAGTGATGTAGTTATTACTGGGCACTCGAACATGATGTTCTATTCTCTAAATATGTCCCAAAAGATGTTCTATCTAGCCTAGCTTCTTTGTCTAGTTTCCTTTGTGTTGAGCCACCCACCGACTGTTTCTCTCTCTCCAAGTTCACAACCATGAGCATATATGAAAAGGGGTAAGTTTTTATTACTGCATAAATCATGATAGCTTAAGCATTTTTTCAAGTAGATAACCCTCAGGTGTAACTCACATTGGATGGAGTTGCGTCTTAACCTTAAATGGTGTAACCAATAATAAGTTCTCTTGTACTAACCTAGTCCTAATGCCCAGTATAGTTAGTGTCAATGCCCATAGGTGTCTTTCTAATTAACCTGGTAACAATTCTTGAAAAGACAGATACAGTGGATTCAGATCCATCTAGAGAGGAAGAAGCGACATCAACAATGGTAGATGAGCATGCATATTCATTAATGAAATGGTTTTGGAATGAGATATGTTAAAATGACATTTGTATCAGGGGTAACATTTAGTTACAATCCACAAAATTTATAGGTATCTTATAAATTGATGCATAAATTTCTCTGCTAAAATTTAAATTTGAAAATGTTTTGCAAAATTATTTCATTGTATATCAAAATATGTTGGCATTGTATGTCAAAATATGTTCACAATTCTATTTCAAGGGTTTAACCCAAAATGTCCCCACACATTCCTATTTAGAGATTTTTTTTGTTAAATTCCTGTAAACTTATGATTTTCTGGTAAGTTATCTCATGATCTCCTATCACCAACAAAATGAAAGCAAGCTGATTTTATCGAGAAGAAAATGCACAATCAGTTAAACATTTTTGTATTTTCTTATAAAATTCATTGAAAAAAAAAAATTGAATTCATGATCAAGTCCATTGTCATCTTGAGCAAATTTATATACATGTACTTTGTGTTGGTTTTCTTTAATATCTAGATTTTGATTTGCCCACAAATTTCAGGATAAGCTTCATGAGTGCCTTGGCTTGTGCAAGCTATACAAAAATCATTTTTTAGATAGATCAAATGATTTTTTGATAGAACAAACCCTCTTAATTGGCATCTCTTTTATGAATTCCCTAGTTGAAAAGCTGACAGTTGCCTCATAAAAAATCTTTGGGGGTGACATGGCTAGGAACAAAACAATAGAGGAGTTAAAGGAGACAATAAAAGTAATAGAAGGGGCATGCGATTGTGCAATGAAGGAATATGAATGCATCAAGGTATTTTGTTTCATCTTTGATTATTTATTGTGTTTCTTTGCTTCTCTATAACTATTGCACTTTATTGTGTTCCTTTGCTTCTCTATAAATACTGTGCTTTATTGTGTTTCTTTGCTTCTCTATAACTACTATAAAGGGATCATTCTAGTACAATTTTTTAATAAAAAAGATGTGCTTTTTTTTTCTTTGGTAAGAGATCAAACTACAACATATTTTGTTTTAGCAATAGAAAAATTCAATTCACACATACCTCTTTGAAATTTTTTACAAAGTTCTGTAAAATCCCTGGACATCTAACAACTAACCAGCCACTTACCGAGACTACAAAGAACAACCAACAACTCTTACTCATAAATACTTATAGAGACTACAAAGAATAGCCAAAAACTCTTAATGATAAATATTTATAGAGACTACAGAGAACAACCAATAGTTTTTACTCATAAATATCCACCTTTCAGAAGTGATCAAAGTTTCATGGCTAGGAGATAAAAGGTTGAGCACTACTCTGCTGAGTATGCTAAGGGTGATAAAACAAAGTACCATGTCAATTAAAATAAAGGCCGTGCTTGAATATGTGGTACATGCACATGGCCAATACACGTAGATAGTCATTTGGTGTGGCGACATGCCATGTGGCTTACCAGACAAGAGCTATATATTAATTAGTAAATACATGACAAGAAACATTTGCAAACCAAACTTTTAATGTCAATGAACTAATGCTAGTATTAGTTTCTATTTGAAAAATAGGAATCAATCAAATCCTTTTAACCAAGACATTATATGAGCAATATAGATTGGATTCCTTGATAAAAGGCCAAGTAAGATGATCAAGAATCTTATTGGTCTTCAAAATCAATGCTTCTATTTGATAGGTTGAGTGACCATATTTGATCATATTTATGAAACAAGGATAAAAAACTATAGGTTAATTTCAAAGCGGATTAATGTCATGACCAAATTTGATTACTAATAGTCCCATGTTGTAGGCAGCAGGGGCTAAAAAGGAGATGACTACAATGATATAAAAAAGCATATATATTAACTCAAATATAGATGAATTGAAATAAAGCAACAAAACCCACTATGTTGATCATGGTTTTCAATTAGTTAGAGATTTTTATATTTCATTTGTGAGCACATTAAAAAAACCAAGTCAATGTTACCAAAATAATGAAATACTATTGTTTTGGTTAGATGATTCTAGCATGTGGGCTCATGAATGCAAGTCTTTAGCTAGTTTATTGCAATCATGAGAATCTAATTTATAACTCGCATTGTATACTAAGGCCACAAATTCACTTAATAAGTTAATTTTTGTCGAAATCTGGCAATTTTTTATTCAAAAAATATGGTCATAAAGAGTGTTTGAATCATTTTTTTGATAATGGAAGTGGTTTCAACACCATTAAAAAACCCTTAGACATCCAAAATCCTGAAGTTTGATAGTTGTAGCTCAAATTTCCCAAAATTTCTGCCAAATTCTAGCAAAAATCATGCTGGAATTTCCACTTTTTTTCGAGTGAATTTGTGGCCTCTTTAGAGTACTCTATTTATAACAATTGAGAGTATCTACTTTGGAAAATGCACCTAGTGGTTGCATTTGGTTGGAATTTCCACTTTTTTTCGAGTGAATTTGTGGCCTCTTTAGAGTACTCTATTTATAACAATTGAGAGTATCTACTTTGGAAAATGCACCTAGTGGTTGCATTTGGTTCCAATCATTATCGTAAGGACTAATGTATAGAAAATGTAAAGACAAGTACAAACATGTTCAAGGTAAAACTTGAAGTTTGTTATGAACTTAACATCCCTTCCCTTTCTTAGAAAAAAGCATCCCCTCCCTTTCATTGCTCCACAGTGCAATATTAATTAATAATATTGCAAATTTTTTCTTAAAAAATATTAAAATTTTTCATGATTAAAAAATCTAATAAATCTTAAAGATTTACATGTTAATGGGGTGGGATCCTAAAGAATGTTTCTATGTCATTGTTTGGAAAACGTGAAACATTACACTTGGCTCAATTTGGTTATGTTGTGGCATTAGTTTTATATGAATACTCGAGGGAATCAAGTCACATCAACTCGTTATAAATGCATGGTGGATGGTAGAGGGTGGCCACAATACATCGTGAGGTATGGTAGTGGTGAGGGCATACCTTCACCCCACCAATTTTAGGGCTCACTGGTTGAGTTTTTATGGTGTTTTAGTGCTCCTTCACTATATTAGAATATTGTATGGAGTCGGGGTGGAGGCATTTAGTTTTGGTTCGTGATTTTAAACATATTATTGGTAGTAGGGACTGTTTGGAGTCTGGGTGGAGGCATTCAGTTATGGTTTGTGATTACAAGCATACTCATGCTAACGTTTGGAAAATGTTCTTTGTTCTTTTCCTTGTAACAACCCTCATGAAAATTCCATGTAATAAAGTTAAAAACAATAACCATGGATGAATGGGACACTTATTCTAAGCTGAATGTTGGGCAAGGCATCCTAATGGTGCATTCATTTGGTTGTTTATGGCTAAGGAAATTGGCAAAGGCAATGACTAAGGCATTAAAGAGGCAAAATGGAATTTTGGCACAATTATTTATGAAAATAATGGAAATTGGGAGAAAAAGAAGGTGAAAGGTCACAAGTTGCATGTGAGGAGGAAAATGAAGGAAAATAATGGAAAAAGAAGAAAATAGAGGCCTCATTCATAAAAAGGCTCCTGGGGATCAGTTGGTAACCTTTTGTTAGTTTAGCTTTAGAGCTCTCTCATTATTCTCTCTCTCTCTCTCTCATACCCTTGGACACTTAGAGTTTTCTTGGAGCACTTTGGCATTGGAGCAAGAAAGGAAAAGAAGGAAAGAGGAAGCAAAGATCAAGCAGGGAAAGGCAGGATCAAGCAGCGACAATAGACTTCATTGCATGTATCAACTTGCATGTGTATTTTCCTTGCTAGATTTGGCGTGCATGTGATTTTATGTGTTTCCTTTCTACCATGGCATGGGTTTTTCTAGGTGTGACAATGTTTTTAGCCTAGCCTTACCATTTCCTGATAGTTTTGATGAGATGGGTTCTCTCATGCGGTTTATGTGGGATGGTCGGATTGGATTTTATGTTGAGTGGGGTGGATCTTCGAATTGACAAACACATGGTGGTAGTGGCCCTTGACCATAATAAGGATGCATGAAACCGCTAGCCTAGTAACCCCTAAACGGGACAATGGATTGTAGTAAAGTCAAATTGTGTGCCTTGGTGGGCCTAGGAATCATTGTCAGTGAATGGTGGGATATATGGTAAAGCCAAGAGGTGGATTTTATCTCCGTTGGGCCTAGTGCTTCTGGGATGGAATGCATGGTAAAGCCTAGAGAGTATGTCTTAGTGTAAGGCCTAGTGTTCCCTGGATCAGACTATGAATGCACAGTAAATCCTAAGAGACTATGAGGCAATCAAATTCCTCACGATGTAGGTAAGGCATCCACATTGATTGTTTTTTTTATGTGTTCTATGAGTCCCACATTCATGCTTGGAATATGGCACATGGGTGATTGGCTGAAGAGAGACTTGGCTCAACAAATCTATGGTCGGGTGGAACGTGGTAGTCCCTTCACCAGTGAGTTCATTGCATTGATTAATGAGAAATTCATTCCATTTATTTTCATGTGTAAATGTATTCGTGTATATATGGATTTTGATGGCTAATATGTTTTTTGTAATTTTGTTCCTATTACGTTGGTTATAAGTTCATTTTATGGCAACAACTATGTTCTTCTCAACATGTTTTTACTTGTATTTGAATGGATATTGTATCTATGACCTAATAAGTGATAAGGCAGCAAGTGACATGAGGAAACAATGGTTCATGGAAATTATCAGATAAGTAAGAGATCCCTACACTTAACTCTGTTGTTTACACTTGTAGGTTGCATGTCATTGATATGTTTGATGCAATGCTTGTCATGGCTAGTTGGGGTTTGGTTAAGGCCTTGATCAACGATTTACTTTTGTATCATTGTTTCCCTGTACTTTACTTAATTCTGAGCTTTCATTCCATTCTGGGCAGTGGCCTGGGCTTTGGGCCTGAAAAAGTGGCTCAAATCTTGGATTCGTTGGCACAAAACTGGAAAGTTTGGACCACATCTGCTAGCAGGCAAGCCTATGAGAGCGACTTTAGGTCTTTGGTTGCTCCCTTGCCCATAGCATGAGAGCAATTGAGGACTAAATTGTCCAAAATAGTAGTGGGACCCAGGGACATGTTGTCTAAGTGGATGACTTGTCTCTTGAGGGTTTTGTTGATGATGTTCGGTGGATGTATGTGATATTTTGTCGATTCCACTTCCTTAGGGTTGCCTAGGAGGTTGAATCTGATCATAGTAGCCTCTCCTCTCATGTTTACCCCAGATGGCATGGTGACTTGGGTGGATGTGGGAGGAGGGTGTTAAAGAGTGGTATCATAACATGGTTCAACTCTCAGGCTGAATGGGTTGAATGTGTGTTGGTCATGCATGCATGTCAATTGCATGTGTGTCTCTTACACTTATATACTTGTTGCATTTGCTTGATGATGGATTAGGATTGTAGCATGGTTATCATGGAGAATCTAAGATTTCATGAAGAGTAATTGACATGGGTATGTGACTGATTGTATATGGTTATTTGTCACCTACATGTTGATTTTATGTCGCCTACTTACATCCTTGTATGTTAGGTTACATTTTGAATATTTTGATTACATGCATCAGTCTTGTAGGTTGATTCATTATGTTTGACTACATGTAGTTATGCATATTTGTAGTTGGTTAGGCATTGTTTCTGCATATTGTCGGTTGTATGTAGTAATGTGTACACTGGGGTAATGGTTGTTGTCATGCATGAGGTCATAACATGTGTTATTGGTATGGCCTTGTATTGATGACTGGATATTAGTTAGAGTGATGTTTATGTGTTGATTCATTTATTTGTGCATGTCTATACGTTGTAATGATTATGTTATACATGTATCACGTTGATTTGGTGATCTTACAGACAAGGTATCCTCCCCAAGTTATTATAAGGTATGTCAATTTATTGTGATTTTCTTTATCTAACATATTATGCATTGCAGGAAGAAAGAAATCAAATGGCTAGCAAGGTGGTAGACTATGTAGAATCTCTCTATGCATCAGATGAGCAGCGTGGTGTGGGGCATATTTTGATCTGGTTGATACATTGAGGAGCTTGAAGGAAGAGATAAGGATTTGTAAGGCATATAATGATCGGATCATACAGACACTAGAGAAGTAAGCAGTGGTTAATGTTATACTTCTTCAAAGTTTATCGGACTTGCAGTGACAATGGTCGCTTCGGATTAGCCATGCACATGAGGATGGGACTAATGGAGCATATGGCAGTAGATCTCCTGGTAGACACAGGTCAGATAGATCTGACAAAGAGAGAGATGGCAGATTGTCAGACACTTCGGAAATGAGGGGCGATGAGTATAGGTATTATTCTAGCTCTGGTTCTGATAGACATCATGATTGTCATCGCTATCATCCTTATAGGAGGAATGATAGGGGGTACTTTCCAGATGAATTCAAGAAATAAAATCCACCTACTTTTGATGGAGATGCGAAGAATCCGGAAGATGCAAAGGCTTGGATACTTGGCATGAAAAAATTCTTTGAGTTGCATGAGTACATAGATAACAGGAAAGCCTGGATAGCTATCTTTATCTTGAAAGGTAAAGTAGACATCTGGTGGGAAGATGTTAAGCAGGTTAGAGACATTGAGACATATGACTTGAGTTGGTGGGAATTCAAGAGACTTTTCAAAAAGAAGTACTTGTCAAAAAGGTACTACGACAACAAGGCTAAAGAGTTTTATGAGATAAAGATGGTGTCATTGACAAATGAAGAGTATACGAACAAGTTTCTTGAGTTATTGAGGTATATGTCATATCTTACTAATGAGAAGGCTAAAGTTCAGATATTTGTTAGTGGTTTTCCATTAGTATTTAAAGATCAGATTGAGTATGATGAGCCTCGGTCACTTGAGGAAGTCATTGGGAAACTAAAGCATTTTTATGATAAATCAAAGTGTAAGAATGAATCTCAGCATGGATGGAAAGGAAAAGACAAAGGTAGAGGTAAATGGCAGCCTAAGAAGACAAGGCCTCAACATGAAGATGGGAAAGAAAATGTGGCACCGCAAAAGATATTTAATGCAGCTAGATAGGGACATGGGCCACAACAACAGTAACAACATAGAGGTGAGGGCATTGGTCGGTTGAAGTGTTGGACATGTGGTGAGGAACACCTTAGGAGAGATTGCCCGTAACATCAGTGCAGAAAGCCTAAGATATACAGAGCACAGGAAATGCAGATTGTTGGGGATGTTGGTCAGAGCATTCCACGTATCTATGCAGCAGTGGACAACGGGCAAGCAGAACACCTGACATCTATCATTGAGATGAATGGTACACTTTTTAATCAAGTTATTTCTATTTTGATTGACCTTGGATCTAATTATAGCTATGTTAGTCCTAACTTGGTGAATAATTGTGGGTTGAATAAGGAGTTGCATGCAGAGTCTTGGTTAGTGCAGTTGGCTACAGGTACGAAGAAGCAAGTTCATCATTGGATAAGAGATTTCACATTTGATTTGAATGGTATGCCTATAGCAGCACATTTGAATGTATTATCTTTGGGTTCAAACAATATGTTATTGGGCATGGATTGGTTGTATCTACATAGAACCAAGGTTGATTTCTATAACAAAGCTATTGAGTGTGTTGACGACAATGGAGAACCAAGGGTTTTTCAAGGTAAGAAGAAAGCCACATCAGTTAGGATGGTGACATCTATGCAAGAAAAGTGTAGCCATAGGAAGGGGTGCAAGCTATTTGCAGTACACATTTTTAGTGATAAGAGTAAGGAGGTTGAGGATGCAGATGTGTTTAACAATTGTAGTAGTTTCATGATGTATTTCCTGAGGACATTACAGAGTTGCCACCTCACAAGGAGGTAGAATTTTTGATTAAGTTCGTGTCAGGGGCAGCTTCAGCATCTAAAGAACCTTATAGCATGAGCACACCTGAGTTGGTTGAGTTGAAATTGTAGCTAAAGGAAATTTTGGACAAGGGATACTCAGGCCAAGTGTATCAGCTTGGGGCACATTGTCTTGTTTGTGAGGAAGAAATATGGTACACTTAAATTATGCATTGATTATAGGCAGTTGAACAAAGTGACTATCAAGAACAGGTACCATTTGCCAAGGATTGATGACTTGTTCGATCAATTGAAGGGAGCAGCAGTGTTCTTGAAGATTGACTTGAAATCTGGATAGGTACGCATCAAAGAGGAGGCCATTTACAAGACTACATTCAGGACCAGGTATGGGCATTATGAGTTTATTGTTGTTCCATTTGGCTTATTGAATGCTTCGACTACATTCATGTGTTTTATGAGTAGTGTGTTACATCCATATTTGGACAAGTTTGTTATTGTGTTCATTGATTATATACTGGTATATTCTAAAAATGAGGTAGAGCATGTCAAGCACTTAACAACAGTATTGAGGTTGTTGAGAGAGCATCAATTGTATGCTAAGCTCAACAAATGTAGCTGCTTTCAAACTGAGGTACACTACTTGGGACATGTTGTCTCTAAGGAGGGCATTGTAGTAGATCCAGAGAAGATAAGGTCCATCATGGAGTGGGTAGCTCCTAAGAGTGTGGATGAGGTGAGATCTTTCATAGGTATGGTAGGCTATTATAGGAGGTTCATTAAGAACTTCTCGTAGATTTCTTACCCCATTACATCATTGTAGAGGAAAGGTAAGAAGTTTGAATGAAATGAAGAGTGTGAGACTATATTTGAGCAACTTAAGAAATTGCTGACACATGCACCAATGCTACAAATTGTAGATCAGGAAAATGAGTTTGTGGTATGCACAGATTCTTGCAAGAGAGGGCTTGGTGGAGTCCTTAAGTAGGATGGACAGGTGTTATGTTATGAGTCTCAGAAACTAAATGAACATGGGCAGAACTACTTGACGCATGATCTCAAGTTGGCAGAGATTATACATGCATTGAAGATGTGGAGGCACTATCTTCTTGGTAGGTGGTTTGTGCTTATAAGTGATCACATTGGGTTGAGGTATTTGCTTGACTAGCTGAATCTGAATTCCAAGCAAGCTAGATGGTTGGCCACGATCAGCGAGTTTGACTTTGAGATTAGGTGCATCAAAGGTAAGGAGAATATGGTGGTAGATGCTCTCAGTAGACAGATACATATACATCACTTGGTAGCTATGAGCTCTTGTGGGACATATTTACAGGATAGGATCTTGCAGGCAGGTCAACAGGATGTCAGGTATATGGAGATTGTGCATAGGTTGTAGCAAGGTGATAGTATAGGTACATGTGCAGGTACATACACATGTAGCGGTACAGGTACATGTGGAAATATAGGTACAAGTATAGGTGGCTATGTAGGTACAGGTACAGGTGTACAAGGCATGGACTATTATCTTATACCATAGGTATTGGTTAGGTTTCGAGACAACGTATATGTACCAGATAGCAGTGAACTCAAGAAGGTGATCTTGAGGGAATTTCATGCGAAACCTTATTCGGGTCACCCAGGTTATCAAAAGACACTCACAGCAGTGAAGAGATATTACTATTGGCTGAATCTGAAGAGGGATGTAGTAAAGTTTGTAGCTAGATGTTTCGACTATCAGCGAGTGAAAGCAGAGTGTAAACATCTAGGTGTATTATTATAGCTGATCACTATTCCCAAGTGGAAATAGGAGGTCATTTCCATGGATTTCATCACAGGGTTTCCAAAGACAGTGAAGTAGCATGATTCCATCATGGTCATTGTAGACAGGTTAACAAAGGTTGCACACTTTGTTCTGATGAATTCTACATTCTTATCTACTGATGTGGCATAGGTGTTCATCTGAGATATGGTTAAACTACATGGTGTCCCAAAGAAGATTGTGTCAAACAGGGACACAAAGTTCACTTCCAAGTTTTGGAAGGAGTTATTTGCAGGTTTGGGCACCAAGTTGGCCTTCAACACATCTTAACATCTGCAGACAGATGGACAAACAGAGAGGGTCAACCTGATATTGGAGGACATGTTAAGGATGTATGTGATGCATCAACAGAGGAAGTGGGAAGAGTATCTCCCTTTGGTCAAGTTTGCATACAACGGTTATCAAGAGTCACTGAGGATGAGTCCTTTTGAGGCATTATATGGGTGGAGTTGTAACACTCCCATTAGTTCGAGTGATCTAGTTAGCAAAGTATTGATTGGACCAAATATGTTGGAAGACATGGAACAGAAGATGAAGGTGATCAAGAAGAATCTTAAGGCAGCAGAGGATAGGTAGAAGAGTTATGCAGACAGGAACAGATTGTTCAATGAGTTTCATGTTAGGGAACAAGTGTACTTATGCATCAAACAGAAGAAGAGCTCCTTACATATTGGATCATGTGCCAAGCTAACACCATGGTTTTGTGGACCCTTCAGTATTATTGAGAGGATTAGGCCAGTAGCCTATCAAATTACACTACCTCTAACAATGAAATTCGATGATGTTTTCCATGTCTCATTGCTTAAGAAGTATGTTAAAGATGTTGATCATGTGATTGAATGGTTTGTATTGCAGGTGGAACTAGATGGAGAATTCCAGTCAGAGCCTCAGTGTATATTGTAGGGTCCACAAAACCATGGTGTTAGCTTGGCACATGATCCAATATGTAAGGAGCTCTTCTTCTGTTTGATGCATAAGTACACTTGTTCCCTAACATGAAACTC
>Ga0181465_101163_pt1 | contig 11358 bp, 15 predicted proteins | sample InSIn3gowninarea_FD_119076 | JGI IMG/M metagenome (GOLD analysis project Ga0181465, IMG submission 119076) | Clean room microbial communities from NASA Spacecraft Assembly Facility at Jet Propulsion Laboratory, Pasadena, California, USA -... ... | reverse complement strand
ATTTCGGGAAACTTACTTTGTACCAATAGTAGCCACCGCTATCTTGTCCAGAATCTAGAACTTGAACGCGACCTCCATTTATGCCATAGCCAATGGCTTTGTTTATAGTTCCAGGGCCAGTACGGAGGTTGATTTTGCCGTCGTTAGAGTGCAGCGTACCCCAATTGGTAGTTGTTTGTGCATTAACGCTAACTTGACTTTGAGGTTTGGATAGCGCCAAATCTTTACACTCCGTTTGTGCATTCTCCATGTACTTGGGCATATATCCTTGTTTGGCTGCCCCTACCACTATGTTTGCAAAGGTTGGATTATCGTACTCCTTAGTCAGCTCAGCTACGACTATTGCTTCACTCTGTCCTGTCCCAAGTTGATATGCGGTGGCTACTATTGGTACAAAGTAAGTTTCCCGAAATCAGGCGCGGTTGGTTGGGTCGCAGCTCAACTCATCACCGTTGACTAATAACTCACAACAATTCTGCTAAAAATATCAATCAAGCTATAGCAATCCTATTTTATTTATGAATGTAGAGTCGGCTTCCAGCCTGCGGCGGGCTTTCCTGCCCACCCCACAAATCATTTAGGATTGCTATAGAAGTAAATCTACATTAAATACGAGTAGATACTGGTATTAAGTGAGCGCAATTTCTCATCAATTCTCAATAAGACTTTGCAGGAATTAGGCTGGTCAGACTTGGAAGCATTTAGTAACATCTGCCAAGTGGGAAACGCAATGCTTGCAATAGTTTTAGGCGATTAGTCCTGATTTTAGGATGAAGACAAAATTGATGTGATGGCAGAAATGCGGACAAGTTATGGCGAGTTGGTGACAAGTTGATGACAATTTGTTGGCAAGTTGCGGACAATTTGCGGCATCACTTTTCAGTCTATTGCATTGAATTATCAACAATCTCTAAAATTTCGTAAAGCTTGCCCACTTCTGCCGACTTTCTGCCACTTTTTTGGCACAGAAGTGGCACCAATGTGGCGTGAGAAAATGTCGAGCTAAGTGTTGCTCAAAAATAGAGTAATGTGCCTACAAATTTTTCCGGTGGGGTTTGGGGAGGCTGCCTCCCCATTCTGGGAGGTCAAAAAAACTTGCACAAAGATTTTGGCGTACTGTGCGCAAATTTTTCGGGTGGGGTTTGGGGAGGCTGCCTCCCCATCGCCTCGTTGGAGTTGAGGGCAGACCCACGTGAAAAATTGTACGAGACGGGACAGGAAGTAGAAAGGTGCATTCTGGCAACTGATAACAAAATCTTCGCTGTACCCCCACCCCACGAGACAGGCAAATGACAGTCAAATAAAAATTCGGTTTGGCCGCAAGGGTTTTATAGGGGTGAAAAGATTGGGGGGACGATCTTGAGTCAAATAAAAGCCTTTAATCTTCCGATCAAAAACTTGCAGCTCGATTTTGGCACTGGTGCGCTAATTTTTTCAATTGACTTTTGAGCATAGACCCCTGGGGTATAAGCAGGGTAGCTATAGAATCTGCGCGCACCCCATGACTGGTATAACTGTGTAGTGTTTTAAGTAATTAAGTAAATACTTACTGCATTACTGATTTATTTACAAGTGCGGTTTACTCAAAAGACATTGTGAAGCTCGTTGTAGAAAAGTGCAAAGCTTCTGCAAAGCTTGGGTTTCCCTGTAATTGCCCGGATACAGTTGCTATTAGGGGCAATTGACAATCTAAATATGAGATCGCATTCTCTGATAGCTGAGGTTGAGGCGAATTCTTAATGACGAACAAAGACCACTTCCCAGATGTAACTTTCCTCCCCGATTGGCAGAGCGCAAAGGCAGAAGAAGGAGCAAGAAAATGGGTCAAATTGTAGCATTCAATGCGTTTAGCGCCCCAACCCCTTCAGAGCAGTTGCAAATCATGAAGTTGATGGGTTTTACCAAGGCTGATGCTCAAAGGGTTCTGAGCGAACCGATTAGCGAGGATGAGGTCAGCACAATCCTTGCTGAAGTACAGAAGTATATGACGGTTGAAGATTTCGCCAGGATGTCCATTCGGATGGGGCTTTTCTCCGGTAAAGAGCTTGTCAGCAGACAAAACTTGCAAAGGGCTCAGAAGGGTAATGTTACCAAAACAAAAAAGAAATTGCAGGAGGCGTTAGAGACGGTTGAGAATCTCGATGAAGAGTTAAGTGAAACCAAAGACCGTTACGAGAATTCACTGCAAGCAATTCTGGCAATAATTCCAAGCTGGTACAAGCAGCTGCTAACCGCAATTCTCGCTCAATTTCGCAACTAATTCACGCTTAATAGAAGAGGAGTAAAGCAGTGAACCCCAACAGTTTAGAGCTGGCTTATGTTACTCGCAAAGTTTTAATGCAAATAGGGCTATCGCAATATCAAGCTACGGCTCTTACCAAAAACATTCCGTTTGAAACAGGCTCTCGTCGCGTTCACTACTACCTTAAAAGCATAGTCATTCAAGCCATTCAATCGAAGTTAGCTAATAAGCGCACTCGTAAAACCACACAGCCAGCTCTCAAGGCTGGGCTAGATATTCTTTCCGAGCAATTAGTAGAACTACTTGACGGACACTATACCGTCGTTTCTTTAAAAGAAGCTTTGGCAGACGAAACTCTCGCCAAAATGGTTGCAGCGATTGAGCAGGCCGTCTTAGCTGAAAAAGCTGCTGAACGGTTTCAAAAGACCTATGACGGCTTCAAACACCATCAACATATGCGTCAAGTTTTGCAGGTGGTGAAGTGATGAAAAATGATGACTTTATCGCTCTTTTGGAGCAATACCAGCAGGAAGAATTGGCGAGTGTTCAACGGACAAGTTCTTTGATGAACCAGTTCTATAGGGAATTTGCTCCCCGCGCTTATGCCAATAACTTTGTGAAAAGTGAGGAAGGTAAGGCGCTCAAAGCTTCTCTTTATAGACAGCAAAAGGGACGCTGTTGTAATCTTCATTGTCCAAGTCAAGGTGCAGTCATAGCAATTGAGCTATTGCAGATGGATCACAGAATACCGTTAGAGTTGATGAAGCATAGGGCCAATAAGCCAAAAAACTTTGCTCTACTGTGCAGCTACTGCAACGCAAAAAAAGGAAAGAAGATCGTTGATTTTGCCAAAGGTTGGTAGCACGGAACAACCGCGTTGCAATTGTTGCCAAATCTTCTAACTCCGACTCAATCTCTTGCAAGCGGTCATTCCGAATTGGATTCTGCATAAGACTGTTTGTATACCTTGGTATACATTAGCCCAGGAAACTAATAACGCATGATCGCGCGTCATACTCGAATCCCTATGACACATTAGTTGTGCCTGCTCCTACTGATTCTTTACATCACTGGCATACTGTCGCTGCTAAGAGAATTGGCGACGCGCCCGATAGAGATGATTAAAGGCTGCAACAAAAAAAGGCCCACCAGGCAGGGCGAAAGTTTACAGTATTCAGGAACATGACAATTCCTAACACTGCGAAGTTGAATGGCACTAGCAAAGATAGCATGAGAAATAAGCATTCCACTGGTAGAAACTACCCTAAAAAATAGTAGGAGGAAGGAGCAATGGATGAAAGTCATCGGTACTTGCGAATTGCCCTTGTTGTTGTTGGAATTGCTTTTCTCCTTGTCTATCCGTTGATGAAGATCTGGCCATCCGGCTGGTCATGGCAACCCGGTCAATCCGAATACGAACAGATGATCGTCGGCATCTATGCGACGCTCGGTATCTTCCTGCTATGGGCTTCTCGAAAACCAGAAGCGCATCTGAGTCTAATTTGGTTTACCATCTGGTCGAGCGCTGTTCACGGGGCAATCATGGCGGTACAGGCAGTGATTGAGCCAGCGGAACGCGGACACCTTCAGGGCGACGTTCCCGCATTGATTTTGGTGGCAATTGTTCTTGGTTTACTAGCACCACGCAAAGTAATAGCAAATGCAGCGCGAGCGCAAGGGACGGCAGTGCTATGAATGCCCACTTGTTACGTTCTTATGCGAAGATTCTTGGCATTATCGCCGAAGAGTTCTAGTCGATATATTCGGGTTCCCGATTCGGTGTGCAGTATTTTCTGCTAATGTTTCAGTTGAAAAAAATCTCCAGCATCCGCATTAGAGTGAAGCTGATGACACCCAAAGAAGTTGTACAGGCATGGCTTGATGCTTTCAATCATGCGGATATCGACACACTAACCTCGCTTTACACCGAAGATGCAATCAATCATCAGGTAGCTGAAAGCCCGGTTGTAGGTAAAGAAGCAATCCGGGCAATGTTTACCAGTGGCTTTGCCTTAACCGAGATGGTTTGTATTCCAGAAAATCTGTTTGAAGATGGCGATTGGGCTATTCTTGAGTGGCGCGACCCAAAAGGGCTGCGTGGATGCGGCTTCTTCCAAGTTCAAGATGGCAAAATCAAATTCCAGCGGGGTTATTGGGATAAACTGTCATTCCTAAACCTGCATGGACTCTCACAAGAATAAACACCTTCATAATGTTGGGCTACCAATCAAGCGTGTAAGCAGCTCTTATTTCGCCAAATACCTCAGCATCCTCCCAGCTACCTCGCGGTTGGCTAACAGATGCGTTCCACGCCAAACAAAATGCGATCGCTTGCCACTTTAAAACTCCAAAAAAACTTGTGTTGTTTTAGTTAAATCTAATTCTGGTGCGGGTTTTGAAGCTTTGCTAGATATAGGCGGCTAAGCTCATCTGCATCCATCGCATGATAATCTTCTTGTACCTGGCTAATAGCGATTTCACTCGTGATTTCGCTCTTAACTGGAGCATCCAAACCTAATAGTTTACACCTGCGATCTATGCACTCCATCACACCTTTTAAAAACTGTGGATTACCTGCGCGTTGTTCGGTGCGCTTGCCAACTTTTACCTCACTGCCTTTCTTCTCTGAAGATGTCGATTCTTTTGGCTGCAACGACTTCTCCCAAGCTTGCCAATAAGTGCGTTCTATTAGTTCCAAACGTTTTAGTTCTTGCTCAACAGAAAGGTCAAAGTCTCGATTGCTCTCTTTTTTCCAATCTTCTTTAATTCGGCGCAATTCTCTACTAACCTGACTCTGCGATATTTCTAAATGTTCGCCAATCGCGGTTTGAGTCCAACCTTTTAACAACAACTCTGCAATTAAAGCGCGATCTTGTACTCGCTCAACTTTTGTTCGTTTTGGGCCTGTCATTGCATACCTTGAAATGCATAATCAACTTCTCAATCGTAGCCTTGATTAGGATTACCGCTCCTGTTGCTCTTGCTCTATATCCCAACCTTTGCAGCGAATTACTAATTCTTTCACCGCAGCTGGTGTCAAATTCAATTCCGCACCAATTTGCTCCGGTGTTCGTCCTTGCCGTTCCCGCAGTAACGCTGTGCCAATTGTTTTCATCATTTGATCTGAAATAGTTTGTCCTTGATACAAATCGTCAATAGCTTGGTTCAACTCATTTATCATTAGCTTTCATCCTCAGTTCGTTTTGTTCTAACTGCTTCATGATTCGCTGCACCCACTCCGTAGCTAATATTTGGCTTTTAGTCTCACTGAAATCTAGTGACCTATTACTTATTTCATAAGCTTTGAGCAGCTTCTCCGCTAGAGATAAATACTCACTTTCTTTACGATTGTTAAGCATCAAAATTTCTCTTGATTAAATCTTCATTCAAATTCAGTACAAAGCCCATACTTGTTTTAACCGAAGCTTGGTTAGGTTGATTGGAATATTTATTCCACTTTTATGAAACATTTAATCGCTGCTGCATTGATGTTCTCCCTCGCTGGTTCGAGTAGTCCGGTTTTTGCAAAAACAGAATGCGATCGCTCTATCTGCGTTAACTACAGCACAGCTAAATGGGTACATTCCAAAGTGCCAGGCGCACCATCTTATAAAGTTAAACAGTTTCAAGGAAAGCGAATTTTTAGCAACGGTAACAATCCAGCCGTTATGGAAATTGACTGCCGCAAGCGTGAATTTAGAACTGTGAAGATTAAAGAACAAGGCAAATGGTTTGATTTCGATCCTCGCTGGGGAGCCGATGTTAGTGACTGGCCCGTAGCTAGCAAGGTTTGCACCGGAGTACATTAATATCGAAAACCTTTATTATGCTTTTGAGGGATTGTCAATCCTACATCGGAGAACAGAACAGCCTGGTCTGTGAACGAGCCACCTTTCCTAATTTCAAAATGTAGGTGTGTCCCAGTTGAGTGACCTGTATTTCCCATCGTCCCAATCTTTTGCCCCTGCTTCACTTTTTGTCCTTGCGTCACCAGGATTTCATGTAAATGGGCGTAACGAGTGAAGTAGCCATTCTCATGCTGGATGACGATATTGTTACCGTAGCCGCCATGACAGGAATCATCGCCAACCGAGCAGCCACCTAGGACTTTATAAGTAGTGCCACCAGCAGAGGCTACTATTGCTGTCCCCTGGACGTTTGCAATATCGACCCCTGTATGTTTTCTGTGTCCATTCCCACCTCCATTTATGCCGTCGCCCGTCTTGCCCGCTGCTGGAAGCACGAATCCACCAGGTTTTACCTCGGTTGCCGGAGCATCTGTAGTATCGGAAGTTGAAGCCGATCCACTAGCTTCCTTAGCTGCTTGTGGGCTATAAAATTGCAGTTCTGTCCGCATCCCTGCTGTTGAAAGAGTGTGCCGGACACTTGAAATCCTCCATTCTCTATTGAAGGGGTCGGGAGCGACGCTACTATCAAGTGCAATTATTGAGCCAGGGGTTAAAGTCAATGTTTCTGGATAAGTAACAAGCGTGGCGGTAGATTCATAACCTTTTATTCTCTTTGCCTCATCGCTAAGTTGGGCTGCGATTGCGCTGCCATCTGCTAAATCTATTGCACCGATTTCTTGTTTTGGCAAACCAGTTATAGAGGCATCGAGAATGGTTGTACCGTGTACTTGCGGTGTGGCAGACCCAGTGACTCCAAATGGTTTTAGCTGCTCGTTTCCAACCCCGGTTGTATCTTCTATTTTAGTTTGAGTCGGTTTTCCTGTCTTTCTATCATTCTTAGTCTTGGTTTCAGCAGCAGGAGTGGCGGGAGTCGAGACGGTTGTGCCAGGTGTGGAAGAGCGATCGCTCGATGCTCTGTCAGTAAACCTAATCGTTTGCACCATGTCCCGCGTAATTACAAACCCCGTGAAAATAGGACGATAAGGTTTGATGACTAGAGTATTACCTGATTCTATGATGTAGTAACCGATTGCTCTAGTTTCCCGTAGAAGCAATTCGTAGTCAGAAATGCTTGTTTGATCAAGATACTGATATGTCGGGCCGTTTCCTTCCATGTCAAGCTTCAACCCGTAGCGATCGCAAATCATCTGCGCTAGTTGCCGCAAGGTGATGCTTGTATAAGCAGTGTTTTGAGTTCGTCGGCTCATTACCCACCGAATCATTGAGCCTTCTAGAGTTGTCGTCCCTAGTGCGTCTCTAGATGTATTAGTTCCGATGTGAATAAAGTTGAAAGCTACGAGCTGGTCTAAACTGTAGCCCAGTTCGATGACAATTTCGGTTCCTTTGATGCTCTGTTCAACAGGTTTTTGCTCAGCCTTATCTTTTAAAGGTGCAGCTTTAGTATTATCAGCTGTGCTAGATGCTTGTGGTTGAGTGGCAGCGGCGGATTGGGAGGGGCTTTGTCCCTGATATTTTAATAAGAAGCTGATGTATTTGTTTGTCAAAGCTTCAAAGCTGCGAGTTTTTTGGGGATACCGCGCTGGTGGGAAACTTGCCCACTCGTAACTGAGGAGATCTAAAGCTTGTTTTAATCCCTTCGTGCCTTGCTCAACAAACTTTAAAGCTTTGCGCTTCTTGTCGATTAAGTACACCGCCGCCAAGTCTTGAGATGCTGGAGAAAAATCTTTTAAATTGAGTGCTTTTTTTACTTCGTCCCAAGTCGAAGCTAAAAATTGATATCGTCCAGCTGCATCTGATGTATTCCCTCCAGCGGTAATTCTTCTCCGGGGATGATCGGCAAAAGAGCTAAACTTGCGATTACCGTAAATTGTTGTGTAATCTGCCCCCTCTGCCCAAGAAACAAGATCGAGGAATGCGCGAACCTGGGGAGAAAAAGAAGTATTTTGAGTTGAACTGCCGCTGGTTGTTGTACCGCTTGGGTCACTTGATGGTGTAGCAGGAGCAGAGGTCGGCGACGTTTCTTTTAGCAGCCCCTCCGGCGTTACGATCCCCCCAGTTGTCAGACTCATCTTTTGGAAAGCCGCGCCAATCAGCAAGTCAGGGTCATACATCTGTGCCGAGCAACGAGATGATCGCTGATTCTCATTCAACTCGACAGACACCGATTTTAATATCCCGTCGCCCGACTGCCAAATTATTGTTTTGTTAACCGTGACGCGGGCAACTGGTGAAATAATACGAGTCATGAATTGTTAACCAAAAAAATGCTTAGACATGACAGAATTTACGGTTCATTCAGTTACTAAAACGAGTTTCGGCGTTAGTCTAGTTGTGTTTTACTCGGAAAACCGCTGCTGGCAGTTTCTGATAATTATCAATGAGGATTTAATTTTTTTCGACGATACAATTTTTCTCGTACCAGAAGGCGCGGAAGAAGAAGGATGGAAGTAGGGTGTTGACTCTTTCCGCTTGAGGATGGTAACTTCTCATGCAAGAACTATGTAGTGAGATCTCCCGTCAATGCAAGAGTTTAAAAGCCCAAGCAGCCGATTGGCAAAGCTATTTCACAAGGGTCGAGACAATTGGAAACAGAGAGCCTTGGAAAAACAGAAAAAACTCAGAACATTAGAAATAAAAGTGAGAGATTTATCCGCGTCAAGAGATTATTGGAAAAATCGAGCCAAAATTGCTGAAGAAAAACTACATATTGCGAATATAGAAACAGACTCGGAAAAAAAAAAGAGATTGAATCAAAGGGACAATTAGTTGCCAAAGGGCATCATTATTCAGTCGAAACCATACAAATTTCATTACAACAGGTCATCAAGTGTGGCAGCAGCTATAGAGGGGTTGAAAAGACATTTGAGTTGTATAAAGAAATTTTCTCTGAAGCTACGCCTAGCTTTAGTAGCGTCAGAAAATGGTTAGGGAGAATTGGGTTGTATGAACTCAATAGAGAAAAAGAAAGAAGAGATGATTGGATTTTTATTGTTGATTTGACGGTAGAACTAGGAACAGAAAAAGGTCTGGTAGTATTGGGAGTTCCAGAACAACTGCTTTTGACAGAAGTGTTTCCGTCAAAAAGAGGATTGCAACATCAAGATGTTCAAGTTCTGGCATTGGAGATAATGCGTTCAACCAAAGGCGAACTCATAGAGCAGAAATTGACGGAAATCACTCAAAAATTTGGTCGCCCTAAACAAATAATTGCGGACAGAGGCAGCGATATTCAAAGAGGAATAAAGCTGTATAAAAGTCAATTTCCTGATGTAATTTATACATATGATGTAACTCATGCAATGGCTTTATTCCTGAAGCATGAGTTAAGAAATTGCGAAAAATATCAGTCTTTTATACAGCAGTGTAGTCAATGCCGAAAACAACTGCAACAGACGGAATTATCTTTCTTATCCCCTCCATCGCAACGTTCACAGTGCCGTTATTTCAACGTAGAAAAACTTCTAGGTTGGGCTTTCCGTATATTGAATTCGCCGCTAGATACTTTAACCTATTTAGTACCAAGTATAGAACCAGACGTTCTTCACAGTAAATTAAAAGAGAAGTTTGCATGGTTAGCGGCTTACCAAAATTCCCTAAAAAATTGGAGCCAAATGGTTCAAATCACTCGTTTTGTAGAAACTCAAATTAAACTATTTGGGCTAAACCAAGAAATATTCAGTATTATTCAACAACACTTAGCAATAGAAGTGAATTATCTAGAGAGGTTTGCACAAAAAATTATTGACTATTTAACAATGGAACTTTCTCCTATTCAACCAGGGCAAACATTATTAGCTACAACAGATATTTTGGAATCACTATTTGGTAAATATAAACAGTTTTCTTCTCGCTCTCCTCTCAAACAAATAGGCCAAATATTTTTGAGTATTTGTTTATCCACCATGAAATTGACAACTACTGTTGTGAAAGAAGCATTAGAAACAGTCCGTTTTTTGGATGTTGAAGACTGGGCGGCTCAAGCTTTTGGTCAATCCATGCTCTCCAAAAGAAGAATTTTGTTTTCTGCCTCAACTAGCGACACAGAAACTGCATGAAAAATTTTGAGGGTTTCTTTAACAAAATCAACACCCTAGGATGGAAGTGGATTTCTCAACTTAGACAGCGGAATCAGCCAACTACTTAACATCAATCTTTCGCTTAATCAAAACATTCTTATCTGAAATTACACACCAGGGCGTTTCGCGCGACTCAAAGTAAACACCCAATAGAGGATTATCACCACGTAATTTATAAATTTCACGGCTGTTCTGTTTGATTTGCTCCAACAAACTCAGAACTTCAGTGATGCAAACATTAAATCTCTCAGACTTAAGTTTAAGCTCTTGAAATAGCTCTTCTGCTTGTATTTCATCCTGCTGCTGTTGCAGACCTTCAAGCTCTAATTGCTTCTCTTTACAAACTGCGATCGCTAGCTGTAAAGCCCTTTGTGCCTCTTCCAACTTGCTTTGATACAACTGTTGCTCTTCCATAGATTTCGGTACGTTACCAACAAGCTGCTTAAGCATCTCAAAAGCATTATCACTTTCGGGATTCGCTGGGCGCGGCTTGCCTGCTAGTAGTGTATCAAGTGCTTCTTTCAAGTTTGCGATGTCTGTTTTTCGGGTAGTAATTTCAGCTTGAAGCGCGTTGATTTGGTCGGTTGTTTGAGTTGGTGTTAATTCAGTGGTAACCATAATTTATCCTTGCAAGTCTCATTATTTACTTTCAATTCTGGTTCGATTCGCTTTGAAGCTGATGTAACTTTCAAGCATCGATATTGCGCTCCGCAAAAACCTCAGTGCATTTGGACGTGAGGCAATTTCAAAAATTAAAGAGTGTGCCTTTTTAATCAATTTCTGCCGTTCTAGTTCTTGCACAATTGATTTATTCATCTTAATTCATCCAATTGAAACAATGAAGGTTCTTTTGCCTTTTTCTTTCTTTTATTTGGTTTAGGTTGCTCGTGTCCTAAAGTTGTCAATAACTCCCAATGTAACAACTCTATTTGATGATTGTAATGGTTGCGGTCGTAAGGTTCTTCATTAGTATAAGTTCCACCTTCGCCAACCCAATATCTAACTTTTTGACCAACTTCACCCAAATGTTTGAATTTTGAATTTTGCTGCACAATTCTTCGACAGCTAAGCTGTTTGATGGGAAACTCACCCGAACTCAATCGAGCAACAAAATCATCATGGAAGTTTTGAGCGGCAGCTAATCCATTGGTAGAGTAAGTAGAAAGAAACC
>Ga0181465_101161_pt1 | contig 11361 bp, 13 predicted proteins | sample InSIn3gowninarea_FD_119076 | JGI IMG/M metagenome (GOLD analysis project Ga0181465, IMG submission 119076) | Clean room microbial communities from NASA Spacecraft Assembly Facility at Jet Propulsion Laboratory, Pasadena, California, USA -... ... | reverse complement strand
ATAATACTTCAAAAGTAACTAGCTCTATTATTGGTACTTCATTCAAGCTCAGAAACACATGGAAAACACCCATATTTATGAAATAATGGCATTTTCATACCCAACATGTGTACAATCACTTGACAGAACTCAACCTCACTTGTTCACCTTTGGAATTATAACTTATGTGTATTATTAACAACAACTTAGGCCCATAAATCCTTTGAAAATAATAATAATACCATAGAAAATAATCTCCCCCTTTGGCATTGTTGTCAAAACTCTAGTTAAATTCTTCTCTCCCTATTTTTGTCAATAATAAAGTGGTGTAGGAAATTATCATGAGGTAAATTCATAACTATAGGTTACTCAATTATCTTAGTATCAATCTCCATATAAGTATACAAAGTAACACTAATTTATCAAATGCATAAAGGTAATAATATCTTCATATAAGTGAAAACTCAAATGCATAACAATATGTTTAACATCAGTTCTTTAATTACTCCATCTATGAAAATAATAACAAATACTCCCCATGAGTCTATACATAACATTCTTAGGCACACATTGGTAAAAAAATGAATGAAAAATAAGACCAAAGGATATAACAAAAATAAGAAGCTCCCCCTGATAATGCACACTAATAGATGGCTAGTGTGTGGTAAGAGTGACCACTTCCAATTTTTATCTAATATATTTAAACACTTCCTTAGGAAATGGTTTATTATTTTGGGAACAAATTCAAGTAGAAATTCACCTTCTATAACTTTCTCTTTCAGAAAATGATAGCAGATAGCTATGTACTTAGTTCTTTAGTGCATCACTAAATTTTTGGAAATATTGATAGCACTTGTATTATCATGTATGATTGAAATTGACTCATTGAAATGAATTCTAACATCCTTCAAATATTGTTACATCCATAGTACCTAAGTGAAATAAGAGGCTATTGTAATGCATGCAACTTCTATTATGGAGAGTGATATAGAGTATTATTTCTTGATATGCCATGCAACTAGATTATCATCCAAATAGAATGCTCCATTACTTGTACTTTTTTTTATCATCAATACAACCAACCCATTATGCATCTGAGTAGGAAATAAGAGTGAAAACCTTACCTCTTGGATACCATAATCCATACTCCATATTTCCCCTAAGTTATCTAAAAATTATTTTTAAAATACTAACATGTGTTTCCTTTAGAGTTGCTTAAAATATTGTAACTATACAAACTACTTGTAATACATCCATCTTGGATGCAATCAAATATACTAAATCATTCATAATTTATTTATATGGATTTTGATTAACAAAATATGAATTTTCATCTTAACTTAGTTTACAATTGGTCATTATGGTAGTGCTTATAGCTTTACTATCCTCCATATTAAACTTCTTCAATATTTCCTTCATATACTTGGTTTGAGATATTAATATGAATTTATCTAGTTGACTAACTTGTAGATATAGAAAGTATGATAACTCATAAACCATTGACATTTCAAATTCATTTTGCATCTAATTAGCAAATTATTTACATATCTCATCTTTGCATCCACCAAATATGATATCATCTACATAGAAAACAATGAAAAGTTGATAATTATGTTCAGTTTTGATATACATATTGTTGTCTACCATACCCTTTTCAAACCTTTATTTTAGAACATAGTTATCCAATCTCTAGTACCATGCCTGGGGTGCTTGTTTCATACCATACAAAGCTTTTTTTTGTCTACAAACCATGTTGGGATCTCTTTCTAGCTAAAATCCATCTAGTTGTTCAATATACACTTCTTCCTCTAATTTTCCATTCAATTATTTTGATTTAAGATCCATTTGATGAACCTGTAAGTTCTTTTATATTGCTAATTATAGGAACATCCTAATTTCTTCCAATCTCACTACTAGTACAAATGTTTCCTCAAATCAATTCCTTCTACTTGAGCATAGCCTTTGTAGACTAGTCTAGTTGTACTTTTAAATACCTTTCCTTCTTCAATCAATTTTTTTCAGAATACCTACTTCGTACTAATGACAATCTTTTTTTCCAATCTAGGAACCATTTCCCATGTCTTTTTCTTCTCAATCTAATTCAACTCTTCTTACATTATTTTCACCCATATTTCATATTTTATTACTTCTACAATATTTATTGGTTCAAAATGAGACATTAATGCATAGTTTGTATGCTCTTGAGTTTGGTAAATACTCCTTATCTTAACACCTATATTAGGATATCCAATGATTTGTTGTCTTAGATTATTTAGCTACCAATGCTTGCTAGATATGTTTGGTGAACTTGGTGTTGATGGATGAGGTGTTACTTGTGGTGATCCCTTAGGTGATGTTGGTGATGATGTTTATGTAGAGATTAATTATGATGATTTATTTGAGGATGATGATGATGATTTAGGTGAGGCTAGTTGTGATTTATCCTCTTCTTTATCTTCATACATGGGGTAACCATTATAATTGCTTGATATTTGAACATTGCCTTCATCATCCTTTACATATACACTTTCCATAATTTTTCTAAGTATCTTGTTTTAGCATAGGTAGGCTTTTCATTTGCATGAGTAGCTAAGAAAAAATCCTTCATCATCTCTATCTTTAAACTTGCCCATATTTTCATTAGTATTTATAAAGTAGCATATGCTTCCAAAGATTTTAAAATGTTTGATTGTAGCTTTTCTTCCAAACTACATCTCATATGATCTTCATGTGGTCTCATCATACATCTATTTTGAATGTGTAAAGTTGTGTGTATTGCCTCTTTCTAGAATCTATCATTTACTTTATTCTCATTCATCATTTTTCTTGACAATTCTTTCACTATTCTATTTTTCCTTTCCACAACTCTATTTTCATATTTCCTTTTCCAACTATTTTGATACCATCATTAATTCAAAATTTGACTTATCCTCCTTCATATTTTTGTAGATTATTAAATTTTTATTTATCCCTAGTAATATGCTTTGTACAACCACTATCAATAATCCATAGTCTTATCTTATTCTTAGCTTTAAGAGAAAATTGACAAATCAATGATCCAGTTGCATTGTTATCATTCTTTTTACATGCCTTTTTAATTTTTGCATTCTTCTCATTAATTTTTATCTTAATTCTTATAAGATTCTTCTTGTCTGACTTGGATGAATTGATTGCCTTACTTCTACATAACTTTGTTATGTGGCCATAATTATTATATTTATAGCATTCCATAGTGAAATCTATTATAGTAAAACTATATTTATGCATAAATTTATTGGTCAAGTATTCATTCTACAAAATGCCATATTCTAACCAAAAGAATTACATTTATAACAATAGCCATAAAATTGATTTCCATGAGTATAATAGGAATTGAAAAACTTATTTTGGTGATAAACTTGATTTATTATCCATCTTGACATTCTCCTTGCTTTCTTGTCAACTTTCATGAAACCATCACAACTAGCTTCTTGATTGTCTCTGGATTGATTATTATTTACCTCATGTTTCTTTTCATTATTATATTGAATGTTATTTGATTAAATGTTGGGTATTCATTGTTTAGCTACACTTAATATTAATTTTGGCTCAAATCCCAACCCAAACTTTATTGTTGGATATATTTGGGCTCTCAGCATTTGATCAAAATGCTCTAATACTTGAGAAAACATAAGACTTGTCTTAGCTTATTGAGATAACTTCTCAGTATCCTATCTTAAAGATAATAATTTCCTCTTCTACGTTGTGGTAAATATCCATTTTATTAGTTAGTTGGAGTTCCAAAGTTTCTTTAGTTACCTTGGATTCTTGTAACTAACCTTTCATCTCTTCAATTTTATCATTAGCATCTTCTAATTTTCTGATCAATTTCCTATTATTTCTTCTTTTAATATCTAAATCATCTAATGTAAATATAAGCTCTTGTTCAATATTAACAACTACTTCACCATCACCATCATCAAATTCTTCAATAAATTCACCTTGCTTATCATTAACTTCAAAATCCATAAACAAGGATTCATTATACTTATCTTTAGATTCATTGTTTGAGCTAACATCAAGTTCATCTTCACTTTCTTTTGAAATAAAGCTTATTTTACTATGATTTTCTTTTATAGAAAATTTTTCTTTATTTCTATAGCTATTACCTCTAATTTTTCTTTTATATTCATCATTATTATCCTTTTCATTATATGGATATTTTCTATAAAAATGAACAACATCACCACAACCAAAGAATTTTAAAGGAAAATTATCTTTGTATTTTCCTTATCCCCTTTTTAGCTTCCAAATAAAGTTAGATTCTTATGAATCTAATATTTCTCCTTCATCATCATAGTTATATTTGACTTTGACATTTTTGATAGATTTGAAAATAGATTCTCTATTAGAGGATTTTGGCTTATCTATTCTCATTTCATAGGAAGTCAATAAACCATGCATTTCATACATAGAGAACATATCCAAATTTTTGGCTTCCTCAATGGAAAATACCTTGGAGTCAAATATTGAAGGAAGTGATATCAAGACTTTATTCACAATTATTGCATCTTCTATTGTTTCTCCCAAAACTCTAATATTTTTTATGACTTCATTAACTCTTAAGAGATAAGCTCTAATATCATCTTCATCATTGAAGACTCTTTCATCCTCTATTGAATCAAGTATGGTAATATAATACAATTCATACAGCTAAAAATACTCATTGATATTATCTTGCAATATGGTACTTGGGTAGAGCTTATTTTATAAATGATTAATAGAAATTGTTTCTAATGGCTCTATTAAATATGGATATTGATCATGCATTGCAATTACGAAATGAGTAGATTGTTTCAACAAAAAATCCTTTTGGAGAATGTTGTTCACTTTTATTCCATTTACATCAATATATTTGCAAAAATATTTGACCAAATTTTCCATATACTTATGCAATAATGAAGCTATTTATATTTTTGATCATTAATAGGATTCCAAAACTATGGGTTTACAATAGCCATTGCCTCAAGAAAATCATCTCTTGAGAACCAATATTAGTCTTTGATGATAATTTTAGTTCAAACTTTATCAATTTAATCTATGTTTTTGATATTAAATGCTTAAAGAGTGATATACCCACTTTAACCTTTTCACAATCAGATCTAACTAAATCTTGTCTATAATCATAAGCATAAAGGGGTATATCAACATCTTCTACATAGATACAAAGATGATCATATATGTTAAAATTGAAGTAAATTTTAGGATGCTTAATATCTTTCAATATTCACCATTTTTCAAAGTGGGTTTCATTAAATCTATTCTCTAAAATATATAACATATCTAAATATTGATAAAAGCATTTTCTCAAATGTATAAAATCAACTATATATATTGATCTTTGTTATTCATGTTTCAAAAAGCAATAAATCTCTTGCAATATTGGAATGAGTTCACATAATTTCAACAAAGTTTTAAAATTTGTTAAACATTCCAATATATATTTTTCCTTATCAACTTATCTTCCTTGTTTAAACATAAAATATGTTAATGATTGATACTCCTCTAACACCCTATATGTAAGTTTATAAAGTGAACTCCATCTAGTTTCAACATCTTTTAGTAGTTTTTTTCCATGTGTTATACCTTCTGTAAAATATTTAAATTCTTTATATCCCTTGAGACTACTTTATATATAAGTGTATAGCTTTTGAATAAGATCTTCAACATTTTATACATGATCATATATACTTAAGCTTTTATTTGCAATATTCAATTTATGAGTCAAGAAATGTATGCTAGTCACATAAGGAGCAATTGTTATTTGTAATCTAACACATTGTCCTCTTTGACTTCATTGCATTACTAAAGCACCATCAGCACCAACACATATTAGTTTTGAAGTAATGGAAAAATCATCCATTTCTTCAATTTTTTTAAAATTAGACATGACTTATTTGTATAAGTTTTATGCATTATAATTATCCTTCATTTTATCAATAGAAAGTAGATGAGCATATCTTGTATTGGTATCAAAAGTATAAAAACACATACAAACCCATGATTTGTTATTTACTATTAGTACCCCATCAACATGTTAGAGTATATTATACTTAGGTATAATATTTGCTTAAGTTCACTAGGAGTATTTTATTATTTATTCCTAGGTTTAATTATTTGTTAGTTTGTTATGATTAGATCATAACAAATATTTTTCATCTTGTGGATTTTATCCTCACATATGGTTATCATACATTTATCCACTAGCTTGTACTTTTCCCTATTTATTTGGGCTCTCCTTCATTGTAATATGACAATTCATTATATTTCTCTATATGGTATCAGAGCAGGTCTTTCTTTGAACTTGCCCTTGATTTGATCAGCAAATCTATGAGGGGGGATTGGTCTCCTTGAGCAAATACCCCCATCACCTTAATTTTTTGTTACATTACATTTTATCGTAGGTGATTTATTTTTTGTTTTCAATGAGAGAACATGATGGATTTGGAGTACAACATAGAAAAGGAGGAAAATCCTCTCATCTAGTCTCTCCTTATGTAGATCTACATTTGCATGTTTGGCTGTGCATTTTTGAGAATGTTGCATAGCATATCAAGGATTTGTTCATGGTATCTGATGCACTCTTATTGCATCATATCCCTCACATTTTGGCAACTCTCTCCTTGCAGCTCTCTATCTAGATCTATGGCTCTCTCTTTGACTACCACGTATGCTTCCATGCCACTCTCTGTTTGTGCATGCATTTAGCTCATGGGGTTTCATTATGGATCATGGTCTCATGTAGATCATGGTAGCCTTCATTTCTATTATTCCAATGTCATGCATTGTGCTTTATTTAAACTTGCACCTTATCAACATCATGGCCACTTCCTAGCTCCCTCCTATAGATGTTTCTCCTCACCTACACACACACTGGATGATTGAGAACATGGTGAAAGGTGAATGATCTGGAATTGCACTTCCCATTTAGTGCCCTTCTTTTGGGCATTTTGGTGTAATGTTTCAAAGATCTAGTTGGTCTTTATCAGATTGGCTATGTTTGCATATAGTTGGTACATTCTTACAAGTCCTTGCAGCATTCTATAGCCTCTCCATCATTTAGGAGTAGTTTTGGTAGGATAAACTATTTCATGGGTGTGGACATGGTGTTTTTGTTGGTGGCTCCACTTACTTTAGATGTCATGTGCTACTCCATCGATAATGCTCTTTCCACTGAGACTTGCACATTCATGTGTATTGGAAGCATGTCTGACCATAGCCACCTACTTCTCTATTGGCTTCCACTTTGCTAACCCACTACGCACCCATTTTTGGCATTCCTTTGGTTCTTAGATGACCCCACCTATTGATGTGGCCCCTTTTTTATGTTTAGTGGGCTCCATTTGATGATGTGGCTCCTTGATTGACCACTTGGCCTCACCTGCTCAACCATGGTAGTGTTTTTCTAGCTTCTAGTTTTGGAGTTAGAATGTTTAAAACTTTAGTTTTTCTGGCAGTTTTAAGTCATTGGTGGTTTGTTGGCCTTATCTATATTTTCGATGGTCATCTTGCAAAACCATCAGCTTCATAGCATTCTTGGTTTTGCACTGAATGTTTTGACTACTTGCATGAGACCTTTTCATTACATCTACTACTCAGAATCTCATTTCAAAGTTTTAAATTTAGATTATTAATTAAATTAATTAATTTTCTATAGTTGGAGGTTTAAGTTTTCATCTTCAATTGAATTAATTCAATATCTTGAGTTTTGGGCATCTATTTTGGGTGCCATTTTTTCCTATGTAGAGCAGATTGAGAGCTCTTTTCAGTGGAGTTAATTGCAAGAATGATCTATAAATGCCTTTTTTTTAGGGATGATATTTTTTGGTAGTCTTTTACTACCTCATTGGGTGCCTTCATAGGTCTCATAGCCAAATCCATGGTTTCTACCCTTGTCCTTAAGGTAGCATATTTGAGTCCTTTATGGATCTTATGGTGGTCTTTCAATACCTTATCTTATGACTTGTCATTTCTCCTCATCAACATTAAGGGGGGGATTGTCAACTACTAAATGCTTCCTTTGATCTTGCTACATTCACAACCTCTTTTTTTTGGATCTCAACATACGGGCTCCAAGCTTGGCTCTCTAATGATGTGTGCTTTCTTCTTTGCATATGGGCTCCTTACTTGGATCTCTAATGATGTGTGCATGAGAAATTTGCTACTTTTGATGCTTATGGTCTACTAGCTGCATTGTCGATATACTTTTCATAGTGGATTTCATGCCCTATTTTTAGGTTGAGGGACTCTCTTTCTTGGTGTTGATCGTGTAGTATTTTTGGCTCACTCTTGCATATTGGTAGCTCTTCGATCCTAATTTCTTGGGAGGTTCTTTAGCTTCTAGCTAGTAGTTATTCATTAGCATTAGTCTTTTAAGTGATGGAAGTTATCCACATTCTTGTTTTTTCTTTCTCTCTTTTGGGGGGTTTTTCCTACAAGTTTTCTCCTTTTCTCTGCTTGTGAGAGATTTTTTGTACATGAGTACCTAATCAGGCCTTGTTTTTGGGACTCATTTCTATGGATATGCCAGTTTACCTCCTTTTTCACTTAAGGGGGGGTGTTAGAGTATATTATACTTACGTATAATATTTTCTTAAGTTCCTTAGGAGTATTTTATTATTTATTTCTAGGTTTAATTATTTGTTAGTTTGTTATGATTAGATCATAACAAATATTTTTCATCTTATGGATTTTATCCTCATGCATTGTTATCATGCATTTGTCCACTAGCTTGTACTTTGCCCTATTTATTTGGGCTCTCCTTCATTGTAATATGACAATTCATTCTATTTCTCTATACAACAGAAAGTGAAATGAAATTTGTTTTTCAAATATTTTCTTTCAAATCTTCCTTTCTAATAATTGTAAGATAATTTGCGATTTCCTATGCAATTATCTCAGACCAATGGGATCATGGAATATTTTAATAACAATTTTTTTATATAGATTTCTATATTTTGAGTAATTTGTAATGGTTTCTCATTTTTCAATATGTGTAACTTGGTGCAAAATTGTACTCTTTTAGCCATCAATTGAGAATCCCTTAATTTTTCTATTTGAGAAAAACAATTACCACCTTTCTCACTAAATTGTTATTAATGTTTGAAAAACTTATCATGCTCAACTTTATACTTCAGATTATTACACTTTTTCTCAGTATTCATTATCATTTTCTTCACTTTATTTCCATCTTTATCTTTTTCTGTATAGTAAATATTTTCACGATGTTTGTCAATGGTATCTATCTTTAATTGCATTCAATGGTCTCTATGAAGTTTCCAACTACATCTTATACACCTACATTCAATTGGTTCACTACCATCCTCTTTCATTATGGATTCAATGAAAGGATATTTTGCTACACAATAAAAATAAAAATTCCTTCCTAATATCCATCTACTTCTTTTTCTACATTTTTTTTCTCAAGCATAATCTTCATTATGATCAATATTTTCAAAATTTTATACAATGTCATTTCCTAGTGAATTTTGAGATGTATGCACACTAGGTTCTGAAGCTCCTCCATTATCATTGGGATCTACAGTTACTTCGTCATGAGTAATATATTCCAATGGTGGAATTTCTAAATCCTCATCAATGTCATCATCCTTGTATACCACATTTATGCTTTCAAGGTATGGAAAAGATTCAAGGGCTTAATAAATTGCAAGTGGAAAAGGAATGTACTTGGTGGATAAAAAATGTATAACCTAAAAAAATTTAACCTTTAGGCATAAAACTATGATGGTGTACCTATAATTTTTCTTTCTAATGATGATTGAATATTGATTTATTTTTATTGGAAAAAATGTGATAATATATTCATTTTTTATTTACTATCGCCACTCCTCTTCTCACATTTTTTTAATTCCATTATATCAATTGATAATATTTAATTTTTAACTATAAAAATGAAAATCTTATAGAAAATCAAAATACCTTGTCCTATAAGATAAAATATGTAAAATAAATATAATAGATTCCTCACATCCATTTTGTTGGATGATGGATCATTTGGTTGCATAGTGCAATTGAACCGAAAAAAATCTTAGCTTATTATTTGCATCCTTCATTATCAAATATACAAACTTGTTCCAACTGATGATCATAGTTTACTATAATATATAGTAATTATTTATATCACTATCGTATGGGTGTAAGAGGTGATTTGATTTTTTTCTATATATAGGCATATAAAATTTTGGCAATTCTTTCTATAATCATATTCATTAGGTCAAAAAATTTATATTAAAATAAATTTAAAGCATATAATATTTTTGGTGATTCAACCCCTATAATTGGAAACAAATTGTAAAATTTTGGTGACTTTGTACTAGAACATACTTCAAGATTTGCCAAAAATATTTTTTGAAAATATTAATATTTTATTATAAGTAAAGATTCATGGCTAAAATTTTCCCTGATTAGAAGATAAAACCTAGAGTAAATTTAGTAACAAATGGCCCATATTTAGGAGACTTCCCCCCCAAGAAATGTTTATCCACATAAATATTTTACAATTATTAAAGGCTAGTAGTAGGTACATGAGATTTGGCTTAGATGATACTATATTTTCCTAAAAATGATTTATTATTTATTTAATAAATCATATTTAGAATCATTAAATGATTTAAAAGGTAATAATGCATAAATCAAGATAAAATGCTATTACATTGTAATACCATATGATAGGACCAATGCAATATCATATAATATGGTTTATATTTTTAAATTATCTTGAATATAGAAATGATTATTGTTATTGCTATGTGTCAGCTTTCAATCCTTTCTATTTCCTTGGAGGTTATAATTACGATAGTCGGAGGTTGACATCCCTTTTGTATCTCTTTGATAGGTGGTTGTCCTAAACATAAAAATTATGGTGTCTCTTGATGCCAACCATCTTGATAAATTTGTTACACTCTCTAAGCTATGAACTCTTTCTTTTTAACATGACCTGAAACATCTAGTTCTACGTAGCCAACAATGTACTACTTCCATGCATCCAGTGATGTGCACCTTTTAGATTGGAAGGTCCAAATTTTGGGGAATGATCCATTGCTTCAATCTCATGAATATTTGTTTCAAGTTCATATGAGGTTCTATCCCAATCCTCTAAATATTCATTTGTTGTTTTTATTTTAAGGATTGTACACAAATTTTCTATTGGCTCACTTTGTATCAAGTTTACATGTATATTTGTTATAATTTGATATAGAGCATATCATTATATATTCATAGACTATTTATTTACTTATATATATTCATATTTACACAATTTGAGTTCTACATTTTGGTGAACCCAAAATTCTTACACACCTAGATTTCAATATACAACATCCA
>Ga0181465_101085_pt2 | contig 11369 bp, 7 predicted proteins | sample InSIn3gowninarea_FD_119076 | JGI IMG/M metagenome (GOLD analysis project Ga0181465, IMG submission 119076) | Clean room microbial communities from NASA Spacecraft Assembly Facility at Jet Propulsion Laboratory, Pasadena, California, USA -... ... | reverse complement strand
TTCTGAAGCTAACATAGCCACACGTGGGAAGTAAGAAGGCCACTCTGTAGCCCTAACCGCAGTCATACTTTGTGTCAAGTATAATCATTGGTTGGGGTGAAATTTAAGGTCTATAAGACCTCCCTCTAGAGCGAAGGAGAAACTCTCACAAACGAAGGAAGCCGAGAAAGAAAGGGATTGTTTCTAGGGCTAGAAATAGTCACACGTGCGAGGTACAGTTGCAGATTGACAACGGTCTAAAGGAAGCATATTGAGGGACATCATTTGGATGTAGGAAGAGGTCTACAAGGTCCCCAAGATCAGCAAGAAGGTCCTCCTTGTAGCGAAGTAGAAAGGCCCTAATATTCTAGGGTTTCCCAACCTAGAGGACAAAGTGCCGGAAGAAGTACCGGAAGATGTGCCGGAAGTGACAGTGCAGAAAGAGGAAGGATTTGACTCATGCTTAGAGGAGATTTTAGTGGAGGGCCTAGGGGGTTTAGCAGTTGTTCAAATAAGAAGCTTCAATAAGAGAAAACTTACAAAGGATTTCTCTCTCAAGAGTGGAGGGGTTTGTCCCTGGCAGAGAGCCAAAATTTTGTGTTCTTGTTATTTTGTTTTGGTAGCAGTTTGATGAAGCACACACATATGCACCAATAAGAAGAAGTATAAGCTAACTAAGAAAAGGTAAAAAGACTTCACAAATTGTTATCAAGTCTCAGAGAATCATCTCGACACCAATTCTTCAAACCCTGGAATTCGATCATTGTTGAGTATAGTGGTCCTAAATACATACCACTCAGGTGGGAGTCCTCCAAGGGTGGTGAGAGTAAGTTCCCTATCGAGAATGACTTCTCCAATCGAGAGTAGATCATTCTTGATCTTAGTAATCCTCAAGAAATAGGATTGAATTTCCTCGTCCTTGCCCTTCTTAATATCCTTCAACTTATTCTTGAGAGATAGAATTTGATTAGCATTACTAACCTTGAACATGCCAACCTACCTATCGTAGATCTCCTTGGAGGTCTTCAATTCGGAGTTGTAGTCCACCAGATGCTTGTCAATGGAATCCCTGATAATCTTCTTTGCTTTGACTTCAGCCCTATTGTACTTGGTCTTCACAGCAGCCGATGCATTTGAAGGAGGTTCAGGGATTTTACCATGCACATAGTCCATCACTTCCATTTCTTCCAAGGTCAAATCAAGAGACATCTTCCATCCATGATAGTAAGATTTATCATGGAGCTTGTCTCCAGCCGGGAAGTAGGATGAGGAACCCATTGAGCCTTTTGTCTTAGTCCAACTGTCTTTGGTGATTGCTCTTTCACTCTTGCTTGGGCTTTGTCTTCACGTCACCTATAATACCATGTTAATTTTAGGCAACAATGGTATGTTCTATGCTTTAGAGCAATTTTCTTTATTAGCCCAGTATCAATATTCAGATTAGCAATCACATCAACATGATAGTAAAATGCAGATAGAACATAAACATAAATAGTAGAAGACAAGCCAAGACAAGAGGACACAAGATGTGGCACCAGCCAGGGACAAACCCCAATGTGGGGAAACCCTTGATCAAATCTTCTTTTAGTCTTCAATAGTTCAGCAGAGAGAGTACAATTTACAAATCTGATAATTTATAACAGCAGCAAAAGAGCCCTTACCAGAAAAGTCAACGTTGGTCAATAGGGAAGATTTGACCCTCAGCAAATCAGTCAACTTTACTCAACTTCGACCTCCAAACAGCAAGATAAAACAGCCCTCAAAACAGACAAATTCAGCCCAGTCAAAGTCTGATCAAACAGCCCACTCGCTGTTAGCCCTAGCTACAATCAACGCTAGTCAACAATCAACGTTTAGCCTTGATTTTTATGCCAGAAATGCGACCTGCCCAAACAGAGATAGCCCTCACAAGAACACAATCATAATGAGGTCAACGCATGTTGGTCAATGCTTGGTCAAACTGTCCAAAAATTCGGTCTCCTGAAATTTCGACCTCCTGAAATTTCGCTCTCCTGAAACTTTGGACGTGTGAGAGAGAGAGGCCCAGAAATCCGTACCCAATTGAGGGTAAGGCATCATGTATTTAGAGCAAACGTTGAGGATGAATAGACGTGATTGTTGGGCTTCTGAGCCTACATAAGTTTGCTCGCCGACCTTGACAAGTTGTCCATAATCAAAATAAATTCATAACTACATTTGCACATGTCAGAAACGGATGATCTTTAGATCAATCCTACACCTCTCGAAGAGAGGAATCCAAAAAAAAATCAGTTGTCATAAATAAGATGACCCATGTGGAGTTTGGCACTAGTTGCCAATTTTAACACTTCACCACCTACGACATATCTTAGACCATATCCAAATACACCACGTAGGTACCTTAACACATGCTTTACTGCAACCTAATATACATGCCTTAGCTCAACCATAAACTTGGCTCAAGGTGCTCACTGCAAAGCAAATCTTCAGCCTGGTGTTAACCGGGTACATCAAAGATCCAATAAACTGCTTGTACATCATGGGACACCAAATCTGAAATCTAAATCTAAATTACTTAGCTTCTTCATATTGGTCACCATAGATGTAGCCATGGACTTGAAGTCCACTATATCGAATCTCCTCAAAATCTTAACCTTGTCCGAGGAAGACCTTATTAGGTCTCTGCCACGCCTACCATCCCAAGGAATAATGTATCAAGCGAGGATCCTTCATTTTCAAATTTTGAGACTAACTCCCTTTGACACTGAAGCAGATCCTTTTGTGCCAAGTCTTTTTGCCACTATTGCTCCCTCTGTCACTGAAGCATACTCTTCTATCTGACAGGGTCCCTACATAGAAAGCATACAACTCCTAGAGACCTCTTGTCTCTAAGCATCTCTTAAATTATAGTATGTTCTATGCTTAGAGTAGTTTACTTCTTTTCTTCTTATTAGCCACAAATTAACAATCACATATACATTAAGTAAAGTGCAGATAGAACATTAAACGATCAACAAAAAACAAGCCAAGACAAGAGACACAAGATGTGGCAACTAGCCACGGACAAACCCCAATGCGGGGAAACCCTTTGATCAAATCTTCTTTATCTTCAATAGTTCAGCAGAGAGAAATAGTACAAAATCAGAATTTTGTAATTTCATATCAGCGGCAACAAACCCTAGATCAGCAAAGTCAAGCTTGGTCAAATGAGATGAAATTGACCTCCAATATGCTTGGTCAATTTCCAGTGAACTAGCCTAAAGAAATAGCGCCAAAAACACAGTCAAACTATTGTTGACTGAAGTCAACCTGCTGCCCAAAACTAGGGCAGTCAACACTAGTCAAACCAGAGGTCAGATTGCCTCGGTTTCTGCGTCAAAATCTGCGGCCTGCCTAGGGGAGGCAGCCACACCAAAACCGCACCCTTGATGAGTCAACGCAATCAACAATTTATGCATCCTCTTTCCTGCATCCTCTTTCAGCCTGCGTTTTCTTGCTTCCCACGTGTGAGAGATCCTCTTCCTTGTGTACACCCAATCATACAAGAAGAGAGAGAAGAATGAGAGATAATGAAATGAGTTGAAATGAATCAACCTCACTTGTATTTATATGATTTGTGCCACACATTTAGTTGTTGGCCGACCTTGACAATTTGTCAAGTAATTACAAGTAAATTCATATCTCCATAAATACTTGTCGGAATCGGATGATCTTTAGATCAATCCCAGACCTCTCAACAAGAGGAATCTAGGAAAAATATCAGCTACCATGAATGAGGTGACCCACATGGAGTTTGACCCTAGTTGCCAATTTTAACAACATCTAACAGATTCATGACATCCTCTTGGAAGGTTGCTCCTTCCACTCTTCCTGATCATTTGTTCCCTCGGAACTGGAAACTCTTCCGATCATCTAGCACAGTCCTAGATGTCCTAACAATTTGAATAATCCTCCCTCTCGAACACCAATCACTCTTCCTGAGTCGATGCTTGAGCCCAAGAATCTGACCATCGGGCAACTAGAGCAAAAATATTCTCATAGTCCATGTTGCCACAAAATCTAGCAGCCTTTGGACTTTAATGTAGTTCACTTTAAGCCATAAAGGACTTTGGCTAGGCAAATGGTCCAAAGGCAAACTGTATCCTGAGAAGCCTAAAGGACTTGGCTAGGTCATAAAGGACTTTGACCATAAGAGATTGGTTCATTTGCCTTAGGTCTCATAAAGGATTTTGACAAAAGAGCCCTGGATGTTCAAGGATGGAGTGACCTATAAAATCATGCACATTATAAGTCCCTTCGTCCACTCCATTTGAATCTATAGACATCAACATGACAAACTTTTCTTAAGAAGGAGAATTTCCAGGTAAGGGGAAAGCTATTGCAGGAGAATACCTCCCTCGCTAAGAGGGAGTGTTCATTTTTGTGTAGCATTGGGAGGTATTCCCGCATGCCAAAAGGGCCTCCTATGTTGGAGAAATTCATGAAGAACTAAAATATAAAATTTTTAATTTTTAAACACACACAAAAATAGAAAGTTGATAAAGATAAATTGTTAAACTTCATTTACTATTCACAATGATTTACATTTATACATTTTCCATGACCATTGGATTCATATTCCAAGGTCTCTTGGACTCCAATGACTCTTCATATTCCACCATACCAACCCTTAGCGAATTAGGTGTCCAACATTCCACCCTTAATCTAAAGGAGTATATAGGAGTCCAAGAAGAGAGATATAATACAAAAATACAATAGGCTAAATGTGCTCTCTGAGATGATAATACAAGGTGGGAGAACTCGAGGTCTCAATCAGTGATGATTTAAGGATGAACACCAACACTGGAATGCTTGGTGCAGTTCTTGGAACTCTTTCAAGTCTGGCTAGAAGTTGAAGTCTTCTGCTAAAGGAAGTGTTCCCTAATGCTTTGAAAAGGGAGACCATTGAGGTTTCAACATGGAACGCTTGGTGCAGTTCCCAAAACAGTTCCAAATCTAACAAGAAGTTGTTAGTCTTTTGCTAGAGGAAGAGTTCCTAATGTTCTTAAAAGGGAGACCATCAACTTGGAAAAGAGAGGTCTCAACCTGCAAAAAGAGGGAGAACCTCAACCTAAAAAGAGAGGTCTCAATCTACAGTGGTTTAAGGAAGGCCACCAACCAAAGGCATGCTCAAGGGCTTCTCTGTCTACAACTTTGAATCTGGGTATGGATGACTCTGGCTCTAGGCTTAGGAAGCAGTTTCAGGTTGTGGCTCAGTGTCACTTGATGTATCTAACAAGAAGTTGAAGTTTGGCTCCCAAAACAGTTCCAAATCTAACAAGAAGCTATTAGTCTTCTACTAGAGGAAGAGTTCCTAATGTTCTTAAAAGGGAGACCATCAACTTGGAAAAGGGAGGTCTCAACTTGCAAAAAGAGGGAGAACCTCAACCTGAAAAGGGAGGTCTCAATCTGCAGCGGTTTAAGGAAGGCCAGCAACCAAAGGCATGCTCAAGGGCTTCTTTGTCTACAACTTTGAATTTGGGTATGGATGACTCTGGCTCTAGGCTTAGGAAGCAGGTTCAGGTTGTGGCTTAGGCTCACTTGATGTATCTTTGAAGCTTGTAGATGATCATCAATTCCCCCCCTGCCAGATACAAGGTGAGACGATGAAGAAAACTCAACTGCAAGACCTTTCAATACTCGAGAACAAATTTTGCGGTATGAGCGAAATAACTTCTTGGTTGTTGAAATGCATTGCCAAGAAGCCATCCATCCAAGGTGAATCTTTGTTCTTGCAAGCGTTTTGCTTCTAAAAGATTTGTTTGAATGATGAGTGTGCTTATGACAATGCTCACATGGGTGAAGATCAAAACAGTGATCTTTATCATGGCCAACTCCATCACAATGTTGGCATCTGCAAATCTGTAGTGAATGTGGAAGATGAGCAGGATCTAGAAGAGGTGAAGATGAACCTTCATGTAGAAACCCAGCACTATGAAACTAGATGGGCTTGGAATAGTCTGGAGTGTGAAGAGAAATGTCCTTTAAGTTGTCATATCCAACACTGGTCTTGTTTCTGTTGTTGATAATCTCTTCCCAAAGCCTGATGATGGGATTGGGAAGTGCAGGCTGAACATGAACATTCATGCAAATTTGTTCCTGAAGTGGGCACTGAATGTGAATCAACTTCAACCTCACTGATTTCATCACTCCCTGATAGTTGATGGGAATCTGTCTCAAACTCAAACATAGGATTGTTCAGACCAAAAACAAGTTGTAAATGATGACTACACTGTTGTAGGTCATCTCGCTGTAGTTGTGACTCAAGCTGCAAAAATTCAATGTTTTCTTGTGCGTATTGTAGACAGAATTTAATGTCAACAAGAGAGGCTTTGTTGATTTTCACTGTCTTCAAGAGTAGACAGCATTAGAGTGTTTAATAACTCTAACAAATCATCAAGTCTGACCATCTTTCAAATAACTCAAGCTGAGAAAAAGAATGGGTGTAGCTGTCCAAATGAACAGAAGGGTACAGAAGCAGCTTTGCTTTTCGTAAGCTGGAGAGAAATCGAAACTAATAGAGTGGCTTGGATAAAAGCCTCTAGGCTGTCAAAATTTGCAATGATGAGGCAATGTCTCTGGCCCTCGCATCACAAGTTCAAGTCTCCACACTAACACTTGTATGTCAATGAATATTATAGGCAACGATACTTAAACCATGAAAACACTGTATTTCTTATGCCATAATTTGCCAAACATAAAAACAGAATTGCGCCACGATGGAATAAAAGCAACGATGCTTTATATGGTAAGCCACTTCCACCTTGATCTATTGTAACCATTTAAGGATCTCTGAAAGGAAAATATTAGTCATTATGGCTAAAGGGCAGCAATCCTTACCTTTGGAGCTTTAATCCAAATTTCCACAAGCATGTCGGTGTACAGATCAGGGATGTCACCCAATCTTACTGGCCTTGGCTACTCCGTTGCACTAATGGGCGCTAATTTATTTTTCTAAATCAATTGCTGGCTTAGGAGGGTTGGTGTTATTATTGGCGTTTCACACCACATATCCTTTTCAACATCAACAAAGTTTCCTAGTTCAGAGCCTGTTACTCCTCAAACTCAAATAATTTTGCATTGCTCACAACACCATCTTCTTCAAAGGAACAAAACAAATGAGGTAATGAGTAAAGCTTCGGACTGAAAAACAAACAATTCTAAAATGGAAATTTTGATGCAAACAGAGATCTCTGTTATCACTGACTCTCCAGGATGCTTAATTCTCATAAATTTCCAATCATAGCAGAGCAATCAAGACCTTCTTGCAACCAGTGGGACCTGAATTCATGCGAGAGATTATGAGAAATACTAGCAGCGTCATGAGCAACATTGAGCCATCTCCTAAAGGTTGTAACAGGCTCTATCATATATATCAAATAGTCCAAGAGCCACTTCTCAATTCCACAACAATGCAGCGACAACGCTATCTATTCATAAATTCAATTTCAATAAAATGAAATATGTGCTTTGACCCTTTAATTTTGTCCCATGCAGTACAATAGATTCAACAAGTCGATCCAACTGCCCATTTTGATTGAGCTTCTCATTAATTTCAACAGACAGTAGAATAGGATTCAAGTTCAACCTCAAAGAAAACGAGTGTTCATACAGAGAGCTTTTTGTGTCAAGCACAAGACCATCAGGGGAAGTGCCTCCTTGCACAACACAAAGAACGGAATACAAATCAGAGTAACACCAAAAGTTTGCAACGACAAAGGAATCAATAGGCAAGATACAGTGAAAAGACAGCCACACAAAAGATTCCTAGCAAGGGGATAGAATTCTGGTATGCTGTGTTGGAAATACATGTGGAATGGACTACCAATCGGCCTTGCACAGAATATGCAAAGAGAAACAATCTGCTCCTACTCGGCGTTTTTGCTGCAAAAGGGCTTTAGGTGAAAGGCGCAGGCACAATAGTAGAAGAAAAATCAACGGTCAACGCAGATGTTGGGTTATGCAAGCCTGGCTAGTCTGCAAGCAACGTTGCTGAAGGCAGGACCATTGGTCTACAGAGCAGTGCATTTCATGTTGAGCATTAGAGATTTGGTAGAGAGGACAGAGAGACAGAATAACAGAAGCATTTCTGCCAGGGCAGGAGATTGACAGAGTGACAAAAAGGAGTTAAATGGCTAAAATGGGACCTGAGGACCTGCACTCTGATACCATGTTAAACACACACAAAACTAGACAGCAGATAAAGATAAATCGTTGAGCTTCATTTGGTATTCAAATGATTTACATTTATACATTTTCCATGACCATTGAATTCATCATTCATCTTCCAAGGTCTCTTGGACTCCAATGATTCTTCATATTCCACCACACCAACCCTTGGAGGATTAGTTGTCCAACATTAATTGTGGACTTCATGTAAGCCCCAAGTGACAAGTTGGCCCCACAAGATGAAGGGTTCTGACTTTTGGTCAAAAGTCACTCCACTTTGACCAATAGAAAATAAGTCTCCTTCACCTTGACCAATTTGTTCACAACAACAAATCATCTAATCTGAGCCACACATGCTCAGGAAGGAGAACTACAGCTGAATTTTGACTGAGTTCTGAAGCTGATGTTGACCATCGTGACCTACTCTCTTGACCGACTCTGATCAGCTCTCTTTGATCAAGAATTAGGACTCAATTTGACTGTGGAAAGAAGGCTGTTTTGACTGCAGGAATCTCACACTTTGACAGCAGACCTGAAGCACTTTGACTGCAGTTGACCGCTGGCCTTTGACCACCGCAGGCCTTTGACATCAGGCCAAAATTCAGACTGTTGACCAGCATTGACTTTTGGTAATTTTGAAGGTCTGACCAGCCATTACTAGCTGGTATTTGACCAGGTTTGGCCGTGGTATAGAGTCCCTAGAATAGTTTGGAAAATTGTGATTATTACTGAAGAACAAATTCTCTTAAGAAGAAAAGTTTGCTGGGTTTTTCCCAAGGTTGGATTTTCCCAGGGTAAATTTGTCTCTTGGTGCTTGGCTCTCTTTATGATCCTACTGTTACTATTGCATTACTGTTGAGATTGTCTATGTATAATTGCTTAATGATATAAGATAATTTGATTGGAAATCATTCGAAAGTAATTATCAGATTAGAAGATCAGTTCTACTAAACTTTATTGTAGAAAATTCAGCAGGGAGTTTCAAAGCAAATATGTTTTCGAGAATGAGGTTTGCTCTTTGTCTTCCTTTTGTCATTTATGGAAAGAAGAGGTAAGCATGCAGCTATTGGCAAAAGGGTTTTTGTTGATCAAGGACACCAAATTGTTAGACTCTAGTGCCTATTAAAATTTTATTGCTGTTCTTGTTGCTTTAAGGGAGAGGATGCAAATACCATTGTACACACCTTTCGACTTTTGTTTTCTTTCGATGTAAACATTTTTTGTAAATGTAAGAACTATTTTTTAAAAAGTAAAAAGTATAAGTATTAATGAGCCATTATGAAGAAATGGCTCCCTTATTGAAGACACGTGTCATTATGACATCTATTGTATAAAATTTAAATAATAGGCTGACACCAATGTACAACCATTCATACAAATAATATGTTTTTTTATGTATTCAAGATTACATGGCTTTGCCTCTTTTACTATGGAAGCTCCATTGACTGAACCAGTTCTTTCTAGAATTACTTTTCATTTTCTAGCAGCTTCTAAATCTGAAATTGGAGTGCATTTAAGAAGGGCATGTTGTGTATACGTAAGGTTGAAAAGGATATGTGGTGTGTATACGTAAGGCATCAAGGTGCGAAATTGTAGATAGCGGCTGGGAGGATTTCCAAACAATAGACTTCCATTATCAACATTTCAAATCGCTGATCCATTGCACAACACAGAGGCAGGTTGTAGACAGTTTCTACAACTCACTTGGTCCAGACTCCAAATAAATCAGTTATGTTTGGGGAAAAACATTGGTACGTAATATGACCATTCAAGGAGCACAATATTAAAGCATATGTGTAATGGCCATATCTAGTACTTTAGTTAGTTAAGTTAGTAAGTACATTTTGGAATAAGATCAGATTATTGATTTTTAGTCTAGTTTAGATTTTTAATTAGTCTATAATTATGGAATACAAAGACTCACTCACTTCATGTACTCGCATGAAAGATGTATTTTCATAAAATGAAGTTGATGCTATTCACATGGTTCTCTCTCTTATATTGTTGGTGTACTTGTTTCCTGCTACTGTTGTATGTATCTACTAACTTATCCTGCTATGTCCGAGGTTAGGTTTTGCTTGTTAAGATGCAATTAAAGTGACCTAGGGTTTATTCCCTCTAGTTTCACATTCCAAACAAGACCACAGTAACTTGGGATTACATAGAGTTGCAGAAGCAATTCACATAGAAGAGGTGTTCAATGCAACACTCAGAATCTGTCATGAAAAAAACAAGATGGAATAATGCTCATAAAAGAATATTAAGAGATATGAACTTAAAGAAAATGACTCATTGAAATGCATAGAGATAGAACAAACGAACCAATCAGACTTTCAGCATAATGGTAACAAAGAAATTTTCAAAGAGATTAAAGTTCAAATCCAATAAATAGACCATAAGAGCTAGAATGACAGTTCTACATAACATGAAAATTTCTAAAACCTGAATTATCTAATAGTAAAACCAAATGCTAAGTCAAATATTATAACATGAGAGGAAACTTGAGCAACAAATGAACAACAGAAACAAGTATAGTACAGAATAATAAGGGTTCCAATGGAATAGGCTCCAGAATAGTCTTTTGAATATGACAGACTAACAAGCAGTAAAGAATTGACTCAAGACCCATTACAAATTTTATATGTCGGCACTTCTTCTAGTCTGTTCTTCACAATTTCCAAATTTTTAATTGCTTAGTGTTCTTTTTGGCTGAATCCAAATCCTAGATGATTAATGGATTTCGCACAACTATTTGACATGTTAACATATATTTTCTTCATAGTTACTTCCTCGCATCCAGGTCATGTCCACAATAAAAACTTTCAAATATGTATCTAACACCAAAAACTGGTACATAAGGTGCCAATTAGAAATCCTGTATCCCCTTGTGGTATCATAACAACATTAAAATTTTGGTTTAAATTGTACTAATTTTCCATCTGCATATTATCACTTGTTAAAAGCCAAGTAATCTTTAAAAAGGTGTACCACAAAAGATGTGAATGTTGGCAATGCCCTCTAACTTTCTGGAAGTAGAAACTTCTTATCTAATCATGTCAGTTAAGGATACATACCTGCACCTAAATCATCCACATTTTCTTCTCTGTCAATGTCAAAATTTGAGTTCCTTTGTAGAGAAGATCCCCTCTGGGAGCAGGACCGAGCAGAATGAGTAGTGGAATCCAAAGCCAGTACAACTGCTG
>Ga0181465_101158_pt1 | contig 11376 bp, 18 predicted proteins | sample InSIn3gowninarea_FD_119076 | JGI IMG/M metagenome (GOLD analysis project Ga0181465, IMG submission 119076) | Clean room microbial communities from NASA Spacecraft Assembly Facility at Jet Propulsion Laboratory, Pasadena, California, USA -... ... | reverse complement strand
TAGCTCCTGATACGCCTCACGTCGTCATACTCCGACCTGCGCATTTCCCTCTTCCTCTCGCCATCTTTTTCTGCGGACGAAGTCCAGCTCTTCACAACGCTGAGACTTACCAGGTCTTGCTAATGTTGATAACATTGATACCGTCCGGGCGTCTCTTGAAGACGTATGGCTCCATGTGGACTTGGACGTTCTTTGCGCCAATGTGAGCCTGAGCAGCGAGGAGCATCTCGACATCCTGCTGGGTTGCGTTGAACGCTTCGGGAAGGTTGGAAGGAGCCATTGTGATTGATTGGTATAGGAAGTGCAAGTATTTCCTGGTGAATGGCGCGATGAAGAAGAGGTAGAAGGAGAAGCAGAAGTCTGAAGGTTATTTTGGAAAATTGGAGTAGTGTGTGTGTGGGGAGTGATGATTAGTGATTATATAGTTTTCTTGGCAATTGGCCGCTGGACTTTTTGTTTTAGAGACCGTCGACGATAGCGACAACGACAGCGACACTTGATATACAACAATAATGGCCCCACGAATAGACGCCGTCGTCGAGTCCTTTGCGGCACTGAAGATCCAACCCATAGCCGCACGATCATTCAGCAGTACTCGTACACTTCCAGCATCAACAATTGCTCAAAAACGAAGACATCAAGATCCATACGCCTTAGCACAAGCCCGAGCTCGTCGAGCTGCCAATTTGTCACGGCAGGAGGTACCTCTGCAACTCATTCTGAAACCATTTCTCCGCAGAAACCGACTAACCATCTTCATCAAAGGTCCTTCAAACAGAACGATCAAAAGCCTTCGGCGACCCCGTCCGCGGCATCCCAACACCCTTCCTCCAATCCTTCAACACCGTCCGCCCCATCACCCTCGAACCTCACGTCGCAGACCCAACCTCCACAACCGGCACAGGCACGCAGCCAACCGCACCCTCCGACCCCTCCCTCCTCAACCACTTCCTGCACAACGCCGATCTCAGCGCCTCTCTGTCCCGCAGCGAATCCCTCAGCGCACCCCTCCACCGCCCATCCCTGCGCAACACGAGCGATCCGCAGCGCGAAAAAGACGCATCGCGCGCCCACAAACTCGAACATGACACCGCAGTCGAAGCAATGCAGCGACTGACCGCGCTCACCAACGCCAGCAGCGCCGACCGTACTCGTGCAAACATCCAGCGCTGCATCGAGACGTTTGGGCGGCACAACACAGACACGTATCTCCGACCAAAGCCCGCCTCGACCTCACCACGCGGCTCCGACTTGCTCGATGCCGAAGCTGCAGAAGGCGCTACTACTGCCACAACAACAACAACGCCGCGGGTAGGACCGGACACGGGCAGCAGTGAAGTGCAGATTGCGATTTTGACAGCGAAGATCAACACGCTGGCCGATTTCTTGGAGACGCGGGGGCGCAAGGACAAAGTGAATGCGCGGAATCTGCGATTGCTGGTGCATAGGCGGCAGAAGCTGTTGCGGTATTTGAGGAAGAAGGAGAGAGGCGGGGAGAGATGGAGACATTTGATTGAGACGTTGGGGTTGACGGAGAGTACGTGGGTGGGTGAGATTAGTATGTGAGGATTGAACTTGGCTTCGGGGTGTAATGGATTGGTGAAAGCAATCGGATCAAGTTGACAGATTACTTTGAACTTGCGAGAGGAAGAGGGAAATGCGCAGGTCGGAGTATGACGACGTGAGGCGTATCAGGAGCTACAGCCTAGTCTGTCGCTGGGTCTACCTACACAAGCTGAGCGTCTATGGCGCCGTATCATGGAGCACCCGAAGCTAAGGTAACAGACTCGATTCACTTCGCAGCATTGTTCCAAGTGAGTTGATGATGAGTAGCGTGGGGTCAGGGGAAGAACGAGAAGATTCGAGCAAGACGGAAGCAAATTCATTACCCTCACCAGTCAATAAATATAACAAGTCAGGAACCACCACATCGACTACATTATCACACATCCATTACAAACTCTACACATTAGCCGCTGCTGATACCCAAAAACAACGCCACCGCTTATCCACCTAAAAGCACAAACACTTACACAAACCACCATTCCCATCCCTTCCCATCACCCCATCCACCCATCCCAAATGCCCACCTCCTACGTGCTCAAATCCTGCCACAATCTCGGTTCCCCCTCCTGATACGGCACGCCCGCCTCCTCCCTCGCCAAATCATTAATCCACTTCATATTAGGCCTGACTGCATCCTTCCCAAACTCCTTGCTTCCATCCTTGCCCGTCTGCGTCATCTTCGACGCAAGATACGTCCACGACAGCGCGTTGCCGACCGTGTGCACTTCGTCGCTGACGTTGTGCAGCGCAAAGTCGGACATGCGCTTGTACAGCGCGTCGTCGGTCCAGAGGGCGAAGAGAGCTTGTGCGGCGTCGGAGGGGGAACTGCGGGGGACGATGAAACCTGTGTGGCGTGCGTGTTTGTGTCAGTGATTGTGTGTGAGGAGAGAGAGACACGCAACTTCTAGGAAGATCTGGCTGTGGTGTTGCAATAGGTGGGGGTGCATAGATTTAGACTCACCATTCTTCTCATGATACACTTGCAGTGGTATCCCGCCCGTCTGCGTCACAACGACCGGCTTCCCTTTATGCAACGCCTCGCTCACTTTAACCTCAAACCCTTCTCGCGTACTCAACTGCAACACCACCTCCGCCTTTGAGATGATCGCATTCAGCATCTGATCGCTCGGACCCAAGCGCGCGACAATGATATCGTCTTTCAGATCCTTGCACTCCTCTTGGATCTGCTTCATCGTCTCATCAAAGACTTTGCTGCCGTCCGGGTCGTCGACGCTGCTGTGGCCACAGATGACGAGCTGCGGTTTGTCCTCCTTACCTGCTTCGCGTAGTTTGGCGCGGAATTGGGAAAATGCGCTGATGACGTCGGGGATCCCCTTTGCTGGGTCGAAACGCGCAATTTGGCAGATATAGCGTTGGCGTGGATAGCTGAGTTTGGGCGAGCCTTGACGGCTGGCGGCGTCGTTGAATTCGTGGAGGTAGTAGTCGACGTCGAAGTCGCGCACTAGTGGAGCGTTAGTCAGGAGAACTGTGCCAGCACTGTCACCGAAAAAGCGTACTGTTCTTGTTCAGACCGTCGAGCCAATCGGTTGTTGCAGGCTACACAATCAAGCATTAGAAAGTGGATGCTACGTCAAAAGTGTTGCTTAATCATACCATGTAGCCGACTCTAGCAGAATCGACGTCGTCGGGAACAAAGTCCCGCACGGGATGGGAGATGAAGAGATCTGTTACATGTGTCAGATGAACTGAGCGAGTCCTCAATGATATCACAGCTGGAGCAAGAGCTAACCTGCTAACTTTATACTCTGCCACATGTTCTGCCACACCTGCTGCGCAGCACTGCCGTCTTTCTGTACGAGATCGTCACGTACTTCAATGTGACAGCGAAAGATGACAGGACGTTCAGGATCAGCTTGTTTGGCAAGAGGAATAAGTTCAGGCATCTGAGGGTCGTCAACGATGATGATATCTGCACCTCCGTCCTTTCGTGATGCAAGAGGACCACCTTTCTTGAGCCAGTAGCGGTCGGAGTTGATTTTGACCCAATCTTTGATCTTGTCGAGGTCTTCCTGCGTTTGGCGAACTTCAGGACCTACGACACCTTGAAGGATGTTGCTATTATGGTGAGTCAGTATTGATGCTGCATAGCTTGGCTACAGCACCTCGCTTACTGGTTTGTCTTTGTGATGCGAAAGACGTCTGGTTTTGGTCGAGGAACATACCACTCCACATTTACTCCTCGTGGTCGAAGATATCTGAGTAAGGCATGCCTCATCAAAGCAACACCACCACCTTGAGGTGTAGCATTGAAGAACACCATTCGAACTTTACGGTCAACGAGGTCTTTGATGTACGGCTCACTGGCTTTCCACGTCATCTCTCGTGCTGACTTCTTATAGTCCTCTGTTGTGGTAAGGTGAATGCGACCTTTACAATCTGGCTGAACATCGTTCTGGAAGCCGACGTAGAGACGGGGCTGCTTTGTTGGTGCAAATAGCATCAAAGCTTTTCGGACCTGGGTAAGACCTTAGCTTAATAACGATCAAGCGTAGAGCTACAATCCACATACGACAGAGTCGGCTTCTTCATCAACACTCCACTCACCCTCAGCGATACGTTGCTTTTCTTCACTATCAACATCCACACCGGGCTCCAGGACAAAAGGGACCACGTCCAACTCCTTCCACAACGCCGGCGCTAGCTCGCCGTTCAGTCTAGCAAGATTCGCACAAATACCACAACCAATGATTTTAAAGCAATGTTCCTCAGAGTAGTTCTTGAGACTGCTAACAATCACATCAACAATACTTTCATCAGGACCAACGTCTTTTATTGTAAAGTCAATGGTGTATGTGGCTGCCAAGATGATGAGTTATGTCAACATGGACTATAATACAATGATCTAACTATACCGTCATGCATGATGATGCCTATCTTGCGTTTACCATTGTCGTATTCTTGGAGCGAAACACCGGCATAGAGATCCTGCTTGCTATTAGATTCGTCTAGACATTAGTATTGCGAAGTATCCTTGACTTGCAGCTAAAGTGTTACCAATCCTTCTTTCCTCATGCTTCAGCTCCTCCACACGTTGTTTGTGGTACTGTGGCGGAGCATTGGCAAAGCCTCGCTCGGCTGGCATGTCGTCTTTTACCATAATATCGATACGTAGCGATGTGTGCAGAGATACTTGCACAGAATCAGCAAGATAAGACGACGAGACTATGCATCAACATGGAAATGCCATGGGCAGCGAAACCTGTTACGTCACAGCGGGGTTGATGCCGGCGGGGCTAAACGGCGAAGAGACATTGGCTGATCTGCGGACGATAAGGGCATGCGCTTGTTTTTTCCTTTTTCACTCCTCTGTTTTGCAAACACTTCTGCTTAGCATCACTTTACCTTTACCTACATTACCTTCGTCGTAGGTTCTTGTTGTAAGGGCGTGGAGATCACAAGGGTTCTGGGGATCATAATCGAGAAGGGAAAACCCACTTTGTGCAATCATAAAAATCTTGGTGGAAAGCTCAAAGTCTCCCGACTCGTTCTCGCAGAGTCTTGAAATTGACAGATGGTTCACAAGTTTACGACCACAGTCACACAGCTGTGCATAATGTTGCTTCGCAGAATCACAAGTATAGATTCAGGTAGCTTTTGTCTGTTGACCTTGTCGTGGACTCGTTATAGTGGTTTTTCGGTCCGTATCAGTGCTGCAGGGTAAGCCTTCACGTGACGCAGTACCTAAGTTCTTTCCTTTTTGAAAAAGTACTCATCCACAACAACCACCATTTAGTTAGCTGTTACACCACATCTGACGATCACACGCAGTTGATCACGCGACACTCTCGTATTCTACGCCTGACGCGAAGTCCATCTCTCGCCAAGTCTTCCACACTCCCTGTACTGGCGAGTGAAGATCAACTCGAATAAAGGTAAGCAGCGGTCGTGTAAAAGGTCAGGTCAAAGCAAGGCAGGGCATCAAGCAAGCAGCACTGGCAGAGGGCATTTTCTGAGCACAAGGAGTGGGAGGACTGTGTTCAAGATCATCATCACATTCGGCAATAACACTCTCAAATAAGACTCTCAAATCCCTACACTCGATTCAACACCTGCGAAAATGGTCAGGAACATTGTAGTCTTCGGAGGTAGCTCTCACCCTCAATTGACAATGAGCATCTGCAACCATCTCGGTAAGAACCTTGACTTTCCGGGCCGAGACCTGCAGTGCTCTAACAACAAGAAGGCATCCCAGCGTCCAACATCACTCTCGGCAAGTTCGCTGTAGGCGAGACAAGAGTCGAAATTGAAGAGTCGGTTCGAGGCAAGGATGTGTACGTCATTCAATCAGGAGGCGGAAAGGTCAACGATCACTTGATGGAGCTCCTCATTACCATCTCCGCATGCAAAACCGCTTCCGCAACTCGAGTCACAGCTGTCTTACCTCTCTTTCCCTATTCACGTCAGACCGATTTGCCTTACACCAAGGTCGGGGCACCTTTGACCAAGGCTGCTCCTTCAGGCGGTGCCTCCTCAAGCAACAGCTATACCTTCAACAGCAGACCCCAGACTCCAGTGCCTGGTTCACACGATGGTGCCTCCGGAAGCAGCATCAATGAAAGCAGCAATGAGTCCTTCCACAAACAGCTCGCAATGAGGAGTGTTCAGCAGAAGCCGGATGGTACAGGGTCACAAGAGGTGGCTACAGCTGAAGATTTGAAGCGCAATGACCTGAAGCGCAGCACGACAGTCGAGTCCAGCAAGTCTACTACAGAGAACGCGGATTATTTCGGCAAGGCATTGGGTGTCAACAGCGGAGGGTCCATGCAGGCAGGAAGCACAACAAGCAGCTCCAACGCTGCTAAAGCTGCTGCTTTCCAACCACAGCGTGGTTACAAGCAGTGGGTCGCTCAGGCCGGTACTCTGGTTGCAGACTTGCTCACTTGTGCTGGCACGGACCATGTCATTACCATGGACCTGCACGACCCTCAATATCAAGGCTTCTTCGATATCCCCGTCGACAATCTCTATGGCCGTCATCTTCTCAAAAGGTACATTCAATACCAGATTCCCAACTACCAGCAAGCAGTCATTGTCAGCCCCGACGCTGGCGGTGCAAAACGAGCCACTTCAGTTGCAGACTCACTCGGGATGCAATTCGCACTCATCCACAAGGTATACTCCTTAGAATACCTCACAACCAAAACAAAGCCATCTGACAAACACACAGGAACGTCGTCCAGCTACAGTGACCGACCGCCAAAACGCCTCAATGATCCTCGTCGGCAACGTCGCCGGAAAAGTCGCAATACTCATCGACGATCTCGCAGATACCTCCAACACCATCACTCGTGCCGCAAAGCTATTGAGAAAGGAAGGCGCCCAGAAGATCTACGCGCTCGTCACCCACGGCATCCTCAGTGGTGAAGCCATCGACAGGATAAATGCTAGTGCACTTGACAAAGTTGTCGTGACCAATAGTGTCGACCAGGAAGAGCATAAGAAGACTTGTCCGAAGCTGGAGGTCTTGGAGGTTGGTACGATGTTTGCCGAAGCGATCAGACGCGTTCACCATGGCGAATCCATTAGTGTGCTGTTTCAGTATGATTGATAGCTACCTGTGTCGTTTCTGTCGAGAGAGAGCAAGACTTCGGAGCATAATCACTACGTGTGGATTCTTTATGGGCTGCTCAAAAATAGATGGGGATCTCGATTGAGAGATATGATTGGCATTTCACGCCAATTTCGCTGGGAATACATATAATGATGATAATGCATGCGGACATGGGGCAGAAACAAATAAATGTGTGCATCAGGTGGGCATATCCACGGAGTTCAGATTAGATACGATACCCAAAGCGCATGATAGAGCGCAGATACAAGGACCTTAGTGTGTCTTTCAGAATGAAGATAGATACAATTCTTCTCTTCGTGCTTCTGTGGAACGACGTCTTTGTCTGTCCGGAACCCTGTCATTCGTTCGCTCCTTTTGACACTCACATATGTCACCCAAAAAAGCGCATCCTTCAGCCACGATCGTAAGCCCCGCCAGATCATGCTAAGAATATAACAGCACAGTTGTGATCAACATCTGTCACACCGACTTTCTCCTCATAATCCAAAGACTCATAAGGGACTAGTCTCCCTCCTCAACCACTTCAACGTCAGCTCATCGCCTCGAAAGAAATCCTTCGTCTTCGCCTCCACCTCAGCATGATACGTATTGATGAATTCCTTCTCCTGCTTGGTCAGCAGCGTCGGATCGATGAGTTTGCGACACAAAGGCACCATTGTGACGTGCTCGAAGCCCAGGAAAGGTTTATCGCCGAACTTGAACGCGGTTTCGACTTCTTTGACCATGATGATGTCTGGATATGTTGTGTTAGTATAAAAACTTTGAGTATGTCTGAGTGTAGAGAGGATGGAGTGGGTATCAGGATGAGGATGGTGGCCTACTTTCTATGCGGATACCGAAGCCGTTGTCCTCGTAGTAACCTGGCTCGTCGGAGATGACGTTGCCGGGTGCGAGTGGCACGTCTGTGTATTGGACTCTGGTGCCAATGCCAATGGGACCTTCATGAACGTTCTATATTGTTTGTTAGCAGGTTTTGTGATAGATTTCGAGCTGCAGATGGCTTACCAAGAACGAGCCTACACCATGACCTGTTCCATGTCGATAATCCAGACCTTGTTGCCAAAGGAATTGGCGGGCCAGAGCATCCAAGGCGTACCCACTTGTGCCTTTCGGAAACTTGACGACCTCGAGAGCAATGTTACCTTTCAATACATTCGTGTACGCCATTATCTCCATCTCTGTAGGTTCACCGAAATGCAGAGTCCGTGTAGTATCTGTTGTACCATCCAAATATTGTGCGCCAGAATCGCAGAGGTAAATTTTGGTAGGATCAACGGTCGAACAGCTCCCGCGTTCAGGTTGATAATGTATCACAGCAGCATTGGCGCCAGTAGACGATATTGTTGGAAACGACAAGCCTACAAAGTGGTCCTTCTTCGATCGGAGTTCTTCTAGCTTATCCGCTGCCTCAACTTCATCGAGCTTCTCACCTTGATTGATCAATTGATCCTCGAGCCAAGCAAAATACTCGATCAAGGCAGCGCCGTCTCGTAGATGACATTCACGCATGCCTTTGAGCTCAGTACCATTCTTGATTGCTTTGGCGTCACCAATTGGACTTCGAATCTCTTCTACATTGTCTTCTCCGCCTAATGCTTGACTCAATGCCCAAGACGTGCGATTTGACATTAGGTACTTTATTTTGCTTGATTGATTGTCACCTTCTTTGATCGATGCATTTAGCGTGTCTCCCATTGTCTTTGCGTCCGAGAATATCGCTTCATATGGCTTGACTTTGACTACACCTTCGAGATGTTTATAGACTGCATCATCGAGTTTGCTGGCAGCGACGTACAATATTGCCTGTTCTTTGGTTACTGCAGCATATGAGAAGAACACTGGGTTGTAGGGGATGCTAGAGATATATGTTAGTCGTGTACCATTTCAGAGGCGATATCTTCTCTTACTCGTTGCCGCGGAGGTTGTAAAGCCACGCAACTTCATCGAGCATGGCTTGAGCACTGTCAGAGACGGAACATCTTCGAGCGTTTCGTCTGTACTCACAAACAATGAAACCTGATGATTTCTTCTTCTCCAACTCTTTACGCAAATCGTCGACTTTCTCGCCAATACCCTTGCCGGCGTATTGCAGATCTAATACTCGCAGAGGCTCTTCTGGTTTTGCTGGCTTGTCCTTGCCCCATACTTTGTCCACCAAATTCTCACTTATCGCCTTTAACGTACTGCCACCTTTCTTCTTGATCTTCTCCAGCAGCTTTCGTGCATCGACTGACTCAACCATCAGCAAGTGCCACTACAGCAACATTTTGACCTCACTTGCCAGCCGTAATGAGCTCAGGATCTACACCAACAGTCTTTCCTCCTTCTGATTGATCTGCCGTCCTGGCAAGATCAGCATGCACTCCGAACAAGCTGTTGTGATTCGCGTATGTACCATTCTTGCCATGTTGGGACGTCTTGTAGTCCTTGTTTCAGAAGCTCCCAGTTCTCATCCAATTGCTTGCCTGCTTGATTGAAGTATCGTCCGTCTGTCGCAAGTGCTGCTTTCGTATGTGTTACAACGGCGGTGCCTGCTGACCCATTGAAGCCAGAGATGAACGCTGGAGTGTGTCAGGATGATTGAAAACGTATTATCTTGAGTATGAGGAAACCAATTGACCTCTTCGTTCATCTGCTTTCGAGACGTATTCACTTTGGTGGCTGTCTTCGGAGGGGACGACTAGGACCTGTTTAGTGCCTCCATCACAGTCATATCATTTCTCGCCCTCACTGTATACATCAACATTATTCTTCTTCATCAATTCTCGCAGTTGCGCGAGGCGCTCTGTGGTGCGGATGGTGGTCATTTCGACGGCGGCGCGAGGTGTTGTATGGAATCGACGAATGTTGATAGAAAAGGATTTCTGTAAAGCAGACGCCGGAGTAAGACGACAAAGACCTCGCCAGACGAGGTTCATTAGGATGAGGTCGATAGATCAGTTTTTGTTTGGAGTGGCATGCATGGGTATACTACTGATCGACCAAACAGGAAGGAGGGAGGGGGAAAAGAGGGGCTGTCTCAAGTTCGGGGGTCGTGTGACTAAGGTAAAGTATGAACGGTCGATGTTGATAAATGATATCTCTACCTTTCACAAGTTACGAAGAACGTGTCACAGTCCAATCTCAATCGTCTCTGGGGCACACAAGTGCTTTTTGGCCTCCAGAAGAACATAGCAGTCATTGCTGTTTCCAATCATCCATGCTTACACTGCCCACATAACATCCTCTTCATCCTCTACACCTCTTCGGGCCCACCCACACCATACCACCATCGCTGTACTCCTCATATCCCTTGCGCTCCAAGTACTGCAGATAAGCCTGCTCTGCCTCCATCTTGGCTACCGTCCCAACAGCCGTTTCCCTTCTCCTGTTCAATGCGTCCAGTTCTGCTTGTGTAGTTTCTCTGTATGTAAGGTCTACGATGGGTTTCAGTTAGCAGAGACAGCAGAAGCATGCTTGTTACGGGTTTATCGCCCGAGGCAAGTCTGAAATACTTCCTACTTACCACGAATGATCAAGTGCGAGTTCCTTACACAGTACGTATCATCAGACTCATCAGAAACGTCGACATATCCTTCACCGATATTCGCAGCAACCCAGTCTGGCGTATGGGCAATGTCGTTGACATAGGTATTGTTGCTGGTATTGTTTCTAGCCAAAGCAAAACCTGGGGGAAAGATGAGAGTAGTGCTGCGGATGGTGTCTTGCTGGTTGACGTCTGCATCGCGGCTGGGTGTAGCGTTGGATTGATTGAGTCCGAGGCTTTGGCCGACAGGGCGGGTAATGACTGGACGAGTCGTGACAGCGTGACCTAGGCCTGGGCGGACAGTGTGACTTTCAGTGCTGTACTCGACTAATCCATTGGCGCTTGGACGAGCAGATGGCTTGTTGTGAGTCGTGCAAACCTCGGCAGTATTGCTGTCAAGCTGGTGAGGACGCTCCTGTGAGACTGGATCTGTCATATCGAGTTGCCAGTTAACAGAGTTCGTGTCGACAGCACGGAGAAGGATGTGATGGATACCGATCGTGATACAGGTGTAATATGGTAGGAAATCTGTTATGTTAAATGTACTATGGAGTCGTTGAGAGGCAAGGAAGGCAATTATATACACCAGACCTTGAGGTTGGACTGTGACACGTTCTTCGTAACTTGTGAAAGGTAGAGATATCATTTATCAACATCGACCGTTCATACTTTACCTTAGTCACACGACCCC
>Ga0181465_101157_pt1 | contig 11381 bp, 16 predicted proteins | sample InSIn3gowninarea_FD_119076 | JGI IMG/M metagenome (GOLD analysis project Ga0181465, IMG submission 119076) | Clean room microbial communities from NASA Spacecraft Assembly Facility at Jet Propulsion Laboratory, Pasadena, California, USA -... ... | reverse complement strand
CACAAATTCTGACCTTATCACAATCACATCGCTGCACCTTCCCATATCGCACTTCACACTTCACAACCTTTTCCTTTTTTTTCCTTTAAAAGACTTATTGCAATTCCATTCATATCGCATTTCGCACTTCGCAAAATTTTCCTTTTTTTCCTTTAAAAGAGTTACCACTATTCCATTCATATCACATTTCACACTTCGCAACCTTTTCCCTTTTTTTCTTTAAAAGACTTAGGGAAATTCCATTCATAGTGCATTTCACACGTCGCAACCTTTTCCTGAACAACACTTCCTCTACCCCTCCGGCTTTTCGATATTGCGAATTGCGATATCAAATTTTGCATTTCAGAGTTTTATCCCATCGTAAATCAAATTTTTTATTTGGTTCCCATTAACATTTACTGCTCCCAACGCTGATTGTGATATCTATGTCGTACTCTACCACCGGCCCTACCACCACGTCATCCCGTCGCATTTTGCATTTTGCAGATTTTATCCCCACATATCACATTTCACATTTTGTAATTTTTATCCCCATCGCATATCTCATTTCACATTTTGCGGTTTTTATCCCCATCACATATCGAATTTCGCATTTCACTCCCACTCCCGAACATCACTTCTGCTTCTCATCCAAATTTACTATAATTCAATTGCAATATCGCATATCGCACTTATGTCCTCCCAATTATAACTCTACCATCGCATATTTCAATCCTCTCACTCCAGAGCATATTTGCAATATCATAAGGTTTAATGAAGTGTAAACCCATCTTTCCGCCTCCAAGCCTTGTCCCATGTGTTAAGCCTTCCATTAACATCTTTAGCCCTTTCTTCTCCAAGCTGAAAATCAACACTTTCTCAATTAGAATTAAGTCATGGATAGCTTAGCTGCATGGATAGAAGCATGGTATATAGAGCATAAGATAAGTAGGGTGTGTTTAGCCGATTGGCCAAGTTAAGTGTGGGTTAAATTAGTTTCTTTTATGGAATTTGAATTACTTTTCTTTCTGCCATTTCTTTTTAGCAAGTTAAATTAGTTTCCTTTCTATCATTTATTTTCAGCAATTTAATTTAGTTTCTTTTTGTCATTTCCTTCCTTCAATTTATTTTAGGTTCATAGAAGTGTGATAGACTTCACCAAGAAACCCTAGAAGTAGCACCCTTTCGTAAAGCAGAAGAGGATGACATGAGTATAATGCATCTGCTGTGTATATAGCATTGTCACCTCCAAGTTTGTATGAACCCCAGGTTGATAAAGTAAAGTAGGGCAACCCCTTGGAATTGCAGCACTCTTGGTGCAATACCAGAGCTCACCACCACCTCTCAACCCATGGCATATATGTCAGGATTATGTGCTCGCGGGCTCATTCCATTGATGCCATCCCAATCCTTTGTGTGTGTCCCAATTTCTTTGGGATTAAACCTTTGGGACACGTAATATTCCATGGACCAATCATGATGAGGGGAAATTAGGAAAGCCAATCAGTGGCTTCCACTACCAGGGTTTCCATTTGGCCAATCACACTAGATTAATCAATGAGATTATAAACCTATCATTCTTCCTGGTCTCGCTGCTACACTGGTTTGCACATACTCTGTCATTTGAAGATGGTCTCCTTTGTATTTCGACTACAATGGTTCCATGATCGAATAGATCCCCGATGAAATTTTGTCATTGCCACCAAGTGTTGAAAAAAAACAAGAAAATGTGTGTCTAATTTATTTTTCCCTTAAATAAATTAGATAATAAATTGTAATCTTATCTCATAACAAGTTGTATCAGTTAACTAAGTCAGAAAGACTGAGTTAGCTTGATAATTTCGAGTTGAGGGTCAAAGGTAAGGCATGTAGAGTGATTCTATTATTTTGGGGGTCCAGTTGCCGTTAATTCACTAGTGTGGTGTGAGTGTAATCAATTAGCTCAAATCAATTTAGTTAAAATCAATTTAACTAGTTCTAATTGAGTGATGAGCTAGTGAGAGGTCGAGTGAATTAAATTAGATTTATTCACAAGTAGTGATCAATCAGATAACTGTTGATTCATTATTATTAGCTGCATGCATGTTATTTATGGTGAAGCCTAGTTGAGACAGATGTTAAAGGGAAGATAACTATCAGTATTATTAGAAAATTTCCTGGGTGCAGTTATAAAGCCATAGGATTCCCATGATGGATTATGAAATCATGGAAGGTTGGAATTCCTATTTAATAGGGATTTATTTCTCTAGGAATTGCATGAGCAAGGAAGGAAAGGAATTGGCTAAGTGTTTTTCCAATTTTTCCTAGACCAGTGTGAGACGATTGGTAGAGTGCAATAGATTCTTGTGAGCAAGAATGCATTGTATTATTTCATGATTCATTGACTTATTATACAATAGAGATAGAGGGGTTTTGAGCAGTTTCTTTCCCTAGGAAAATATTGTGTTGTGCGATTGATTTACTTATTTCTCTTACTTGCATGTGATTGATCGATCATGTTTTATATTCTGCAAATATTGTAGAAGGATTCAGTATCTTGTTTTAGTACATTACATGATCGGATTGAATCCATTGGTATAATTTCTACATGGTATTAGGGTGCCAGGAATCACAATAGTGGAGAAGAAATTGAGTCAGTGTTGAACATTATTCAAAATTGTAGATACATTCTTTGGAGCTAGCAGCTGACCAGGATGTCTTTCACTAGGTTGAGACTTGAATATGCACTCAAGGGAAATTTGAACTACATTGCATGGAAGGACAAGATGGAGGCAGTATTGGAGGATAGCGAGTTGAAGGAGTTCATTGACTCTGATATTCCTGAACCCAATCAGATAGATGCTATATAGCATGAAGCATGAAGGAAGAGTGTTGCAAAGGTGAGGATGATCTTATTAGAGGGAGTTCAATATCATAATTTCTTGAGTCTGCAGGGAAAGGCAACTCCATATGCTATGTGGAAGGCCTTGACAAATTTGTTTCAAAGTAGCAATGACCACAAGAAATTGGCACTCAAGGAAAAGCTCAGGAAAATCAAAATGGATAAGGGCAACATGATCTAGAAATACTTAACCAATTTCACTCAATGTCAAGATGAGCTTGGAAGTGTTGGGATTACTATGGTTGATGATGACTTGGTGAACCTAGCACTTCTAGGCCTTCCCAAGAACTGGCATAGTTACTAGGACTCTGTGAATGGGAGGGAGTAGTTACCAAAGTGGGAGCGACTATGGTCAGACTTGGTACAAGAAGAGTTTTGACGAAATACCAGGGATGGATCCTCATCCAAGACTGATGATGAGGAAAATTCTGCCTTAGCTGGAAAATCAAAGAAAGAGAAAGGGAAGAAGTCCTATTCCAAATCCGACACTGGAAAAGAAGGAAAGAAGCGAGACATGTCAAAGGTGAAATGTTTCAAATTTCATAATCATGGACACTATGCCATAAATTGTACACAAAATAAGAAGAACAAAAAGAAGGCTCTGGGAGCTGTAGCGGGTGAATCTTTGGCGTCACAGTTTGAGTTGGCATTCTCTCTCATCGCATGCACGGTGTCAAATGTGATGGGATCTATGTGGTACTTGGATAGTGGATCATATTTCCACATGACTGGAAACAAACAACTCTTTAGTATATTGGAGCAGAAGGATCTTCATATGCACATCGATATGGGTGATCATGGGAGATATAATGCTACTGGGATTGGTATAGTTAATTTTGAGAGAGATTCAGGTAAAAATTTCATATTAAAATATGTCATGCATGTACCAGGTTTGAAAAATAATTTTGTTTCAGTTGCTATGTTGAAGTTTCTTGGATATGATGTGGTTTTAAGTGAAGGAAATGTGTTCCTTCGTCACAAATGTACAGGAAAAGTAAAGAAGATTGGGGTTCATGTGAAGAAACTCTACAAACTTGATGTATATGGATGTGCAACATTGATCAGTAAATTAGATGAGTTGGTGAGCTGGGGTACCGATGAGTTATGGCACAGGAGGTTGGGTAATCTACACCACGGTGCTTTGAGGATCATGCAACAGATTTCTATAGGTCTTCCAAAGGGTACACTTGCACATAGAGACACATGCAAGGGTTGTACTATGGGGAAGTATAAAAAGGCCACCTTTCATGAGAAGGAGAACCAAGTAGTGACAATCCTTGAGAGAGTTCACTCAGATGTGTGTGGACCATTCTCAATAGTTTCCAAAGAAAAGTGCATGTATTATGTGATTTTTGTTGATGATTTTTCTAGAAAGTGTTGGATATTCTTCATGCAGAAGAAAGATCAGACGTTCTCCAAGTTTTGTGAGTTCAAAGCACTGGTAGAAAAATATATAGGGAAGAAGGTGAAGGCTTTAAGGAGCGACAATGGTGGTGAGTATATCTCTAATGAATTCAAAAACTTTTGTGTTAAAGAAGGAATTCAAAGAGAATTGATTGCACCTCATAACCCACAATAGAATGGGGTTGAAGAAAGAAAAAATAGAAAAATTGTGGGAGAATCACGAGCTATGTTACATGATAAGGGCCTACCATTTCATTTGTGGGCAGAGGAATGTAACACAATGGTATTTATGCGGAACCGTAGTCCTCATCGGATACTTGGCATGAGTACACCAGAGGAGGGATTTTTAGGTAAGAAAATAGATGTTTCATATTTAAAAAATTTTGGCTTGTTAGTCATTAGTAATTTTTGCTATTTATATATGACTAAATATTTGTCCTAGATTTCTAAAAACAAGATTCCTGAATATTGTGAGTTTTAGAAATCTCACTACCTTCATAATCCTTAAAACAAAATTTTCACTATTCTACTATTTTGTCATTCCATGGTTAACCTACCACTCCTAGAGGACCCCTCATGGGCTTATGCCACTAATCTATATCCTATTTTCGCACCTATAACCTTAGCACTCTATTTTTCCTTTGCCTCACCCCTCCACTTTCCATCTAAGATTACCAGAAAACCTATTCCTTCCCATGTTCACCAGGTTCCTCAAGCATTGATGGTCTCAAAAATATATCTATAGGCTCTTTAGATAAATCAAGTACATTGGATTTTGGATCTTCAATACATCAATTTGTCAAAAAATCTTTTTTTTACACTTGAGGACCCAAAACAAAGTTTCAGTCAAATACCAAGTCAAAGGAGCCTCCCACTAGGTCATTAGGGTTTCATATGTTGTAGGGTCATCCTTGGTGTTTTAAGCACTATTTTTCTTGTGGTAGAATATGGTTTGAATGAAATACAAGATCAGCACATGGTTTTCCAAGAAAGATCAGAAAAAAGTCCAAAAAGGACCACCTTACCAATTTCAAGTTCTACAAAAGGCAACTGTGCATTTTGACATTTTTGCAAGAGTGTTAAAGTGAATATTAGTAGAGAATTGGTAAGGTAAGAGGCCTCCTCCTCAAAAAAAGACATTCACAACAAAGATAGAGGGAGCAGTTTGTGTTCAAGAAGAATCAGGGTTTCTAAGCCTGATTGGGCCAGCAATATGCCAAGCAAGGATCCAATGCAACAAATCACATGGAGGAGGAACACCAAGAATACCAAACATGGAAGAACTTTTTTAGAAATTATAGATGAAAAAGGGAAAAAGGTGAGGTTAACTGGACAAAAATGAATGAACTTGAAAGGGCTATAAATAACTTAGAAGACAACACTGATAATTGTTCTCAAGCATCCCAAAAACCTAGGGTTTTGTAAAGATAGTCAAAAAGAGGTAAAGTGAATATGTTAGGCCTCCATGATGACAACAGAAAGAAGATTTGAACATATTGATGTGTGTGACATCCCAGGATTTGTCAAAAGTGATTTTACCATGCCTAAGGATCAGTGAAAGAGGTAAAGAGTATCAGTGGACAAGTTTTAAATTATAAATTTAGGCACCTACAAATTAGAAGTGGCTTAGGGAAGTGAAAGGCATTCTTTAAAACCCATGGTAGTGGAAAAAGAGTGATTGTCTCAAAGGTGTCAAAAGCAGACATATCAAGCCTCCAAGATTAAAGAGGTCAAATTCACAATGTTTAGAAAACTTGCATACAAACAGTGTAAGGTTGTTAGTGAGAAAATGTAAGAAAGATAAGTTCAAAATCATCTTGAAAAAAACACAGCCTTGAAAATACCACTGTATGCAGCCCTCTATAAAAAAATCAAAGATGAATTTGTCATGTTTCAAAGAGGAAAGGGAAAAGGCCATTTCAGTGTTTTTTATCTCCTAAAAGAAAAAAAGGGTCAAAGGGATATCAGTAAAAAGAAGGGGAGTAAAAACATTAGGAAAGTGGCTTATCAAAGTTAAATTTAATTTCCTAGGCTATAAAGGATCATTTTGTTCTTCACATAACTTATTATGCACTTGCAAAGATCATCAGAGCATCCAAGAGAGAAAATTGTGAATTTTAATCAAATTCCGGGAAAGTTACTCGGCGCTGCACGTTCAAGTTGACTCCGCGCATTCAGGGTCAGGCGTTGCACCTTCGAAGGAATTTCCTTTCTTAAATTTCACTTCATTGTGAGTTCAGAGGCATGTGCTGCACGATCAAAGGCGCGATGAGCATTCGCCCAGGAAGCCCGCCAGGCCCGTGCAGAGGCATTCCGACAGGAACTATGCTTTTGGCAGACCCGACAATCCTGAATACACGTTTAGGCATCGTGCATTCGGTAGACCCGACAGGCCTGAATATGCGTTTAGGCGTTGCAGTTTCAACATACTCGACAGGCCCGAATACGCATTCAGGTGCTGCATGTTGGATCTAAAGCTCCTCTTGCACCTGCAAATACTAAAAAAACATCAAAAATACCTCCAAGCTGTCATCAAAGGGTCTTCAAAGCATTGCTAATTGGTAGGTGGATGTCATACCTTTTCCTCCAGTGAATTTTGATGATTTAAAGTCAAGATAAATTGAGGAAACCCTAAAGGAGTGAAAACCCTAATCTTCATGCTAAAAAACCTGTTTAAACCTCCATCACCTACAAACAAGGAGATATCAGTCAAACATGGATATAGTAGTGTGGTTGCAGTGATTTGAAGGTTGTCCTCCATAAAAGCTTAAAGGCTCTATTCCATAAACTTACACCTTCATTCATCCCTCTCACTCACTTGCAAAAAGCTACCTTCTTACCATCATTTCATCACTTCTCATATCAGCTTCACAAGCAGAGCTAGGGTTTGTTTCAAAACATCAGTAATCAAAATGTTAGGAGAAGGAGGAAATGGTAGTGGTGAAGAAGGCCAAGTGCCTAGGAGGCAGAAACACAGAGGTGGGAAGGTTAATAGGTTTTAACCCCAAGATACTATGGAGCTTAATGCCTCTCCTATGATTGTCACATGTTTCCAAAATGTAGGGTGTTTTCATTTTTTTGAAAAAGTCCAACAAGTACAAAGTCACCTTGAGCTCACTAGGTTATATATCCTCAACCTACATGATAAATAGGTAAATCTTGCAGGGGTAAAATTTGAGCTGTCATCAGATTCCATTTCTATTTCCACTGGAATGCCTAATGTTGGTGAAAAAATGGTTCAAAAGAGAAAATTTAGACATAAGTTGCTATGAGCCATTTCTTAAACCCAGATACAAATAAGGCTGCAAATCTATCTTCCCTTTTTCACATTTTTTCGAGAGTTATGCACCCTTGATGAGGGTCATCATGAAATATTTTACATGTGAGGGAAGGTACTCTAGACTTTACTCCTATCATATCAGATTACTCATGCACTTTACTAAAGTTAAGATGCTTAATTTACCCTACTACCTCTATAGGAGTATTGACAAGATGTCTTATGTTGTACAAAATAGGAACTATTCCCAGCAAATGCAAAGTTTGTTTCATCACTCTTTAATCAAGATGGTTTTGCTACATCAGTTGGAGAAAAAAGGCATACCATGGGAGGTGTTCATTGCTCATGAAGTGTTCACAAATCCACAGCTGCATCCTTAGCAAAATTTTCCCTCATCATCTCATCCTCCTCCCCCTACTCCCCGATCATCTTCTACTGATCATGCTTCACCATCTACCCATATACCCTGACCTCAAGAAAACCCTCCTTCCTCATCCTCTCCCAATGCATCAGATCAAGAGGGAAGTGGAAATGAATGTCAAGCAAGTGACCATGAGAATTCAAATGAAAATGAGGGAGAAGGTAATAATCAATCAAGCAATAATGATGAAACAAGCATTGAAGAAAAATAAAATGAAGATGAGGAAAATGATGGATAAAGCAACCAAATTAATGATGAAGTAAGTTCAGAAAACTTGGAGACAGAAAACAATGAAATAGAGTTTGATGAGGCTCATGACAGTCAAACTAAGAGCCATAATGACAGTAAAAAAAGTGAGGCTCCTAGTGATGATAAGGGTAGTGATGATGTTGGAAACAAAGAGGATAGTGATGAGGCAGAGAACATGGAAACTAATAGAAATAATGATGCTAATGACAATAGTAACACCAAGGACCAAAATGTCAGTGAGGCTGATGATAACAATGAAGAAAATGAAGCGACTGGTAATAACAGAGAATATCACAACAGTGAGGCTGATGACAACAAAAAGGAGCATAGTGAGGCTCACAAAAAAGAAGAAGACAGTGAGGAAATAAGCCATGATGAAAATAGGTCAAAGGAGGCAGATATCACTGAAGAAGAATAAATTGAGGCTGATATCAGTAAAAGAAATATCAGTGAGACTGATGATGGCAGTGACAGTCATGGCAGCAGTCATAATGGCCTTGAAGACAGTGAAGACAATGAAACCCACAATGGAAATGGTGATGGTGCAGAAAGTAGTGCAAATGAAGAGGAGAGCAACAATCATGATGATCATGATATCAATGGAAGTAATGATGATGATGAGGATGATGTTGACACTGATTAAAACAACAAAGACAACAGTGATGATATTGAACAAAGTGAGGCTCATGAAAGTGGTGATGCCAATGAGGAAAGAAACCATGAAATCTACAAGTACAACATGGATTGTTGAAAGTCAACAAGATGATGAGCTTAGTGAAAAGAGTCGCCTTCACTAAGTGGGCCCCACAGGCTATTTTTGGCGCAAAGTCTATTTTTAGAATATGTCTATTTTTAGACATGGAGGATCATAGTCTATGAGTTGTAGGATGCTATTTGTGGATGGATGGTTCAATCGGAAAAATAGATGGAATTCTATTTTTGGAGTTATTAGAAAAATTCTATTTTTAGACTGCCAGGCTAAAAATAGATATGTCAAATATTATTTGCTCTTAATAAGATTTGGACTCTAAACATTATCTTATTCTCTTGAAGTGCTTCAGTTAAGTGAAAAGATGTGGCACAGCAGCTGACAGAAGGATTTACGCTAATCCTTTAGGTTTGGTGGAGCTATTGCATGGAGACTTCAGTTAGAACTCATGTGATTGAGTTTGGTGGAGTTCGAGAAGTAGTTGGTGGAGTTGTGTTCAGTTAGACTCAGTTGAGCTAGTTGTATCTAGTCTAACTAATTGATACACTAGTGAGAGTGGTGTGAATTAATTATTAATTAATTATTTATTAACTCATTAATCAACTGAAGAATACATCAGTTAACTACAATGCATGGACAGTTTCAGTGGAGACTAGTGGAGAGATAGGTGAAAGAGCAAGTGTGACTATCGGTGTGACTATAGTGATGGATTTTCCAATAAAAAATCAATAATAGATGCCCATGAGGATTGCGTGAGAAACGCAAGTGCATTCAAACTTCATTGTGAGCCATTCACTAGCAGGGATTGCGCAGTAGAGGCAGGGTGATCCAAAGGGCAAAAATCGGTCTAGATTTTTGCTGTTTTGTTCTAGATTGCTGTGTAGCAATTGGATTGTACTGAGAGCTTGTGAGAAGCTTTGTATGAGTGATTGATACATGTTCTCTATGATTTAAATTATATACAGATAGTGGGGTTTTCAGCTTCAGGTTTTCCCTTGAAATCTTTGTGTTAATATGTGTGAATTTTTATGGTTTTAATGTGTGCATGCAATTGATTTATTTTCCGCATATGATGATCAATGGTGGAATAGATTCAGTATTGTACATGAAGTCAAATAGTGTATGATGAGTTGAATCTTATACATATAAAATATCAGCTATATTATTTTCTACATGGTATCAGAGCATTGATCATTGGAGCAATTGCAGAACATTGAAGTGGTTGAGTTTTGTGTTGGTGGAATTCGAATTTGCAGTAGTGTTTTCTTGGTGTCGAAGTTGCAATGTCTTTCAACGGATAGAGATTGGAGTATGCCCTTGAGGGCAGCTTGAATTATATTGCATGGAAGGACAGGATGAAATCAGTGTTGGAGGATAATGGGCTGAAGGAGTTCATAGATGCAGAAATTCCAAAACCTGGTTCTAGTGAAGCTGCAGCACTTGAGGCATGGAAAAAGAAGATAGCAAAGTGTCAAAGAATTCTGTTGGAAGGTGTGAAGGATCACATTGTGTCCAGCCTTCATGGAAAAGCTTCTCCATTCTTGATGTGGAAAGCTTTGACAGACTTATTCCAAAGCAAGAGTGACCAGAGGAAGTTGGCGCTCAAAGATAAGCTCAGGAAAAAAAAATGGAGAACGGCCACAGTATACCCAAGTACCTCACGAAGTTTGTCCAGTGCAGGGATGAGATGGGAAGTGTGGGGGTGACTGTAGATGAAGAGGACTTGGTGAGCTTGGCTCTCCTTGGGCTTCCGAAGAGTTGGCATTCCTATGAGGACTCTGTCAATGGTCAGGAGAAACTGCCGGGATGGGAGCGACTTTGGTCGGATCTTGTGCAGGAGGAGATAAGGTGGAGTACCAGGGATGGATCTTCATTGAAGAATGAAGATGAAGAAAACTACGCTTTGGTTGCCAAAGCAAGGAAAGGGAAGGGAAAGAAAAATCCTTCTCAATCTGGTGCGAAAGGCAAGAAGCAGGACATGTCCAAGGTGAAGTGCTTTCACTATCACCAACACGGACATTACGCCACGAATTGTCCACAGAAGAAGAAAAATAAGTAGGATGTTGGATCTACAGCTGGAGAGGCTTTAGCCTCGTAGTTTGAGCTGGATTTTTCACTGATCGCATGCTTGGTCTCAAGTATGATGGGTTCAGTATGCTTTCTTGACAGTGGTGCATCTTTCCACATGATCGGAGACAAAGATTTGTTTTCTGATCTGGATGAGAAGGATCTTGGAGTGCACATCGAGATGGGCGATGATGGTAGATACAATGTGACTGGTATCGGGACCATTTAATTTGAGAGGGAGTCTAGAAAACCTTTCATCTTGAAGGATTTCATGCATGTTCCAGGATTGAAGAAGAATCTTATCTCTGTGGCTATGTTGGAAGACATTGCAACTTCGACACCAAGAAAACACTACTGCAAATTAGCAATGCTTTGAAGACCCTTTGATGACAGC
>Ga0181465_101156_pt1 | contig 11384 bp, 6 predicted proteins | sample InSIn3gowninarea_FD_119076 | JGI IMG/M metagenome (GOLD analysis project Ga0181465, IMG submission 119076) | Clean room microbial communities from NASA Spacecraft Assembly Facility at Jet Propulsion Laboratory, Pasadena, California, USA -... ... | reverse complement strand
TATTTAATTAGGCAGGGTGTCACCGATGGTATCAAAGAATCAAGTTCTAGTGTCCATAGGATTTGTACGGCTTACTACGATTTTAGCGAAACGTTCTTTTGATATAGAGCCTTATGATAGGATCGTTGTACTCCTCTACGTATGAGAATTACGTTTTCCTGCTATTGAGTATAGTTCATATGATTCATGTACGAGTTTAGTTTAGCTTCATACACCGATCAATATGGGGCGACCAGAGAGGGCCTTTAGAAGGACTACAGGAGGAGAGGAGAGGCAAAAGACATAGAGTAATTCTGAGAACGGTGATCGCGATCGAACTCACCACGATAATTATTCGGGCCGATGACGATAGGATAACCACTCGGGGATGATAGTTTCCCTGAGCACCGTTTTAGAGAACGAAGGTATTGTTTTAGACTCACCCAACGTTATAGACAGGGGGAGAGTCATGGGGACTTTTTCGAAAAGTCACCTGCAAGAATTAGGGAAAGAAAGGAATTATCATGGACCAATGGAAGGAAAGAATCCAAAGGCGATTGTGTAGGGCGGAAGCCACCGACACCCAGGATTAAAATTTTGGGCAAAAAGTTTTAGCTCGTAGGGGCAGCATAAAGTGACGAGATTCAGTCACTACATATGAAGAAGTATGGTTGGAATTAAACGAGGGATTGGGTGCGGGCCCATAAGTGAATTTGGGCTTGAGTGGTATAAACAAGCATGGATGGAAAGTAGGTGAAGATGACTAGCGCCGATGTCACCAAGGTTGTGCGTTTATGAAATTATATAACCGCTTCCATGAGATGGGAGCCAAGAGGGTTGGATAATCTTGCCGAAGAGCAAGACTAGATTTAGCAGTGTTAGTGAGACACCACAGGAGGGTATGCCCAGTAGGGGACCCATCGAAATAATTTAGATAAATTGAATCCATAACAAGAGATGGTGAATTTAGTCTGGATCGTTCAGGCCAGCAAAGAGTTCCATAAGGTCGGCAGAGCCAAAGGGACAACGAAGGTTGCAATCAGTATCCAGACCATTAAGTCCGAGAAAAGGACACCAAGACATGGCCAGGGAGGCCAGCGGCAAGGGGGGTGGCAGAAAATGGTATCTTATGTGGGAGAAGTAGGACCACCTGTATTGAACATGTCCATAGCAAGAAAGTGGGATAAGTCAGACTAGGAAGTAGATGGGAACAGTGCCAGTGAGGCACAACAGCGGGAAGAGAGAGACATCCAACAAGGATATTGGGCTAAAGTAGGTTGGCCTAAAGATTTCCAAACACAGAACGGTAGGTTCGGACAGGACCACGAAGGTCCTCAACAGTCGCAACATCACGTTCCTCAAAGTTGATAGGGACAATGGGACATTGGGGAAGGCCAACAGGGCCGTGATCAGAGGGTGTAGGCCGTGAAAGGATAAGTATTACCCCAAATCAAGGTGTGGGACAACTACAGGATGAGATCCTGGATGTATAACCATTACAGTAGACCTTGAGTCAGTTTCGATGCGAGAGCGCGTTTAGGAATCGGTCAACCAAGCGAGACAGATAGCTAATGGACGTATTATGGTTGTATCATCCTTAGTAGTATGGGATTGATGTAAGTGACATGAGTGCATCACAAGTAAGGTTGTAATCACTAGAATTCATGAGTGAGTCGGATTTAGTGGGTATGTTGGCCGTGATGGCCATTTGATGTATTTAAATGTCGTTGGATAACAGAGTTCTTTGGTGTTACCTACGAGGGAGAGGGTGGGTAAACTAAGAGTATGTTGGAATTTTATGTGAGTTTACTACTTTTGAGAGTTGTGAAAATAGAGTAGACTATTTTTTGAGGTTTAACTAGTTAGCGATATGGTGATAGTGAGATCTCGTGTTCGCTGTTCCAGGGTATGAATTGTTTTTGCTAAGTATCACCTGAAAGAGGATTTAGGCTATATATGTGAGTGTATATGTTATTAAATATTGGGTAGTAAACTTTTGTGTGTATGTTGTGGTAATAATTGATCCCGGTGAGTAGGGATTTTTATTGACGTGGTTCAAGGAAGACTGGTTTATAATCGAGTGGAGAGATATAACTCGTGATTTATTCGCGTTGGGAAGATAGTGATGGTAAGAGCACCCTGTTATATGTGATACTTCATAACATAAGAGTGGACGAGTATACTTTTTATGTCAAGAGATGATTATTTTGGGTACAATTTTAGATCTGGAGATTTGTAGTTAGAACGGTGAGTTAATAACTATATTTTCAACTTGAGGTAGAGAGAGCTGTGTTATGACGATGGGAGAAACATTGAAGAATTTTTGCACCACAAGTTAATGGGTGGGGCAATATCTAGAAGAATTAAATTGTAGTTGGCGGGGTGATCGAAAATTTCCCGGAAGATTTAGCCACGCCGAGAATGCTGGGGGCAAACTTGAGAAAGTATGTTACATAGGTGATGTTGTGAGGTTTGTGAAAATATGCACGCGTTATAGGGTGTATGGGCGCCCTGGGTAAAACAGAGTCTCACTTAGTCAGATAACTAGCAGTTTTGGGAGCAAACACAAGGGAAATGATTTTTGCGGAGGTCCCTAGTAACGTGAAATGTTGAACATGAGGATCGATGATGAATGATACATAGTGTAGTTGTCTCTAAGTTACACCATTTATGGATGGGAAAATGTTGATCCGAGGTTATCAACTAGGATTTTTGTAATTTTGATGTTCCTAGTGATGGGATTTATGAGCATGAGTAGTGACATTCATATTTGGGGACATCCCAAAATCGCAAAGCGATCAGGGTTTCCATTGGCTTCCGGAATGAATTGACCAGTAAAGAATATTTGTTATTTTGGAGTGAGATATACTGTCGAGCAGCATATCCATCTTTTCACTTGGTGAAAAGAAGTGAAACAAAACTAGGTGTTGTCCAAAATTATTGTGAATTAAGATAAAACCTTTCAGTCCCACCTCTGATCAAAAGTGTCAGGAGGCGATGGGGACAGAGATGCACATCGTTCTAGGCATGTCACTCATAAGTCGATCAGAAGTGGGGAGTAACGAGTTTTTAGGACCCAAAATGATTGGAGGTCCATCGACAGGAATCGAGTAAACTGTCTCTCTTTTAGATAGCTCGAAAATGTAAGGAGAGTTACGTCGCCATGAGCTAAGAGAGAGAATTCTGACATGAGTAGTCAGGAAATTGTTGCGGGTATTCACTCTAAAGAGAGGCAAGGGTTTGGCAACCAGAAATGGGCACCCGTGAAAGTGGGGATTTTTTTTAACAAAGAGATTCTAGAGCCGATGGAGCATAGGCTCTCCGTTTAAGGCACTATATGGTCGGAGACCATTGAGTGGGATATTGACGACCCGGGTTGGTTAGAGAATATCCTATAAAGGGGATCATGAGATTCGATAATAAGGGGGAAGATAGCACCGAGTTATGTTGGACTATTTCCTATTATTGAGAGGGTGGTATCAATAACTTCCAGAGCATCTATAGCGGATACCCGATGTGTTTCACGTGGTATCGCTGAAGAAATATCGGAGGAGCATGATAGCTTGTAGCACGTTCCACTTGAGGAAATTGATTTGTAGCCAGACGTCTCGTGCGAGGAGAGACCCATGGCTATTCGAGAGCATAAGTTGCGGTCCAAGATGGTGCCACTAGTGTGAGTTCAGTGGGGACACCACAATACTAATGAGTCGACATGGGAGCGGGAGGACAACATGCAAGAGCAGTATCCAGACTTATTCACCGCAAGTATGTCCTAATTATGGGGATGAAATTCCTTGTAGGGGGGTGGGGAGTACGCAATACCCCGCATTTCTGTGTATTAATAACTTAATTAATTCGGGGAATTAATTGGGAAAAATATGTTGTATTTAAACTGAAAAATATGTTGTATTTAAATTATACGAGTGAAGTAATTAATGTGATTAAATGAGAAACGTGATTATTAAATATTAACGGAGAGATAGATACTGATTAATATTATAGTATGAGATTTAGTAAGTGTGAATAGTAAATAATTGATAATTAGAGTTATACGGCATAGTGAGTGATATGTGCGTATTTTATTTTATCTCAAGCAGGAGCCGCGTGTAGACTAATTTGGGGTTGAGAAAGGAAATATATTTTTAGTTACTTGGATGATAATTTAAAGGTCAGGAATGATTTCGTATGGGTCGAAATAGTTAAAATAGTGTACCTGGGGGTATAGTTTGGGTCCTGGGTCAGTTTTAGACCAAATCGGCACATGTTGAGGGCATTTTGGTCATTTGTAAAATAGAGGTTAAGGGACCTACGAAATTTACAACTTTATATCTGATGATTAGATATTGGGTTTAGGATTAATAACACTAAAACCTAAGGGAAGCCATCAGAGGAGAATGAGGGATCATTCTCAAAGCTTAAGAAGGGTTCTTGAAGAATTAGACTTGGGTCTTGCATCCAAATCATACAAGGAGTGAGGATTGGAGGGGAAGAACATCAACCCAACATCAACCCAGGAAATCAGATCTTCTAATTGAGGCAAGTTGTTTATTCCATTTAATATGAAGTTATAATACCCATGTGTCTAGGGTTTTTATTGATAATTCTATGAATCTTGGAAGAAAATATTGATTTAAATGCATGTTTGGGTAGGAATTGCATGTAGAAAGATTTGATATATGTAGAGGATAATAAATTAGAGATTTTGTATTATTATCCATGAATTAAACCTGGGTTTTTTATGTATCATGGAGAAAGAACATAAAACCTAAGGTGATTGAGGATTAGATGATTGAATCCATTCTTAAATGTTATTCGTAACGTTTTGATGCAAAAATTATGTTAGAAATAATCCTAATACATGTGGGAAGGGTTTGGGACAATAGGCTTGAAGTTTCGTAGAGAAACATGGAAGTTAGAGGTTTATTAATGGTGAAAAATGCACCTGCAAAATGAAGAAGATGAAGTGCAGTGAAGGGAACCAGTTCGGGGAAAATCGGTCCAGATAGAAGGGAACCGGTCTGGGGCAAATCGGTATAGGTCCCAGAAAATATAAAAATTCCCGTTTTTTCCTTAACTTCCTAAATCGTTCTTGTGAGATTTTTTATGACTTTGGTCGAGTAATATTGAGAGATTAATATATTATGGTAGGCCTGTATTTGGTTCATAATTTAGTCCTATTGAGAGGATCAAGACAAGAACGAGATTGGGTTGATTTTGTGCCGTAAATTATTTGAGAGAAAGATAATAAATTACTGGGAGTTTGGAAATTAAATTGATGAAGTAAACTAGGAGGGTGAGTTAGGCTTAACAACTGAAATTTATGAAGGGGTAACTACGACCCTTGGAGTTGGGTGAATGCTCGAATTATTACGATCTTGAGAGAAATCGTAAAGTAAATAGTACGGTAAGTATACGAGAGAAACATACGACATACAACAAGGAATAATTAGGTTGTGTGAATAACTATCATAAGGCTCTATATCAAAAGAACGTTTCGCTAAAATCGTAGTAAGCCGTACAAATCCTATGGACACTAGAACTTGATTCTTTGATACCATCGGTGACACCCTGCCTAATTAAATATGGGTTGATCAGGACTTTATTAAATTAAGATAGGTTTCTCATATGGTTCATTCTTAGCATCACTATCGAAAACTTTTTAATTACTAAACAACTAAGTGAAATTAGACCGTGCCAAATTTTATCTTTCTTTAAAAACAGACAAATCTAACTATGCGAAAACTAAATTAAACATTCACAATATACTAGAGTCCGACCATCGCAATGTATAAATGTACAGAGGTTTTTCGAATAAACCATTGGCCAAAATAAAAGAAACAAATACTCCATAATATTAAAAGAAACTAAATAACGAAAAATTGACAACGGACAACATGTCCATACATGGAATATAAAATGAGATCCACCACTAGATCTGAATGTAAGAATCGTCTAATCAAATCAAACATGTCAGCATCCATAATGCTACAGCTCTGAGTCCCTGGAATGAAGTCACGCCAGGCGTCCTTGTGGCTGGACACCTAAAAGGTTTTTGAAAATATTTAAAGCAAGTGTTAGTACACAAAATATTTTGAAAATATTTAGCAAGCGCTTATTAAATTTTTCAAATCGGTTATTTATTACACATGTTAGGTTATCGTACACTCTCTTGAGTTTACTCACCTCTCATCTATTGTGCATGCCTAACGTTTTATACTTATCCCACCCAACTATACTGCCCAAGCTAACTAGACTATAGTATTATCTGAACTTATCTATTCGCTTAAGTTCCCCATTCCGCCCATTCAGTACATTATTTTCATGAACGTCCCAAATACAATTTATTTCTCATGCAACACTTAAATATGTTATGATAAATCAATTTTCTCTTCTAAAATCATCTTTTAGATGTATATCATTAATTTTATTATCTATAAATCTATTATCGCACCCAGTAGGACATCATAAGGTATATATATTTTGCACACAATATATACTATAAGGATTATTGGTCCGGATAACCATCGACCCCAATTATCCTATCATTTACATTAATTCGGATATCCCTCGAACCCAATGTAAATGTTATAAATATGTATATTGGTCTCGACCCCAATATTATTTATTTTCGATTTAGTCCGGATAATCATTGACCCCAAATTCGAACTTTCACGTATTGGTCCGGATATCCGTCGACCCCAATACAATTAATATACATTAGGCATTCACACAACGTAAGTACTTATACTATAGGTATTCACACAACCAAAAGATTCACATTGGTACGTAGTATATTTCTCTCTAATACTTACTGCCCATTTTATTTTACGATTTATCTCGCCATCGTATTTATATGAGTATTCACATAATTTTAATGTATTGGTCCAAATGTTCCCTCGACCCCAATACATTTAGTATACTTTAGGTATTCACGCCGCCTAAGTATTAATATGATAGGTATTCACACAACCTAAATATTCCCGCTTGTACATCGTATATTTCTCTCATATACTCACCGTAATATTTACTTTATGATTTCTCTCACGATCGTAATAATTTGAGCATTCACCCACCTCTAAGGTACCTAGTTACCCCTTCATAAATTTCAAATGTTAAGCCTAACTCACCCTACTGGTTTACTTCATCAATTTAATTTCAAAACTCCTCGTAATTTATTATCTTTCTCTCGGATAATTTACGACACAAAACCAACCCAATTTCGTTCTCGTCTTGATCCTCTCAATATGACTAAATTATGAACGAAATACAGGCCTACCGTAATATATTAGTCGCTCAATATTACTCCACCAAAGTCCTCAAAAATCTCACAAGAACGATTTAGGAAGTTAAGGCAAAAAGGGGAATATTTATATTTTCTGGGACCTGGACCGATTTGCCCCGGATCGGTTCCCTTCACTACAGTTCATCTTTTTCGTTTCGCAGATGCATTTTTCACCATTAATACACCTCTAACTTCCATGTTTCTCCACAAAACTTCAAACATATTGTCCCAAACCCTTCCCACATGTATTAGGACTATTTCTAACATAATTTTTGCATCAAAACATTATGAATAACATTTAAGAATGGATTCAATCATCTACTCCTCAAGAACCCTAGGTTTTCTGTTATTTTACCATCATACATCAAAAACCCAAGTTTAATTCGTGGATAATAATACAAAATCACTAATTTATTATCCTCTACATATATCAAATCTTTCTACATGCAATTCCTACCCAAACATGCATTTAAATCAATATTTTCTTCCAAGATTCATAAGAATTATCAATAAAAACCCTAGACACATGGGTATTATAACTTCAATTAAATGGAATAAACAACTTGCCTCAATTAGATGATCTTATTTCGTGGGTTGATGTTGGGTTAATGTTCTTCCCCTCCAATCCTCACTCCTTGTATGATTTGGATGCAAGACCCAAGTCCAATTCTTCAAGAACCATTCTTAAGCTTTAAGAATGATCCCTCATTCTCCTCTAATGTCTTCCCTTAGGTTTTAGTGTTATTAATCCTAACCCCAATCTCTAATCATCATATACAAAGTTGTAAATTTCGTAGGTCCCTTAACCTCTATTTTTCAAATGACCAAAATGCCGTCAACATGTGCCGATTTGGTCTAAAATTGACCTGGGACCCAAACTATACCCCCAGGTACACTATTTTAACTATTTCGACCAATCCGAAATCATTCGTGACCTCTAAATTATCATCCGAGTCACTAAAAATATATTTTCCTTTCTCAACCTCAAATTAGTCTACACGCGGCTCCTGCTTGAGATAAAATAAAATACGCACATATCACTCACTATGTCGTATAACTCTAATTATCAATTATTTACTATTGATACTTAGTAAATCTCATACTATAATATTAATCAGTATCTATCTCTCGGTTAATATTTAATAATCACGTTTCTTATTTAATCACATTAAATTACTTCACTCACGTAATTTAAATACAACATTTTTTTCAATTTAAATACAACATATTTTTCCCTATTAATTCCTCGAACTAATTAAATTATTAATATAGAGAAATACAGGGTATTGCATACTCCCCCCCTTACAAGGAATTTCATCCCCAGAATTAGGACATACCTGCGGTGAATAAGTCTGGATACTGCTCTTGCATGTTATCCTCCCACTCCCATGTCGACTCATTAGTATTGTGGTGTCCCCACTGAACTCACACTAGTGGCACCATCTTGGACCGCAGCTTATGCTCTCGAATAGCCACGGGTCTCTCTTCGCACGAGACGTCTGGCTACAAATCAATTTCCTCAAGTGGAACATGCTACAAGCTATCATGCTCCTCCGATATTTCTTCAGCGATACCATGTGAAATACGTCCGGTATCCACTGTAGATGCTCTGGAAGTCCCAGTCTGTGTGTTATCGATCCCACCCTCTCAATAATAGGAAACATTCCAACATAACTCGGTTCTATCTTCCCCCATATTACCGAATCTCATGATCCCCTTTATAGGATAATCTCTAACCAACCCCGGTTGTCCATCTTCCACTCAATGGTCTCCGACCATATAGTGCCTTAAAAGGCGAGCCTATGCTCCGTCGGCTCTAGAATCTCTTTGTTCAAAAAAATACCCACTTTTACGGGTGCCTATTTATGGTTGCCGAACCCGTGATTCTCTTTAGAGTAAATACACGCAATAATTTCCTGACTACTCATGTCAGACTTCACACTCTTAGTTCACGGCGACGTAACTCTCCTTACGTTTCTGAGCTATCTGAAAGAGACGCAGTTTACTCGATTCCTGTCGATGGACCTCAAATCATTTTGGGTCCTAGAAACTCGTTACTCCCCACTTCTTATCGACTTATGAGTGACACGTCTAGAACGATGTGCATCTTTGTCCCTATCGCCTCCTGACACTTCCGATCAGAGGTGGGACTGAAAGGTCTCATCTTAATTCCCAACAATTTTGGACAACGCCTAGTTTTGTTCCACTTCTTTTCCCAAGTGAAAAGTCGGATATGCTGCTCGACAGTATATCCCACTCCAAAATAACAACTATTCTTCTCTTCTCAATTCATTCCATAATCTAATGGAAAGCTTGTCCTCTTTGCGATATTGGCATGTCCCCAAATATGAATGTCACTGCTCATGCTCATAAATACCACCACTGGGAACATCAAAATTACAAAAAGCCTAGTTGATAACCTCAGATCTATATTTTTCCATCCCTAAATGGTGTAACTTAGAGACAACTCCACTATGTATCATTCACCATCGATCCTCATGTTCAACATTTCATGTTACTAGGGAGCTCCCCAAGAATCATTTCCCTTGTGTTTGCTCCCAAAACTGCTAGTCATCTGACTAAGTTAGACTCTTTTTACCCAGGGCGCGCATACACCCTATAACACGTGCATATTTGTACAAACCTCACAACATCACCTATGTAACATACTTGTCTCAAGTTCTCCCCCAGCATTCTCGGCGTGGCTAAATCTTCCGAGAAATTTTTGATCGTCCTGCCAACTACTATTTAATTCTTCTCAATATTGCCCTACCCATCAACTTGTGGTGAAAAAATTCTTCAAAGTTTCTCCCATCATCATAACACGACTTTCTCTACCTCAAGTCAAAAATATAGTTATTAACTCACCGTTCTAACTACAAATCTCCAAATCTATAATTGTACCCCAAATTATCGTCTCTTGACATAAAACTTATACCCGTCCACTCTTATGTTATGAAGGATCACATATAACAGGGCGCTCTTACCATCACTATCTTCCCAACGCGAATAAATCACGAGCTATATCTCACCGCTCGATAATAAACCAGTCTTCCCTGAACCACGTCAGTAAAAATTCCTACTCACCGGGATCAATTATAACTAGACAACATACACATAGAAGTCTACTACCCAATATATAATAACATATACACTCACATATATAACCTCAACCCTCTTTCAGGTGATACTTAGCAAAAACAATTCATACCCTGGAACAGCGAACACGAGATCTCACTGTCACCATATTGCTAACCAGTTAAACCTCAAAAAGTAGTCAACTCTATTCTCACAACTCTCAAAAGTAGTAAAATAACATGAAATTCCAACATACTCTTAGCGTACCCACCCGCTCCCTCGTAGGTGACACCAAAGAACTCTGTTATTCAACGACATTTAAATACATCAAATGGCCATCACGGCCAATGTACCCACTAAATCAGACTCACTCACAAATTCTAGTGATCATAACCTTACTTGTGACACACTCATGTCACTTACATCGATCCCATACTTCTAAGGATGACACAACCATATTACTTCCATTCGCTATCTGTCTCGCCTGGTCGACCGATTCCTAAACGCGCTCTCGCATCGAAACTGACTCAAGGTCTACTGTAATGGTTATACATCCAGGATCTCATCCTGTAGTTGTCCCCCACCTTTCTTTGGGGTAATACTTATCCTTTCACGGCCTACACCCTCTAATCACGGCCCTGCTAGCCTTCCCCAATGTCCCATTAGCCCTATCGACCCTGAGGAACATGATGTTGCGACTGCTGAGGACCTTCCTGATCCTGTCCGAACCTACCGTTCTGTGTTTGGAAATCTCTAGGACAACCTCCTTTTGCCCATTATCCTTGTTGGAAGTCTCTCTCTTCCCACTGTTGTGCCTCACTGGCACTGTTCCCATCTACTTCCTAGTCTGACTTGTCCCACTTTCTTGTTATAGACATGTTCAATACAGGTGGTCCTACTTCCCCCACATCGAATACCATTCTCTACCATCCCCCCTTTTCGCTGCCCTCCCTGGACATGTCTTGGTGTCATTTTCTCGAACTTAGTGGTCTGGATCCTGATTGGAACCTTCATTGTCCCTTTGGCTCTGCCGGCCTTATGGAAC
>Ga0181465_101155_pt1 | contig 11386 bp, 13 predicted proteins | sample InSIn3gowninarea_FD_119076 | JGI IMG/M metagenome (GOLD analysis project Ga0181465, IMG submission 119076) | Clean room microbial communities from NASA Spacecraft Assembly Facility at Jet Propulsion Laboratory, Pasadena, California, USA -... ... | reverse complement strand
TAACCAATCTGCTCTCCACTTCGAAACACACGGGAAGGAGCTCGAAAATTATGGGAAGGCCAAACTTCTGCTTATCGCTCCTTTCATTCCCACCATTTGGGGAACAAATGAATATGCCGACCAGCTACGTTGATGGCAATGTCTTTCATCGTTCTTGTCAGTTTTCTGCACGTCGTAGTCGATGAGGTGCACAAAATTTAAGCCAAGAGACATGAACAGACGAATATGATACAAGCAAGCAGTGGTATATTACACATTCCGCAGTTTGAGAACACTTTCGCTGACCTGTATGGATGTTGAAATCTCCTTCTCTGTCTTTTCCTATGAAAATGATCGCCCAAACTGCAGCTGTCTCGAATTTTCAGACATAGCACTGGGGTCTGAGGTCTGCCCTAAGCTATATCCCCCTCCTCGTATTCCACATTGCTAAGATGAGCTCCAACTTTCCACACGTGGATAGTGTTTGACAACTTTATACTTACCAGCCTTATCGTTGCTATTTAAAGCTCTCCTCCAGTGACTTTTGTTGTCCAGGTGAGCTTGCTGAACAATTTGATCAAGCCATCTCAAGCGCCACCGTTGATAGCTTTGGCGAGTGAGGTACTAAGCACAATGAAGGAGGTATGGTTCTAAGGAGAACCCCACCACGCGCTAATGCTTGTACTGGGCATCTATTTATGCTCAATTGGAGCCTCTGGCACGGTTACGCCTTCGGCATATTGCGGGTGAAGACCGGAACAAAGATGCTAGCCTTGGATATGACTACGGCAGCACGGCGTTGCAGAAAACGTTTGTTGTGTATGATGTGATTGCTTATTCGTATGGTGTTCGAACGAAATCATGCTAATCGATGCCTTCAGGAGTGCTATCTACAAGCAAAGCCATGAGCCGCGGCGAATCCTAGCTACTTTTTCAGATCCCTGCACTGATCAGCATCTGTAAGGTAAAACCATCTACATATTCGACACGAGGGACAAATCCAGGCTGACTCATTCTCTAGTCTCGATCTGCTAAACAAGACGTCGGAAGCATAAGAAAAGTCATTGAGGCATACTACGTCCATTGCACGGATCAGTTCGCGACTCGAGTTCGGTCCCGTAAGAAGTATCAGTGGCGGCAACCGATCGAGGCGGATAGTATCACCTGACCACGAGACTAGCGTGCATCTTCTGAGCCGTTGATCCATTGCCAGCAGGCCGCTAGCATCAAGACTAACCTGTTGCATCATATAGTCCACAAACTTGCTGTGAAAGCCGAGGCAGCAAATCACTATATGTTCCATACTCCATCCGGTAGCTCGGGAATGTGGTTCATCGCCTGTGGAGAGCCCATGAACCCCAAAGAAGTGCTCAATTCCGAGCAGTTATCGGCATTCGGGGCAACCGTAGAGCATTGCTTGTATATGCGAACACGATCACACCGCCTCACACGGCTTGTGTTTGCAAACCGTATGCCAGGCAAACGAAGGGCTGCCATTTTGACCATCTGCGGCGGTTGAGTTACGTTTGTACATCTTCGAGGGAATTGGTTCGAAATGGCCCTGCTTTAAATCTCGATCCGCAGATACGACAACCTCAGATTCGGCGGTACATTAATATCAGGGCTAATGATTACAGTGTTATTGAAGAAGCGAGCTGCGAGGCGCTTGGAACATGGAATATACTGAACGAGTTTCAATGTGACTGAGTAATCCTCCACAGTGCTATCTACAATGACACATTTTCTCAACAACGTGGTGTCCGCATCGTCTCAGACGTAGAGGTTCAACGCTAATTTCAATGCTGCAAACGCCTTGTAACATATTCTCATTGCCCCGGACTTGTGAGCCGCAAGGCTTTCACTGTCTGGGTCACTGCAGCTCAATACATAATTCCCAGAGTTCCCCTATGCCTTCTCTTCGATGTGATGTGTAGTGGTTTGAACATCCTGCGCCTCTGCGACCACCTGGTGCTTCTCGTGGTCGATATGAATATTTGCTTGGTAGACTGCGACTAAGTCTGTGTCGCCAAATAGCTTCGCGACCTCCTCGAGGGGTAGTCGTAGTGTATTAGGGAAAGTGAAGTAGATGATGGCAGCGGAAAAGGGTGATATACACACGAAAACCAGGAAGTATCTCCAGCCAATAGTGGCAAAGGCGGTAGGCTCGAGCTCCAACCACAGAATATCAATAAGAGCGAAGCCGATGACGCCGATCGTCATGCCCTTGGCTCTGAGGTGAGTAGGGAAGATCTCACTAGCATAGTACCAGCTAACACCCTCGAGAAAGAGGTTGAATGTCCAGGCGAAGAGAAACAGGAACGATGCTGCGCCCGCCAGGCCGTGTTTGTTGGTGGAACCATTGTACACCGCTTGAAGCGCTGTCTGACAAGACATCATGACAGTGCAGGCCATGACACCAACACTGATTAGGATATGTCGAGCAACTCGGTCAACGTAGAGCAAGGACGTGAGGTTGCCGACAACAGCAGCAAGGTTCAGTCCGGCGAGCAGCTCTAAGGACGTAGCAGCATCGTAACCCATCCTGGAAAAGAGCGACGCACCGTACGCTGCAAGGAGCGTTAGCTTATAACAGAACGATAGACACCACATAATACTTACTGACGTTCACCAAACATCCAGTGGAATACAGCATGCAAGGCAAAAAGAAGGCAATGTACGCCCGTTTCCGATAAGAAGGCCGCTTTGCGATCGCCGACCAGGAGCTGTCAAGGGACGAGTCGAGCTCTCGTTGTTTCTTCATTTGGAAGAATTCGGCCTGTGCATACTCGTGTTGTGTATCTCGCTTGGTAGCATGGAAGTTTCGCACCACCTGCCATGCTTCCTCCTCCTTACCGACTGTCAACAACCAGCGGGGTGATTCAGGGAGCCAAGGCATGAATATGCAAAGTAGGAGCGGAGGGAGGCACCCAATCGCCAGCGGTGCGCGCCATTGAATGGGTTTGGTAGAGTGGTAATAGAAGAACCCTATTCCAATGTAACCACCAATAATGTATCCGTAAGTACCGCCGAGGCCAACGATTCCGTTGAGAATGCTTCGACCTTTAGGGGGAACAAGCTCGGTGACCCAGAGGGGCGTGGTGAGATAGAGCATATAAGCGCTTTGATTGGTGTCAGCGTCCCAAATATCAGGAAATCTGACCTGACATGACTTACCCCACTCCAACAAGCAACCGAAACACAATGAACATGGTGATATTGACAGAGCCGGCAAGGCATGCGGTAGAGATCAGTAGAACGACAGCACCCACAAATGCTGTCCTTTTTCGACCGTATGCGTCGGCCATCCAAGCGTTGAGGAGGGTGCCAAGAATACCACCAATATAGAACAAGCGGACACCAGCGGCTGTGAGACTCTCAGCATGGGGATTCGTGTCCAATCCCATGTAGGAGGTGAAGGTCGGCTGGCCGAGGGTAGAGCCAATGATAGCACCAGCGTAAGAATAGGCAACAGAACCCATGCTTATAGCCGTTACTGTGAGCACCATCTTGGCGCTAAAGTGATTTTTCTTGTCGTCCATCTGGGTAACGACGGGCTGATTTGAATCCATGACCTCCTGAGATGGCTTAATGATAGTGTATTAAAGGTCAGCGACAATAGGCTGCCGTTGAGCAGCAATATGAGTGTTTCTGGGGTAAATCGAAGTGGAGAGCAGATTGGTTATGGGGCAAAGGTGGGATATATAGTATACGCTATGGGTACTAGGTAGGGGTAGATCTGGGGTCCCCAGATGATCATCCTCACTCTTGTCGAATTGACAGGCGTGGAAACATCGTTGCTGGATGAGAAGAGATCCCGAATTCCCGAAACCCGAGCATTTTCGAAATTGGACTAGATGGAGAATCAATCTAATGATGCAGAGGGTTATCTGTAGGATGTGTGCTATGTGGATGGGTCGGGTTGTTTCATCTCCAGACTAGTCGAACAGTTTGGGAGCTGAGCCAGTGCATGGCACGTACAGCCCGACCATGTGGAGTAGGTACTGCCCCAGGGCAGTACGGAGCAGACAGAATATCGAAAGGCCCCACACTTGAATTTGGCCGCAAAGCCTGGCAAACACTATCTGTCCTTTTTGCCGCATACCTATCTCAAGCTATGCAGAGTAGTGGTGTACAGAGTATGAGACAGGTTGACTTAACCATGGCTTGTGGTTGTCATGTTATCTGTAGTAAAGAATGCACGAGCGGGTAAGTGGGAACGATCATGAAGTGACAGAGGAATACTCGACAGACCTTCGGATCAAACAGGGTCGAGAACAATGAAATATGCTTACTGTGTAGTTTATCTATCCCATGAGTACCTACGTCTATGGAGTCTTGGACGGAATCGTACACCAGTACTAAGCATGGCACGTGAACTCCACTAAGAAGAATAAACTGCTCTCATGATTCGTCAACGGCTGGGGTGGAAGCACACTGAACAAGGTCGCTCTTGTCCTATAACGGAATTTCGGCGCCGGAATTCGTCTTCATCCGAGGCTCAACGCCGTTGGCATTTCAGTTAGTAAGTGAAGTAAGGGTGGTAAAGAAGACCGCACGTACCACAAAGTTCTCCCGAAATCGATATAACCCGAAGGGCAACTGCTTGCACTAACGAAACACGGCCAAAAACGAGAACATTACTTAACTTCGTTGTGTACAGTCACCCAGCTCATAGTCAATATGCCGGCAGCCATTGTAACAGGATCGTCTCGCGGTATCGGCAAAGGAATCGCTATACGGCTCGCACAAGATGGTTACGATGTTATTGTGAACGACATCGGACGTCAACAGCAAGCAATCGACGAGACTGTTGAGGAGATCAGGGCTAGTGGCCGTAAGGCACACGGCTTTGTTGCGGACGTCAGCTCTCAAAGCGAGGTTCAGGCTATGATCGCAGAGGCGGTGAAAGAATTTGGAGAGCTAACCGTCATGGTTGCAAATGCGGGCGTCCTTGACACCACTAGCCTTTTGGATATGACGCCTGAGGTCTGGGATAAGGTTTACTCAGTCAATGCTAGAGGTGTTTTCCTTTGTTATGCGGAAGCAGCCAAACAGATGATCAAGCAAGGCAACGGTGGCAGAATCATTGGTGCATGTTCCGTCTCAGGCTACCGTCCAAGTGGTAAATGCCCAGCGTACTGCTCAAGTAAGTGGGCTGTGCGTGGACTGACCCAGTCGTCCGCTCTCGAACTTGGAGAACATGGCATCACCGTTTGCGCTTACTGCCCAGGCTCTGTCAAGACTGACATGTCAACCATCTTCGCGGCGAGGCTGGCCAAGGAAAGGGCTGCTCGAGGCGAACCGGAGCTCTCTGTAGAGGAGACTTACAAACAATCCGCCCATCGAAAGACCGCCATTGGCAGAGAATTGTTCCCTGCAGACATTGCTGGGTTGGTCAGCTTTTTGGCGAGCAAGGACTCGAGTGGGATGACCGGACAGACCATCATCGTTGACGGAGGTGAGTCGATCACTCCAAGCCCACATAAATCTTCGCAAGCTAACAGTGCATCAGGAATGTATTTCTCATGATCCACGTGTATACAGGAATACCATTTCCATCAGATGGCTATTAGAAAAATACCATATCATGGTAGAGCAACGAGTATTTGCCTAGCCTTCAACATTCAGAATAAACCCGACTTCCTTTCCCTACAAATTCTGTGTATAAATTGATCATCTTATAGGAGGATTTATTGGTCCTAACCGTCTACAGGGATTTGTGATCAAGCTCATAAAATGATATTGTAGTAGTGGACCACCACCAATATTACCAATCGCTCCTGAGTCCCTGCTCCAGTCAGTAGGCATGGACGTTGACTTTCAAGCTGTTAGATCGTGATCATTCGGCTTCAAAGAGAATATAGGTATTGCGAGTTCCACTGTGGACAGCTAATGTTGCAGCTGCCACGAAATTGCTCCACTCGCTGGAGAGGACGACTAAAGTGGGTATGCAATGGGTAGTTTCGTCCGCTGTACCGATTCTGCCCATCGAAATTTCCGTCGTGGGATCAGCCGCGTGCTCTTTGCAATGCCGCATTACGGCAGTTAACCTAAGACCACTGTTTGTACAGTACATCACCCGAATCGGTACAATTACCGAAGTAAGAGGATTCGACTCGGCCCAGGCAGACAGCATTACCTGTGATACCGTCTTCGGCTTACTCCTGGCCATCCTGGTCTCGTCAGTGACAATTCGACCAGCAACTACGGCTGGCACGACGAACCCAACCTGGATAGCCCTATGACTCTATGCTTGCACGAGACATGGCTGGGCAAGATTCCGTTTCCATGAGCCCCGCCTGTGATGAGACATTCACAATCGTACCACGAGCAAAAACGGCCAGAATCGATTGATAGAGTCAACCAGGAGTTCCAAACAACAGTGCATGCTTCCCACTCACCTATTTCCCAGAGGCTCCTGCTTCATCATAGCCCAGAGTTCTACTTTCGGACATAGAACTGAGATTGATACTCATAATATCGCTGGAATCATTGATACAAAATTGCACGGAGTTGCCATATTTCACGCCGCCAGCAACATTTGCCCAACAACTGAGGCATTCAAATGCCTTGACAGTTCATCGACCATCAAGAAGGTCGAGTCTTGCTCTTTGAGCTCCAGATGGACCGAGCCGACGGTTGAACCCTAGTGCCTCTCCTTTATCTCGTTTGCAACCTTCACACGGCACTATAGCCGCGATTCCCAAGCATAATTTGCTTGCAGCCTTCCTCCGCGAGTGAGTATGCGGTGGCTAGACCGATCCCTAGAACACCAGAAATGAGTCTAGAAACAAGCGTGAGGACGATTCACTTGCTAGAGGCAGCACCAGTGACAAGCGCGGCGCCTCGAAGATCCATTGTCGGCGTTACTGAGGGAAATGATATCTTTGGAACGAGCATAAATTGCGGTCTATGAGCAAGTCTCTTACGCCTCAAAGCCTGTCTTGTGAGGTTTTTGATGACCAGTCAACACAAGTGGTAATTAGACGAGTAGCTGATGTGTTTAGATTGCTGGTTCTCTATCGTCGTTACGTGAATGGACGACTTGGTCGATAGTGGTAGCTGTCCCATTCCCAGTATTATGTTGCACCGCGAGTTCAAGAGATGTGCCAAAAGCCCAATTCCGGCACTGGTATCAAAAACCACGCGCCGGTGTCCATGATCCTGCTTGGCGAGGTTACCAAGTGTGCATGGGCATTAGTGATGCTGCTCCTCAATCAGCCTGATACATCACGTCCTATTGATTCAGAAGCGAGTGTAGAATTAATGCAGATGGACACTTAAAACTCTCACCAGTTACCATGGCACCTTTCTCCAGTTCCGACCAATACCGAAGTCGGGGCTGTCAGGTACTCCAGCCTTTAGTCAGTGGACTGTTTCTACTCCAGACGGGGTACGAACGATATTTAGGTGCACTCCACATCCAGTGCCAATTACGAGTTTGCGTCGGGTCTCGTTGTTGGTCGCTGGGACGGCAGACCGGCCAGCGTTGGACACCAGAGTCGATCATTTGAGTTCGATAGTGGTTACTAGTCATCTATTAGGTTCATAGCAAGCTCCTACTATTCGATTCCCAGCATTAATCGATGACTCAAATTTGAACGTCCTCCCTTGCGGTGTGAAATGCTCGTTTCCACGTGAGGTCAGGACCGGGAGCTAGGTACTTGATAACCAACCCTACGATGAGACCTCCACATCTAACAGAATTGCTCACAATCCATGCACTGAGCCAGCCGTCATTCACTAACTCAGCTGTGCCATACAGCGCTGACAACGTACCAAACAATACGCACGATATCTGGATTCCTCACACTCGGTAGAGTGAAGGCAATCTCCACATTGATGTTGGCGAATCACTATTGCACTGTGCACATTTGGAGAACAACCGAGCTTCGTGGTGAAGTCTGGCACAAACCCACGTAATAAATTGCAAATCAGGAAACGAGCGATGAGATGGCGCTGTGATAAAACGTGGTCTGCAATGGCAAAAAGATCTTGGTAATTAAAGGTTAATCGATTTCTCCAGAAGCCATCCTAGGATTGTAGTCACAACTGACTTACGTCCTCGCCAGCATTCACCGCAGCATGACGGCACCCACCCAAGCCTCAAATTCCCACCTGCCCAGGGTTTGTAACAAGAGAACTCGTCTCCGCCGTTTCTATGGGTCGATCTGGCCATCCCGGATGATGTGGCCAACTCCGGTATGCTTCTTACTGTGGATATGGGCGCCTTCGTCGAGCTTGATATCAAGCTCCCGCGTCATCAGATGATCAACGTCGGCTGCGAAGATCGATATGAACGTAGCGAGAGCACCGAAGGCGATGGCTATGAGATAAACAATCCGGAATGAGCTGACATAGGCCTGCTTCAGTCCTTCGACTGCCGCTGCGAGGACTTTTGGTGGTAGACTGGTCAAAGCAGGGCTGGTGTCTAGACTATCACTTAGGGCAGTGAGGATAGCTGGAATCTCAGAGACCGCGACGCCACCTGCGGTGAGTGGTGGGACGGCATACTTAGGAATTTTGACACCCAACTGGTTATCCAGGATTGTAACATAGATGGTCGTTGCGATCGCGCCTCCAACAGCTCTGACGGTAGTGACAATTGCAGTTGCGACACCAATATATGCGTGCGGAACACCACACTGTATCATAGATATCGCCAGAGTTGATAGTCCAGTAGTCATACCCATAGCCAACGCAACGAATGCTGTTGAACTACCGTTACTGTTGAGAGACACTGTTGCCATGAGACCAGAAAAGAGGGTGCAAAGAAAGAGACAGAGAAAGAGTTGCCAGCGAGAATGGTGGAAACGCCTCTGTGTATAGCCCCAGATAGGGGCGCAACAGACCCCTCCAAATCCAGTGGCAGATGCATACCACCCGATTTCGACTGGGCTCGAAGCATATAGGGTTGAAACCTGAGTCGGCCAGAGGACCAGAAGAGAATAGTAGAGCATACCGGTGATGAATGTGGCGACCTGCAGCACAACAAAACCTCGGAAGTTCTTGAACAGAATCGCTGGGAAGAAGGCATACTTAGGGGCGGCGAAATACTCATAGCAGCCGCAAGCGACGATCAAGACAAAACCTAGAATCAACGGCACTAGGGTGCCGACAGATACCCTAAGAACAAATATTAATATACCTTCCTCCACAGGATCAACAGAATAGACATACCAGGGGTATTTCCCACCTCCAAAAGAGATGCCGAGCAGAAACAAGACAATTCCAGCAATCCAGATGAGAAGACCGACGAAATCGAGTTCCAGAACCTGAGCCAAGGCACTCTTTCCTTCTTCGTGGATGTACTGATTGATGGGGTGGTAGAAGAAGAAAACTAGCGTTATAGCGATGCAGTCCAAGCCGAACGGTACCCAGAAGACAGGTCGCCAGGTCCCAAGCGGGCCGATGAAGCCGTAAGCTATTTTCAGGTCAGATGAAGAACAGTCCTCATATGTAGAATGACTCACCAATTATGGGCCCGAAGCCACCCGCAACACCGAGAATAATCTGAAGGAAACTAAAAGCTAATCCCCTGTCTCTCTTCGTGACGATCTCTCCCAGAGAAGACCAAGCAATCTGACGCATACCAGAAGCAACACCAATGATGCAACCTCCGCCAATGACGGTATTGATATCGTGTGCCGTGGCCGAGACCAGTGTTCCAATCATACCGAGCGCGTTACCGACAAGGAGGAAGTAACGACGACCAAAGATGTCGCTCAAACGCCCAACGATAGGGGATGTAGCGGCGGAGCCGACTGCCTGTGCGGTGGAGATCCATACGTATATAGATGAGGGACCTGGTATGGTTAGTCGACTTCACTAGGGTAAACAGTTTAGTGTCTAAGTGACAGGACTAACCTAGATCATGGTTGATAGTCCCTAGTGCCGTTCCCACCATCGTGCCGACCAGAATGTCAGAGAAATATCCCACCACGAAGGACTGCACGCATTAGTAGCCGAGCGAGTGGTTGGAATTACAAAGATAATTACCAAAATCGCCATCGACTTACCAAAGGTAAGATTGGTGTGTTCTTCTTCGACCAAAACTGGTGGTTCCCCACCGGTTTTCTCGTTGTAGCCGCCATCATATCCTGCGGCCTCCACATGCGACATCACTGGGGATGCTTTGTCGCCAGATTCGACACCTGAACTGTAGGCCATGGCTGAAAGACGTGTCCCTAGGCAAGGACCGGAGGTTGTGAGATAGTCAGGTTCTTGGTGTTTCTCGAAAAATGGGGAAAGGAGCACTGCATGGGGGAGACTGAAGTTATAGGTCGAGCAACCCCCATGGGGTAGGCCTTGGAGTCGAGGGCGAGGCAATGCACGAGCACGGAGTACCTCCACCATGTTCGACCAGTATCATCCAGAAGTATATCCCTATGCCGAAAGCCGACCTTGGGGACATGTGAACCCGTGGGACCCTGTACAAACCCAGAGATTTAGACTCACGGCTAAGCATAGTCAAGTCACTAGTAGGACTAGCTAGGCGCTGAAACTTTTCTAGAGTCCCACTGGCGTCCGATTGATGGTGATGGACGATTAGTAGTGACTGGGGTTTCCATTGTTCTCGGCACTTCGGGAATCTCGTGACATCCCGAAGCCCAATGACAAATTGTCTACTGAACCTGGACCTCGATAGAAACTCAGTTGTCGAATGAAGCGGCACGGGTGGAGTTACTGTTGGTCAGCTAAAGCGATATCATTGTGGCACAAAGACAAGAGAATGGAGCAAGTGGTATATTATGGGAGGTATTGTCAGGATATGCGCGTCACCGCCAAAAGGATACACAACTTTGACACCAAATAGGTGTCAAAGTTCGGCGCATATGCTTATACAGTGCCATGTGGCCGCCCGCTGCTATCCGGTGAGGTCCATTCATGACAGGTATGGGTCTAAGGGAGGCACGTAAAATCCGGGGAGCAGTAATATCAGGTCATGCCAAGAGATTCCTCAAACACAGTATCGTACATTACCAGATACGTGAATAGCTAGGTACCTTACCTTTCATACCTAGGTAAGGTACGAGCACAAAGATCAGATCTGCAACAAGCGGCATAAGTATTGGCTACTGTGGTACGGAATGAATGCCTAACGGCAACAGCATGAGCTTGATCGGTACATATTGGCTGCTGATTGGCGTGCAGAGGGCAAGCTAGAAGGTTTGCAACTAAGCCTTGGGTAGACAATGCGCGCCGAATACTGTCACCATCAAAACAACTAGTTTCTCAATGAGTTTAGCTATTCAAGAATTTGATGAGTTTGTCGCTTGTTCCAGATCTGATCTTTGTGCTCGTACCTTACCTAGGTATGAAAGGTAAGGTACCTAGCTATTCACGTATCTGGTAATGTACGATACTGTGTTTGAGGAATCTCTTGGCATGACCTGATATTACTGCT
>Ga0181465_101153_pt1 | contig 11402 bp, 10 predicted proteins | sample InSIn3gowninarea_FD_119076 | JGI IMG/M metagenome (GOLD analysis project Ga0181465, IMG submission 119076) | Clean room microbial communities from NASA Spacecraft Assembly Facility at Jet Propulsion Laboratory, Pasadena, California, USA -... ... | reverse complement strand
CAAATAAGTCAACAGGTGAACCGCTGAGGCTTGCCAGCGTATTACCTAAAGTAGCTCCTATAAAAAACAACGGCGTTACTTCTCCTCCTTTAAAGCCTGTTCCCAGCGTTATAGCCGTTAATAATACTTTCCAGAAATGCTACAATAATTTTTTCTCTTTCTAAGCTTTTGTCATGATCCGGGGCACCAAGATGAAAGTCGGACAAGAAATAGATCTTTTTACCTGGAAGTACTTCCATCCGTCTTAAAATTTTCTTTTGTGGGAAATAAACTCAAGAACGTCGCCCGAAACAATTAATGGCTGACCTTCGACTGTTCCGTTATACCAATAAATCCATGCTGTGGCCTGCCGATCGTTATGAAATACTTCTGCAAGTTCCCTTTTGTATAATTGCATTTCCCCTTCTTCAGGATTTAGTCCTTCGTAATCATCTAACTGTTCTATAGCCCACGCAAAATCAGAAGGGTTTTTTAAGTCATATAATTCTCCTATAATAAAGTAATCATCTGTAGTTGGAACGGCTGCCGGGTAACTTCCCAAATCATACATTTTCCCCTTAACCCTCGCCTCGCTTATTAACGTAAAATACTTGCTTATATATTCATAAGCGGGATGGTGAAACCCACTTCGTAAAGAGCCATACACAAAAAGCTTTGTAATACTGTTTTCCATGGCGATAAAGGTATTAAACCAAAGGGATTATAGAATACTATGATTCAAAATTGCAGAAACAGCGTATACTATTTCCTTATTTTTGTGTCACTTTCACAGGAAATGGTGTCTTCCTGACTCAACCGTTCTGGACCCATTCAGAACTAATGACGCCTACAAATAGTACTTTTTATACTCTAATTCTATTTGTAGGATGAACAAATACAGGTATTCGTTTGAACATTTTAAAATTGCAAAGCATTTATTGTATTTGACGGCGCTAATTGTGCCGGTATCGGTTGCAACGGGGTCTTTGGTAGCTTTATTTCTCTGGCTTTTAGATATTGCTACAGCAACGCGGTGGCAATATCTTTGGCTTATTTTCCTGCTACCCCTTGCTGGTATATTAATAGACTATATCTACACCTCTTTTGGTAAAAATTCCGCTGCCGGCAATAACCTCATCCTCGATGAAATACATAAACCGGGCGGAGGAATTCCTTTCCGCATGGCTCCCCTGGTTTTATTTTCAACAATCCTAACTCATTTATTTGGTGGCTCTGCCGGAAGGGAAGGCACAGCAGTACAAATGGGTGGAAGTGTTTCGTCACTCTTTTCCAAATGGTATAAAATAAAACACGTTGAAAAACGCATATTATTAATGTGCGGAATGTCGGCAGGGTTTGGAGCCGTATTTGGTACACCTGTAGCCGGGTCTATATTCGCCCTGGAAGTTCTGGCGATCGGAAGAATAAAGTATGATGCTTTAATCCCTTGCCTGATCGCCAGTGTTTTGGCTGATATTACCTGTTCCGCATATGGCATTCATCATACTAAATATAGTATTGCTTTTATCAGAGGAACAAATCAGTTGTTGCCTTTTATTTCTTTTGATCTGTGGCTGCTTTTAAAAGTAATTGTTGCAGGGGTAGCTTTTGGCGTGGCTGGTTTCCTGTTTGCACAAGTATCACATCAAATTAAACAAGCAGCTACATATATTCCTGCTAAATGGGCTGTCCCGGTTACCGGCGCTGCGCTTATTCTTGGTATCAGTTACTTGTTAGGCACTTTCGATTATTTGGGATTAGGCGTAACAAATCCTACAGGTGGCGTTAGCATTGTTTCTGCATTCAATGCTAACGGAGCGCATACCTTCAGTTGGTTCTGGAAACTATTATTAACGGCTATAACGCTGGGAACAGGCTTTAAAGGAGGAGAAGTAACGCCGTTGTTTTTTATAGGAGCTACTTTAGGTAATACGCTGGCAAGCCTCAGCGGTTCACCTGTTGACTTATTTGCGGGACTCGGATTTATTGCTGTTTTTGCAGGCGCTACGAATACTCCGCTGGCATGTACCCTTATGGGTGTAGAGCTTTTTGGTTCAAATAATGTTCTTTACTATGCTGTGGCTTGTTTCACTGCTTATTATTTTAGCGGTCATCCAGGTATTTATGGTTCACAAAGAATAGCTGTTTCTAAATTTAATGTAACAAGTATTGAGGAGGCTTCTGGTAAAGAACCGGACCAGGAAAAGAATTAAACCACGCACGTACGAAATTTATATGGGAAAATGGTTAGAGTAAGCGGAGTCTTTTAATACCAGCATTGGTTTTTCACCCATCTTCGTCCGCCGCGGGGGATCGTTTTATCCGTAAACCGTTGGGCATCTTCAGTCTTAAATACCAATTTTCTTAAATGTTCCAAAGTTGCTCAAGCTTACAATTTCATTAAGGTGGAAACATCAAATTGTGTTGCCATGAAAAGATACAGCAGAAGTGAGTGACACAACCGGAGTTGCGTGAAGTTCTAATGATGGCTATCAAAAAAATAAAAATTTCATTGCGTGATATTACCGAATGAGTATCTGTAAAACTGACGCTAACAGAAGGTTACATTTCCTGATTTTCCTTTTCTGTAATAGGAACATACGCAATGTTAACTGCCACTGGTTCAAATTACTTTCCTTTATTTGCATTTCATTTTTTAGCTATGACTGGAAAAATCATCATTATTACCGCTCCGTCTGGCGCAGGAAAAACAAGCATTACAAGGTATTTACTAAGTAAATATCCGAAGCTTGCTTTTTCAATAAGTGCGGCAACAAGGCAGGCAAGAGGTAAGGAAAAGAATGGTATAGATTATTACTTTATGAGCCTTGATGAGTTTCAACAAAAAATAAAAAATAATGACTTTGTGGAATGGGAAATGGTCTACGAAGGCAAGTATTACGGTACTCTGAAAAGTGAGCTGGAAAGAATTTGGTCAGAAGGTAAAACGCCCATTCTTGATATTGACGTAAAAGGTGCAATACATGTACAGCAACAGTTTCCGGGTGCTTCACTATCAATATTTGTCAGACCGCCTTCGGTAGAAGAGTTGAAGAACAGGCTGATGGGAAGAGGAACAGAAACACCGGAAAATATAGCGACAAGGCTTAATAAGGCTACTTACGAACTATCGTTCTGTCATTCGTTTGATGTGGTTGTTGTTAACGATAATCTTGACGAGGCATGTGCTGAAACGGAAGCCGCTATTAAATCATTTACAGACTTAGATTAGTTATGAAAGTTTACGGGATTCCAAATTGTAACACCATTAAAAAAGCTAAAGACTGGTTGAAGGAGAACAATGTTGAATATGAGTTTCATGATTTCAAAAAGGAAGGTATCACAAAGGAAAAGTTGAAGGAATGGTCGAAAACATCGGGATGGGAAAAACTTTTAAATAAGAAAGGGACGACATGGCGTGCATTGCCTGCAGACGAACAACAGAAGATAACAAATGAAAGGTCGGCTATTAAATTAATGTTGGAAAAACCTTCGATAATTAAGAGGCCTGTAATAGAGAACGATGGAAAATTGTGGATAGGATATGATGAAATTCAATACGCGGAGAATTTTAAAAAGAAACAGGGAGGTTAAACACATGTATTGTTAGTTGACCGTTTCCCTCTCCTGAAGATTTATAAGTTCCGTTTTCTAAAATAAATCCTTCGCACCATTTTGTTTCAGGGTCAACTACCCAATATTCTTTTACTGCGCAAGACTCATACACAGGCTTTTTTTTGTTCAGGTCATAATTCTTATTGCCTTTCGAAAGTATTTCAACAACTAAATCCGGCGCAGCCATTATTCCTTTTTTCCAATCAATTATAGAAAGATTATCATTCGATACAAAAACAATATCGGGCTGGTATACATTGGTGTTATTTAAATAAACATCGATGGGGGAATAAAATACCTTTCCCAACTTGTTCTTCCTAACAAACCCGGAAATTTGTTCATAAATAATACCTGATACCGATTGATGATCGGGAGAAGGGGCAGGTGACATAATTAAATTGTCATTTATAAGCTGGCATAAAGTTCCTTCCGGCATTAATTCAAATGCTTCTATTCCTGTTCGTGGCGGTTTTATATATGTTTCCATAATAGTCAACTTTTAAGTATCCTTAAAAAGATATAGGCAGGCTAAACATGTGTATGGTTAGTTTCCCGTTTCCTTCGCCTAACGATTGGTAAGTTCCGTTTTCTAAAATAAATCCTTCGCACCATTTTGTTTCAGGATCAACTACCCAGTACTCTTTTACTCCTGCAGATAAGTAAACGGCTTTCTTCTTTTTCAAGTCGTACAGCCTGTCTTTAGATAAAATTTCAATAACAAGGTCAGGAGCACCGTAAACGCCTTTTTTTTCTATAATTTTTCCTCTTTCCTTTGATACAAACAGTATGTCAGGCTGAAACGCATTTTTCTTATTTAAATAAACGTCAACCGGTGCAAAAAAAACCTCTCCTAATTGCTTCTCCTCTACATAGTTGTTTAAGCTGGAAAATATTTTCCGTTGTACTCTTGCATGAGGAGTTGTAGGTGCAGGTGACATAATCAATTTATCGTTTATAAGCTGACATAAAGTTCCTTCAGGCATCAATTCAAATGCTTCCATTCCTGTCCTCGGAGGTTTAATATATGTTTCCATACCTGTAATTTAATTAAAACTTTACAACCAATTAACTTGTTACAATTAATTTACGCTCAAATCACTTGCCATGTCGTTTCAAAACAGAACTGCTTTTATTACCGGGGCCAGCCGGGGAATTGGAAAAGCTATTGCATTAAAACTTGCCGAAGAAGGTGCTAACATTGTTGTTGTTGCAAAAAGCATAGAAGAGAATCCAAAACTAGGCGGAACTATTTATAGCGCCGCAGATGAAATAGAATCTGCCGGGGGTAAAGCATTGGCCGTTCAATGTGATATACGAGATGAAAATCAAATTCAGAATGCTGTAGACAAAGCAATAGAAAGGTTTGGCGCTATTGATATACTGATAAACAATGCGTCAGCGATTTCGCTCACGGCAACCGAAGCTACAGACCCAAAACGGTTCGATTTGATGCATGATATAAACGTAAGAGGAACTTTTTTTGTAAGTAAAGCATGCATTCCGCACCTGAAAAATGGAACAAATCCACATATTCTAAATCTTTCCCCGCCTGTTAATTTAAACAGTAAGTGGTTCGGGGGGCATGTTGCGTATACAATGAGCAAATACAACATGACAATGATTGCCATAGGACTGTCGGAAGAATTAAAGAAGTACAATATTGCGGCTAATGCTCTTTGGCCTAAAACGACGGTTGCAACAGCCGCAGTCCAAAATTTATTGGGAGGAGATGCGTTAATTAAAATGAGCCGGAAACCTGAAATAGTTGCCGATGCTGCTTATTATATATTAAAACGTCCTTCAAAAGTTTGTACAGGAAATACGTTTCTTGATGAAAATGTTTTGCAAGAAGAAGGTATAACTGATTTGGGTAAATATTCGGTAGTCCCCGGGGCAAGACTTTACCAGGATTTATTTATCTAACTTATACTGCCTTAAGTTATAATACCCGGGTGTTTAATGTTTTATACCAGCATTAGTTTTCGTAGAATCATCGTCAGCGTTTGCGAAAAGCATATATATATTATAGAAATAAAACTATAACAGTTGTAGAATCGTTTTGAACGGATGAATATAAAAGGGATACCATACAGGTAAAGACCTTAATGAATGTAAAGAGAAGAACATCACCACTATCATTTCCGCACCTGAACGAAACAATAAAAATATTGACCCTGCTTACCGGACAGACAAATTCATTTATAATTGAACAGCAGAATAAATACACTTGTCCGGCAGGAGCAGTACTTACTACTAATGGCAATTCTTTTGAAAAGAAAAAGAAAGGCAGGGCAAGTTACTATGTAAAAAAGCACGAAACCACCAACTGCTCAAGCTGCCCGTTTAAACCTCTTTGTGCAAAAGCACAGAACAGGATAATAGAGCGAAGCGAATGGTAGGATGTGATAGATGAGAAAAACCGACGTGTGGATAAAAGCCAGGATATATATAAACTCCGCCCACAAATCAATGAGCATCTTTTCGCGACGATTAAACGAAGTTATGGATACACTTATACTTTGCTTAAAGGGCAAAAAAAGGTAATTGAGGAATGGCAATCATCTTTACAATGTACAACTTAAGGAGAGTCACGTCTGAACTTGGCATAAAAGGGCTGATTGAGCGGTTAAAACAATGGAAAGCGGCGCAAAAAGGCCAAAAACAAGGAGTGGTTAAATATTTTTGCTCCTGTAAGCCGTTATAGAGTACAGGAGGCGGCTTGAAAAGATAGCTATTGGAGTTCGGTGTACAGGATTATGTTGCCATCGTATTAGTAGAATATTAATAGTTTAGGATCAAGATGCTCCAAACAGTCTGCCGGTTGTTATAAGAGAGACAGTGTTAGTCCCACAAAAAACCTCTGCTAATCCTTACACCTGTTCCCTGAAAAGCTATTCCTGCAATTTCCACTTACCTTTTATTACCTTCGCCAAATGGCAAAAAAGTTATTCTTATTAGATGCTATGGCGCTTATTTACCGCGCCTACTATGCTTTAATCCGTAATCCAAGGCTTACCAGTAAAGGCCGTAATACAAATGCTCAATTTGGCTTTACAACAACCCTGGTAGATCTTATTAATAAAGAGAAACCTACTCACCTGGCTGTTTGTTTCGATACAGATGCAGCTACCGAACGGCATACTGACTTTACTGAGTATAAAGCAAACCGACAGGCAGCGCCGGAAGACCTTACTGGTTCTCTGGACGATATCAAAAGAATAATCAAAGCTTTCAATATTCCTGTTGTTGAACTGGACGGTTATGAAGCCGATGATGTAATTGGAACACTTGCATGGCAGGCGGCAGACAAAGGCTATGAAGTGTACATGGTAACGCCGGATAAAGACTACGGGCAATTGCTCATTCATGAGGGCGTTTACATATACAAGCCTCCTTACATGGGCAGCAAGGAAGAAATTCTGGATGCAAAAAAAATAACCGAAAAGTGGTGCATTGAACGTGTTGAACAGGTAGTTGATATGCTTGGTCTTATGGGTGATGCAGTAGACAACATCCCGGGAATTGCAGGAGTGGGTGAAAAAACAGCGTGCAAGCTGTTGAAAGAATACGACAACCTGGAAAATATCCTGGCACATGCAGATGAAATAAAAGGCTCGCTGGGCGAGAAAATAAGAAACGGCAGAGAGGCAGCCATAATGAGTAAAAAGCTGGCAAGGATAATCACAGATGTCCCGGTTCAGTTTCACGAAGAAGAATACAAGTTGAGCGAATGGAATATACCCGAGCTTAAAGAAATATTCAACGAACTGGAATTTAAGGCGCTGGGGAAAAGAATTCTTGGCGATGAATTTAGTGTGTTTGAAAAAGTGGCAACAACACCTTCCGGTGGACAAATGGATTTGTTTGTAACTGTTGAAGAAGGCAAAACCATTGACGTACAGGTAACCGACATAAGCGAACCGGAAGAAACCGCAGGTCTTACTGCAGACAGGAATATTCACAACACTCCCCATAATTATATTTTGATTGAGGGCGAAGAAAAAATAAAGGAACTGATTAATGAATTGATGGCTATTGAAGAAATAAGTTTTGATACTGAAACCACAGGAACCTATGCACATGATGTGGAACTGGTTGGACTTAGCTTTTCCTATAAACAAGGCGAGGGTTATTATATTCCCTGCCCGAAAAAGTATGAAGACACATTAGCTTTCCTTGAACAATTCAAGCCTCTATTTTCCGATTCCACCAAGAAATGGGTTGGGCAGAATGTAAAGTACGACCTAACAGTTTATAAATGGTACGGGATTGAATTTGCAGGACAGTTCTTTGATACTATGCTTGCACACTACCTGATTGAACCGGAAGGAAGACGAAACATGGATTACTTGAGTGCCCAATTTCTCCGTTACGAGCCGGTGCATATTGAAGAATTGATAGGCAAAAAGGGTAAGGGCCAGTTAAATATGAGCGAAGTAGATGTAGAAAAGGTGAAGGAATATGCAGTGGAAGATGCAGACATTACACTTCAATTGAAGAATGCATTTGCACCGTTGATCGTCAGCAAGAAGGTCGAGAAAGTTTTTAATGATGTAGAAACTCCGTTAGTGAAAGTCTTGCTTGATATGGAATATGAAGGAGTGCGGATTGATAAAGACTTTTTAAGTGAATACTCAAAAGAGCTTGAAAAAGAAGCTGCCTGCTGCGAAGAAAATGTGTATGCAGTTGCAGAAGTTCGTTTTAATCTTGCATCACCAAAACAACTGGGTGAAGTACTCTTTGAAAAGCTAAAGCTTGATCCGAAAGCGAAAAAAACAAAAAGTGGCCAGTATGCAACAGGCGAAGATGTATTGATGAAACTAGCATCGCAACATAAAATTGTTGAAGACATTATAGGTTTTAGAGAACTGACTAAATTAAAGAATACATATATCGATTCTCTTCCATTGATGATCAATAGAAAAACAGGAAGAGTACACACCTGTTACAGCCAGGCAGTAGCGGTAACCGGAAGATTAAGCAGCAATAATCCAAATCTGCAAAACATACCGGTTCGTACCGAAAGAGGAAGAGAAATAAGAAAAGCTTTTGTGCCGAGAGATGAACAGCATGTGATAGTAAGCGCCGATTATTCACAAATAGAATTGCGCATTGTTGCTGCCATTAGTGGCGATCCGAATATGTGCGATGCTTTTAAACAAGGCAAAGACATTCACACAGCAACTGCAGCAAAAGTGTATAATATAGCCGAAGAAGACGTAACCAAAGAAATGCGTTACAAAGCAAAAAGCGTAAACTTTGGCATTATCTACGGGCAAGGAGCATTTGGTCTGTCTGAAAATTTAAAGATCAGTCGCTCTGAGGCAAAAGAAATTATCGAGAACTACAAAAAGCAGTTCCCCAACATCCAGCAATACATGGATGACCAGATGAAATTTGCGCAGAAACATGGTTATGTTGAAACATTGTTAGGCCGCAAACGCTGGCTGAAAGACATTAACAGCAACAACTTTACAGTACGTGGCTATGCTGAAAGAAATGCTATAAACATGCCAATCCAGGGAACCGCTGCAGACATGATCAAACTTGCAATGATTAAGATTCATGACGAGTTTAAGCAGCGTAACCTGAAATCGAAAATGATTTTGCAGGTGCACGACGAATTGGTGTTTGATGCGTATAAGGATGAAGTGGAACTGATAAAACCAATTATTATTGATTGTATGCAGGCCGCTTTGCCTTTACCAAATGATGTTCCTGCAAGTGCTGAATTAGGCGTGGGTGATAATTGGCTGGAAGCGCATTAATACGGTTGCTAACCATGCATTCCACCTCAAAATTGTTTAATAAATTTTTGGAGCTAAGCTTCGAGCCGCTATTCTTCATCGTTGCGTCGCACTCTTGTACATTTTGCACATTATGCAGCAATGCAACGTTTCTCAGGTAGACCCGCCTACTTTAATAGATAGTGTAGATTTTATGTTATCAGTTGCTGTTACTTGTAACTTCAGTTGTCAGCGACCTTGCTTGAACGATTAAAATAGAAAACATATTCTTTTAAAGAACTTCGACCAGCTAAAATAAGTAACAGTAATTATGAACAGTTTTTTAGACAGGGTATTTTGGGGCAATACCGTTTTGCAGTATCTATATGTTCTTGCGGGATTATTCGTAGCATGGATAGTTTTACAAATTGTACGTTCGGTTGTATTAGGCTTTATCAGAAAGCTGGCAAGCAAAACAGTTACGTCTTACGATGATGCATTTATAAGTGCTACCGAAAAGTTTATACTTCCTTATGTCTATTTAGTTGCCAACTACGTAGTAATAAAGCAACTTAATTTTTCAACTAAAGGTCAAAGAATTATTGAGGTTGCATTTACGCTTGTATCTGTTTACTATTTAGTGCGTGCATTCAATCATTTATTGCAGTATTCTGTACATCTTTATTTAAGAAAACGAGAAGAAACAGAAACGAGGATTAAGCAATTTGATGGCATGCTTCTGGTCGTAAAAGCCTTTGTTTGGGTAATTGGTTTATTGTTTTTTCTCGATAACATCGGCTATAGCGTTACTACGATTGTTGCTGGTCTTGGTATTGGAGGCATTGCAATTGCGCTTGCTGCACAGAACATTTTAAGCGACCTTTTTAGCTATTTTGTCATCTTTTTAGATAAACCTTTTGAAATAGGTGACTTTATTGTTGTTGGCGATAAAAGCGGATCGGTAGAAGAGATCGGGTTTAAAACATCGAGGGTTAGAAGCCTGGGAGGAGAGCAGTTAGTTATACCTAATGCAGAGCTTGTTAAATCTACTATTAATAATTTCAAACGTCTTGAAAAGCGCAGAATTGCTTTCTCCATTCGCGTTGTCTATGATACACCTCCCCAGTTGTTACAGGAGGTGCCCGGCATATTAAAGAGTGCTGTTGAAAAAAGAGAAAAAACGTTGCTCGACAGGTCCCATCTTGCAAGCCTTTCTGATTATTATGTAAATTTTGAAGTTGTTTATTTTGTTTTAAGCGACGATTATAATCTCTACATGAATATTCAGCAATCAATATTGTTAGACATAATAACTACTTTTAAAGAAAAAGGAATTGAGTTTGCACTACCAACACAAGTAAATATAAACAGCAAAAATCTGCCGGAAACAAAACAAACAGATGAAACTAACGTTGATAATAATGCGGTGAGTGGAAAGTAGGTTTTCGACTTGACTCGTTGTATAGGCAAGTGCTGGTTTTAGAACGTGTTGTTTTATGATTAACTACTTTGTTAAAAGTCTTCTCCTGGGTTTGCTTTTAATAAAGATTATTTGCGATACTTTGAGCACTTTACGTGGCGTTTAAACAGACTGACAGACAAACAGTTTGCAAATGTGGCATGAAGTTTATACTAATTATATTACTGCTTAATCTAAAACTCGCACGGTAATAACATACACAAAACAGATAATAACCCTAAAGTTTAATAGTAAACCAAAAGATGAACGGACTGCGACGCAACGATGCACAACCAGGAAACAACTGCCTGAGTTACCTTAAAAAATACTTATATATTCATGAGAAAAGGCAAAAACAATGTAAAAGTTTTAATTTTACAGAATTGTAACGTAAACTTGCATTGAAATTCAAAGCTGATCGGTCCACCACTCTTAACTCGTCAGTTTTTCGGTTTTCCCAATTTCATTTCATTCAATATTTTCCTTTTCACCCTTGGATGTTTTGAGTTTTAACTATCAAAAATTTTTATGTACGATATTTCGCAATTGAACGATATGCTTGTTCCTGAACTAAAGGACATAGCAGATCAACTTAGCATTCCTCATGCGCAAAAAGTGGACAA
>Ga0181465_101147_pt1 | contig 11424 bp, 9 predicted proteins | sample InSIn3gowninarea_FD_119076 | JGI IMG/M metagenome (GOLD analysis project Ga0181465, IMG submission 119076) | Clean room microbial communities from NASA Spacecraft Assembly Facility at Jet Propulsion Laboratory, Pasadena, California, USA -... ... | reverse complement strand
ATTTCAACGTCAGCATAGCAGGATATTTTAAAAATTTTGGAGATCTCCCAGCTTTGTGCCTCTAGCTCTTCTTTTACTTTTTTCGGTATGGATGATCTTCCGAATACAACCCCTTGCATCACTCTTTCTGTTAATGATTGCACATGGTAAAGAATTAATTCAGCGCCTGTCACCTGGCAAAATTTGGCTGCATAAGCTATAGCATTAGATGCAGCATCTGAGGAATCGATGGGACATAGTATTTTCTTCATAAACATCAATAAGTGATTAAAGTTGATTGTCATTGATCAAAATTCATTTGAGGTTCCTCAGTTTTATAAATGATAATGATCAGCTTTGCAGACATTATATTAGCCTAATCTTATGTTGAGATAGTCATGAAAAACAGTAAATCATTTATTGAGGAAGCCTCACTGCATGGGGAAGCCGCCTGGATCAGGCGATTTGAAACCTACCTGCCTGAAATTGTTTACGGATCAATTGACGGCATAGTAACCACTTTTGCTGTTGTCGCCGGTTCTGCAGGCGCGGATCTAAGTATAACGATAGTACTGATCTTAGGAATGGCTAATCTTTTCGCAGATGGTCTTTCAATGTCAATCGGCAGCTACCTCTCCAGGAAATCAGAACAGGATAATTATAACAAGCATTTGCAGATTGAGCAATGGGAGATTGAAAATATACCCGAGACAGAACGACAGGAGATTGAAGAAATCTTTCGTAACAAGGGTTTCAAAGGGCACGAACTTGAGATGGTCGTGAATCGAATCACTTCAGATAAAAATGTCTGGCTCGATACCATGATGAAAGATGAATTAGGATTGGCTGTTGAGAAGAAATCTCCACTAAAATCCGGTCTGGCAACATTGGCTGCATTTATTATTGCCGGAGCAATTCCCCTTATGGCTTATATAATGACATATGTGGGAAAATTAATCATTGATCCTTTCATGCTATCAGCCGCGGTAACGTCACTTACTTTTATTTTCATTGGTTATATTAAAACCTATGTAACAAAAATCAGCCTGATCAGGAGTATAGGTGAGACGCTGGTGTTAGGGACTGCGGCAGCCACGGTTGCCTACCTGTTGGGAGATGTTCTTGAGAGGTTATTGATGTAGTGGATTTACAACTTGGCTACGCTCTCAGCTACTGTGACTTTTGGAGACAAGATCACTTTTGATTTTATGGATTTGGAAATCAGGCAGGCTTCTTCAGATTTCCTTATAATACGCTCAGCTCTTTCGCGGTCTTGTTCATGTATGATCGTAACATGCGGTTCCAATGTAATTTCACTCATAAGAAATTTGCCATCAACCTTTTCCAATTTTCCCTTTGATTTGCAAGTGAATGCCGTGAATTCAAGTTTCGAATTTTCTGCAATTGCCAAAAATGTTGTCATCAGACAACTGCTAACAGAAGCAGTGAATAAGTGCTCTGGTGACCATATACCTGGAATTCCCTTTGGAAATTCAGGAGGTGTGGCAATTTCAATGCAACCACTTTCCGGGGTAAGCGGTTTGCCAATGTCAGGTGAACACATTATTCCCTGCCGGTCACGATTCCATTGTATGTCAACTGAATAGTAATGCGATTCCATTCTCTTGTTATTATTTAGTGACCTGTAGGTGTCTTTGATTTCTTCTCCCATCGCGTGATTCCTAACAGCGTGTATAGAGGACAAAAATTGACTAACGCTGTAAGGGCAAAAACAAAACTTATCATCACAAAAGTAATTCCCCATGAATCCGGAATAGATTTGTCAAAGTAAAGGATTGCAATGATTACCGCGATTATCAGCCGGATAATACGATCGGTGGTTGTCATGTTATGTCTCATGTCTTTAATTTATTTTACTAATTGATGTAATCGGAATCAAACTTAGTCTTTGTGACCTCAATGGTTTATGATTATAATCAATGTTCGATCCTGATCTTAATCAGGGTAGAGTAGGTTCCATACTGTGACTTTAATCACCTTTTAGGCTGATAGCCATCAACGCAATTCATCGCAAAGAAAAATAAATTTGTTCTGTACCTGTCAAATAAAGAAATGAAAACGCTGATCTTACCTTTTGATCAAGTAACGATGGAGGATCTGTCCCGTGTAGGAGGAAAGAACGCATCGCTTGGTGAGATGATTCATCATCTTTTGCCTCTTGGTATTGCAGTTCCCGGAGGATTTGCAATTACAGCTGATGCTGATAATTTCTACATTCCACAATTCAGGCGCACGCTCCACCAGTTTTTTCAATAAGAAGTGAGGCGTTGCTGCACCACCATGGACAAATACGCGATCACCTGGTTTTATTTTTTTGAGTGCTTCTTCTGCTGATATATAATTATACATGGCTATTGACGTTTAAATTTTTTCTGGAGGCAATAAAGTTAACGGCAAAAGTTGAAAAACTCACAACACTGATACTGCTTACTGGCATGAGAATAGCGGCAATCAGAGGGGTCAAATGTCCGCTTATCGCGAAACTCAGAGCTATGGCGTTATATAAGAAGGAGATAACAAATCCGGTCTTTAGAATTACAGTTGATGCTTTCGCCAGATCAATAAATTTATCTAACACCTGGATTCTGTCACCTTGCAAAATTCCATCACACGCCGGCGTGAAAACTCCTGTGTCGTCCGTGATGGCAATACCGACGTCACTTTGTTGCAATGCCCCTGAATCGTTCAATCCGTCGCCAATCATTAATACATGTTTCCCTTCTTGTTGCAAGTGGCGGACATAGTCAAGTTTGTCGTGAGGACTTTGGTTGAATAAAAGTTGAGCATCAGGATGAAACAGTGAAAGCATTTGTGCTTTGTCAGCTTCATTATCTCCTGAGAGTAATGCTGAACACTTATAACCCAGACGACTAAACATGTTTTTAATATTTTTACGAGCCGATGTCGCAAACGTATAATATCCTTTTAACTCTCCGCTAATAGAAACAAAAACAGCCGAAGAATTTATATCGCTTTTTTTAGAGGTTCCGACAAACGTTGCTGATCCAATTCTAATAATCTTATTTTCAATGATTGCTTCGATACCTCTTCCTGGAAGTTCCTTGAAGTCGTGCGCTTCTTTGCTGCTTATTTTGTGTATCGACTTTGTAATAAGATTGCTGAGCGGATGCGTGGAGTAGCTTGTGAGAAGCTTTATCCATCCGGACTCCTCATCGGTTAAGTTTCCATGAAACTTGACTTCGGGTACATTTCCTATGGTGACAGTTCCTGTCTTGTCGAACACAACTGCATCTATTGACGCAAGCCTTTCAATAACATCAGCATTTTTTAAATATAATTTGTGACGCCCAAAAACACGCAGCATGCTGCCATAAGTAAAAGGGGCCGCCAGCGCCAGGGCACATGGACATGCTACCATTAAGACCGATGTGATGACAAGCCACATTTGTGCTGGATCTGCAAGGTGCCAATATGCGCCAGTTATTACTGCAATTCCCATTACAATCCACGTGAATTTTCGAGCTGCCTTGTCTATTATTTTTTGATACTGACTCTCTTTCACTTTTCGAAAGGCTTCATGATTCCACAGACTGGTCAAATGACTTTGGTCTGTTTTCCTATCTACAATCAATCGTATGGGCTGGCCAACCAATCTTCCCCCTGCGTAAACCATTTCACCCTTTGCTACTTTAACTGGTTTTGCTTCCCCAGTTACAAAGCTGTAATCGATATAAGCTTTTTCATCAAGCATGATACTATCGGTCGGAACAATCTCCATGTTCCTTATCCTGATTTGATCTCCTATTTCAATATCATAAATCAGAACAGGCTTCCATACGTTTCTACTTAACGTATTTACAGCAAGAGGAAAGTAGGATTTAAAATCTCGTTCAAATGAAAGACTCTCATAAGTTTTGCCCTGGAACCAACGGCCTATTAATAGAAAAAAAACCAATCCTGTAAATGAATCCAGATAACCCGGCCCGGTTGCTGTGATAATGTCATAGGCGCTCCTGAAAAAAAAGTGCAATCAAACCCAATGCAATGGGAACATCAATGTTAATTTGTTTTTGCTGAAAGCTCTTAGCGGCAGACTTGAAGTAGCCATAGGCACTGTAAAGAAGCACGGGTATTGACAACGCCAGGTTCAGAAAAGAAAATACACGCATCAATCCGTTGTCATGATGATCCAATCCCAGGTACTCAGGGAAACTAAACAGCATCACATTGCCAAAACAAAAGCCTGCTACTGCTAGTCTTATGATTAAGGATGTGGTTTTGACTTTTTCTTTTTGTTTCTCGAGGTTGATTTGAGGAGCATAACCAACTTTTGCCAGGAGAGATGCAATCTTGCTCAGGCTTATCCTCTGCGGATGAAAATCAATGCAGACAGACTTCCTTGCGAAATTAACCTCAGATTTCAAAATTCCACGATCAAGTTGTTCAAGGTTTTCCATCAACCAAATGCAAGAGGCACAATGAATCGAAGGGATGTAAAATCTAACACGTGCAAATTCGGATGAATCAAATTCAATAACTTTTTTTCTGATGGTAGCCTCATCGAGGTATGCAAAACTTTCGTTGACCGCACCTGAGAGCGGCAATCCCGGCCGTTCATCCCATTGATAGTATTCGCAAAGTCCATTGGTACTTAAGATCTCATAAACGGTTTTGCATCCGTAACAGCAGAATGTCTTCTCATCTACGCATATTGTTTCTTCGCAAGCGTCGCCGCAATGATAGCACTTAGTATCTGTATTGACTGGATGGGCCTCATTGATCACAGACTCACTCATGCGCTTAACACTGGCGTTTCATTTTTTATGGCATATGTCCAGATAATGTTTTCGGTATGGTTTACAACATCTTCGGCCAGGCTTCCAAGGAGGACGTGGGAGACACCTTTCCTTCCATGCGTACCCATGGCGATCATATCACCTTTAATCATCTGCGTGAACTTCATGATGCCTTCTTCTTCATTTTGGTGATTAAAAACATTTATAGTGTAATCCTTTAACATAAAACGCTTGGCAAATGCATTCATCCGTTCATGGGTCACAGAGTCAGAAGTGAAGTTGAGAGGAGTATTAATCCAGACAAGGTGCAGCGTGGCGTTAAAAAAATGTTGCAAGGCCTTTACTTTCATTACCAGGTCTTCTTGATTTTCGGTTTGTAAAGTATTAGGGAATATAATGTTTTTCACGGGACCTTTAAACTGTTGTTTAATAATTAACACCGGAACGGTAGAACTTCTGACAATTTTTTCCGCATTGGAACCAATGAAAAATTCTCTAAAACCGCTCGCCCCATGAGAACCCATAACGATAAGATCTATCTTATTCTCGTCAGCGTACTCGAGAATCGATTTTGCTGTCGCACCCGTCTCTATATCAGAAGATACTTTTACACCTTCAACTGAATATTTTTTAACGAGCTTATCAAACTCTGTTTCAGTTCTTTCCTTCATCTCATTTAATAGTTGTTCTTCGAAGGACAGAACGGGCATGAGAACTGTATCATGTAGAACAGGAAGTTCAACAACGTGGAGCAAATGAACCGTTCCGTTAGACTTGGCTGCAACATCTACTGCAAACCGGAACGCATTAATAGCCGGTTTCGAAAAATCGCATGGGACTAATATTTTTTTCATAGCACTAATAATTTGTCATCAAAATAGCCTGACAGCTCAATATACCCTTTGATGATTCTCAACGGAAAAAGTGATTTATATCAGGTTTTGGATTTAGGGCTGGATTTGCCCAGCAATTTCTGTTGCCCAGGCATTTACCATTGATTTGGCCACATTGACATTTGCCTCTTTTATCCGCTTCTTATCATTGGGTTTCATTAACCAAAATGATCGCGAAGCTAGAATTTTTCCATGACTGTTTGCGATTATTTCTTCCAGTGCTTCTTGAGATAATGAGGTATTGCCTGAACCTACGGTAATAGCGATGACAGGCTTATTATTTAAGGATTGATTTTTAATGAATTTGCTTAACGCCCAGTCGGGGTGCCAGTTGTAGGTGTTGGCGCAAAATACATAAGCATCAAATGACTGGCTCTTCAAATCCTCGGTGGCGGCAACAGTAGCAACATTTACTTTTATTCCTCGATCAACAAAGCCTTGGGCAAAGGAAAGACAAACCTGTTCATCAAAATTATAGATTGGATCGGGGTCATACACGATAAGTACGGTCTTTGCTGAAATCGCGCCACCAGACTGCCATAATATTTTTGGTCCTTTTAGTTCTACCCACACCGTTAGCACCCCCCACCCCGAAAGTACGATCAGCAGAGTGAGGAGGAAAATCCTGAGGTTTCGTGTTATGTGTACGTTGCTCACGGCTCTGACTTAGTAGTGAAACACAAAAATTGGGTAAGTAGCTAAAGCACTCATACTTTTGATGATACTTTTGTGAAAGAGGCTGGTTACAAAATTCTTATGTTGAGTACACAAGCCAAGGACATCAGTTTGATTGCGCAATATGTAGCTGTTGATACTTTGTGCAATTTCTGAAGATCTGATGGTGTCGAAATTCAATTGGATTTCGCTGTGTGACTTGCTTATCATGTATTGTAATTCTTTGAGTTCATCATCTACATCCTCGCTGTGAGCCTCTTCCATTACCTGGAGGACAGACAGATCACACTTGAGTGTATTTACCCACGGAATCAATTGCTCCAGAGGGAGGGATCGTTCATTAAGATAGTTAAATGCATAAACCATTCGATCGATTTTACTAAAACCGCATCCTGCCGGCACTATCATAATTGGTGTTTTTGATTTTTGAATTACATGATAAGTATTGCTGCCAGAAAAAAAATCAGATAAATCATCGATTCCGTTTGTGCCCATTACAATTAAATCGAAATCTGATGCTTTGAGCTCAATGGACTTGACCAATGATCCTCCTGACATTTCAACGTCAGCATAGCAGGATATTTTAAAAATTTTGGAGATCTCCCAGCTTTGTGCCTCTAGCTCTTCTTTTACTTTTTTCGGTATGGATGATCTTCCGAATACAACCCCTTGCATCACTCTTTTCGGCTGCAGCAATATTTTCTATGCCATGAATCAAAGCATCAGGATTAAAAGATATGGAATCAATTCCATATTGCACAAGGAAGCTGGCGAATTCATAACGGTCGCTTGGGGCCTGACCGCACAAGCCGACCTTCGCTCCTACTTGATGAGCTACTTCAATTAGATGGTGAATTTGTTTGAGCACAGCCTCATTACTTTCATCGAACAAGTTACTAACAATTGCCGAGTCACGATCAAGGCCTAATGTAAGTTGCGTGAGATCATTCGATCCAATAGAGAAACCGTCGAATAATTTTGCAAATTGTTTTGCTAATAAAATGTTACTTGGAATTTCGGCCATCACATAAACTTCCAGCTTATTTTTACCGCGTTGCAAACCAAATGATGCCATCGTTTCAATAACCTTTTTACCCTCCTCAACGGTACGGCAGAACGGTATCATTACCTTGACGTTTTTCAATCCCATTTCATCGCGTACTTTGCAAATGGCCTTGCACTCCAGGCCGAATCCTTCACGATAACGTTCATTGTAATAGCGGCTTGCACCCCGAAAGCCCAACATCGGATTTTCTTCTTCGGGTTCAAATAATTTTCCTCCTAACAGTTTGGCATATTCGTTTGTCTTGAAATCACTCATACGAACGATCACTTCCCGTGGATAGAAGGCCGCCGCAACTAAGGCTATTGAATCCGCAAGCGTGTCAATAAAGAATTGCTTCTTGTCAAGGTACTGACGGGTTAGAGCCTCAATCTGTTTTTTTTCTGAGTTGTCAGGAAGTTCATTGAATTTTACCAGAGCCATCGGATGGATCTGCAGGCTGTTGGTGATCATGAATTCCATGCGAAGAAGACCAACACCTTCATTTGGATACGATGCGTACAAAAGGGCCTTCATAGGATCGGCCAGAATAAGCATCGGCTTCGTATGTGTTGATTGAATTTTCTTTAATGGAATTTCATTAATATTCCACTTCAGCTTTCCATCATAGACATTTCCTTCATCACCACTTGCACATGACACGGTTATCATCTGACCATCCGTTAATTTTTCCGTAGCACTTAATGTACCTACAACAGCAGGTATTCCCAATTCACGGGCAACGATCGAAGCATGACTTGTGCGTCCTCCCTTGTTTGTGACAATGCAAATTGCTTTTCGCAATAGCGCATTCCAATCCGGATTGGTAATATCAGCAACAATAACGTCCCCTGATTGTACCTTATAGCTATCCGCTAAAGATTTCACGATACATACTTTTCCGCTAACAATGGATCGACCCACTGCTTTACCACTAATGAGAGGAAGCGAACTTGTTTGAAGACTGTATTCTTTGATCACCAATTCTTTTTCCCGGGCATGAACAGTTTCCGGTCTGGCTTGTACAATAAACAATTGACCAGTGATACCGTCTTTAGCCCATTCAATATCCATGGGCATTTGATAATATTTCTCAATGTTATTACACCATTCACCTAACCTACGCACTTCATCATCACTTAAAACAAAATGGTTGCGAAGTGATGCAGGCGTTTCCTGCCATTGTGTATTTTTATTGTCTTGACTTCCATATACCAGCATTTGTTCTTTGTTACCAAGTCGCTTATATACCAACCCGTTCATCCTGTTCTCCAGCGCCGGCTTAAAGAGATAGAATTCATCTACGTTCACCGCGCCCTGCACCACACTTTCACCGAGTCCCCATGCGCCAGTCAGGTAGATCAAATTTTCATTTCCATTCTCAGGCTCAATTGTAAAGGCAACACCAGCGCTTCCTTTATCAGAACGCACCATGCATTGCACGCCAACTGATAATGCTACCTGTTCTTCAGAAAATTTATTATCAATACGATACTTAATTGCACGATCATTATAGAGTGAGGCATAGCATCGTTTAATGGCAAGCAATACGTCATCACCACCAGAAACATTCAAAAAAGAATCGTGCTGGCCTGCAAAGCTTGCTGAAGGTGAGTCCTCCGCCGTGGCACTACTGCGAACAGCAACTGAAGTACCAAGAGTGTTCTCTTCCATCAAGTGATTGTAGGCCTCCAAAATGGAATTTTTTGAGGCTTCCGGAAAATCAGCATGCATAATAAGTTCGCGGCTTTGCCTGGCAACTTCTGAAAGTCCTTCGAGGGTTTCGCGGTTTAGTTTTTTTAAATATTTGCTGAATCTTTTTATCGATTTTGTTAAATGAAAGAAATTGATTGAAAGCATCAACTGTAATTGCAAATCCTCCGGGAACTGCAATACCAAGAGGCAAAAGATGATGAATCATCTCACCAAGCGATGCGTTCTTTCCTCCTACACGGGACAGATCCTCCATCGTTACTTGATCAAAAGGTAAGATCAGCGTTTTCATTTCTTTATTTGACAGGTACAGAACAAATTTATTTTTCTTTGCGATGAATTGCGTTGATGGCTATCAGCCTAAAAGGTGATTAAAGTCACAGTATGGAACCTACTCTACCCTGATTAAGATCAGGATCGAACATTGATTATAATCATAAACCATTGAGGTCACAAAGACTAAGTTTGATTCCGATTACATCAATTAGTAAAATAAATTAAAGACATGAGACATAACATGACAACCACCGATCGTATTATCCGGCTGATAATCGCGGTAATCATTGCAATCCTTTACTTTGACAAATCTATTCCGGATTCATGGGGAATTACTTTTGTGATGATAAGTTTTGTTTTTGCCCTTACAGCGTTAGTCAATTTTTGTCCTCTATACACGCTGTTAGGAATCACGCGATGGGAGAAGAAATCAAAGACACCTACAGGTCACTAAATAATAACAAGAGAATGGAATCGCATTACTATTCAGTTGACATACAATGGAATCGTGACCGGCAGGGAATAATGTGTTCACCTGACATTGGCAAACCGCTTACCCCGGAAAGTGGTTGCATTGAAATTGCCACACCTCCTGAATTTCCAAAGGGAATTCCAGGTATATGGTCACCAGAGCACTTATTCACTGCTTCTGTTAGCAGTTGTCTGATGACAACATTTTTGGCAATTGCAGAAAATTCGAAACTTGAATTCACGGCATTCACTTGCAAATCAAAGGGAAAATTGGAAAAGGTTGATGGCAAATTTCTTATGAGTGAAATTACATTGGAACCGCATGTTACGATCATACATGAACAAGACCGCGAAAGAGCTGAGCGTATTATAAGGAAATCTGAAGAAGCCTGCCTGATTTCCAAATCCATAAAATCAAAAGTGATCTTGTCTCCAAAAGTCACAGTAGCTGAGAGCGTAGCCAAGTTGTAAATCCACTACATCAATAACCTCTCAAGAACATCTCCCAACAGGTAGGCAACCGTGGCTGCCGCAGTCCCTAACACCAGCGTCTCACCTATACTCCTGATCAGGCTGATTTTTGTTACATAGGTTTTAATATAACCAATGAAAATAAAAGTAAGTGACGTTACCGCGGCTGATAGCATGAAAGGATCAATGATTAATTTTCCCACATATGTCATTATATAAGCCATAAGGGGAATTGCTCCGGCAATAATAAATGCAGCCAATGTTGCCAGACCGGATTTTAGTGGAGATTTCTTCTCAACAGCCAATCCTAATTCATCTTTCATCATGGTATCGAGCCAGACATTTTTATCTGAAGTGATTCGATTCACGACCATCTCAAGTTCGTGCCCTTTGAAACCCTTGTTACGAAAGATTTCTTCAATCTCCTGTCGTTCTGTCTCGGGTATATTTTCAATCTCCCATTGCTCAATCTGCAAATGCTTGTTATAATTATCCTGTTCTGATTTCCTGGAGAGGTAGCTGCCGATTGACATTGAAAGACCATCTGCGAAAAGATTAGCCATTCCTAAGATCAGTACTATCGTTATACTTAGATCCGCGCCTGCAGAACCGGCGACAACAGCAAAAGTGGTTACTATGCCGTCAATTGATCCGTAAACAATTTCAGGCAGGTAGGTTTCAAATCGCCTGATCCAGGCGGCTTCCCCATGCAGTGAGGCTTCCTCAATAAATGATTTACTGTTTTTCATGACTATCTCAACATAAGATTAGGCTAATATAATGTCTGCAAAGCTGATCATTATCATTTATAAAACTGAGGAACCTCAAATGAATTTTGATCAATGACAATCAACTTTAATCACTTATTGATGTTTATGAAGAAAATACTATGTCCCATCGATTCCTCAGATGCTGCATCTAATGCTATAGCTTATGCAGCCAAATTTTGCCAGGTGACAGGCGCTGAATTAATTCTTTACCATGTGCAATCATTAACAGAAAGAGTGATGCAAGGGGTTGTATTCGGAAGATCATCCATACCGAAAAAAGTAAAAGAAGAGCTAGAGGCACAAAGCTGGGAGATCTCCAAAATTTTTAAAATATCCTGCTATGCTGACGTTGAAAT
>Ga0181465_101145_pt1 | contig 11434 bp, 10 predicted proteins | sample InSIn3gowninarea_FD_119076 | JGI IMG/M metagenome (GOLD analysis project Ga0181465, IMG submission 119076) | Clean room microbial communities from NASA Spacecraft Assembly Facility at Jet Propulsion Laboratory, Pasadena, California, USA -... ... | reverse complement strand
CCATTCCGCAACTTCTTGGAGAATGAGCCCGTGCTGGACAATGACGGCTGGCCGCTCAACCCTGGCAGCGCAAAGCCATACACTGTCATACTCTCGCATGGTCACTATGATCATCTCGGTGGCTTGGCTGAATTCTCCCAAACCCCTTGTTCCGATCAGATCTGGGCTAGCGTACTCGGCAAGGACATTATGCACTCGCCTGATCGCCTGAACAAGTCCTCCTTGTCTTCGTATATCGGCATGAAAACACCCCAATTCCAGGTCTCCAATTGGGCAATAGATAGTCAGCCCGTCATTGATCGTCAGGGCAATGACCTTGACCTGGTCATCTACCAGACACCCGGCCACACTCCCGATGAGTTGGCCGTATGGGACCCCAAGGAGAGATACCTCTTTGTGGGAGATACAGCTTACGACAACGGGCCCATTCTGTTCCCTCTAGAGGGAAATTCTACAGACTACGGCCACACATTGCAGAAGCTGCAAGGTCTCGTGGGCGGCTGGAATAGGGAAGATCCGTCAAGACCCCGTCAAGATGGGTGGTGGACATCTCGTCAGCTCTACCAACGCCGGCGAGTTTCTCAGCGAGCTAAGTACATTCTATGATGACATCAAGGACGGTAAAATCGAACCGTTAAGCGAGGACAAGATGGAATGGGTGCCTGACTGGCTTCCTGGGGAGGAGGTCCAGGAGTATGATCGTGCCGACAAACGTTTCTGGTTTGTAGGTCCTAAGCGATACTTTGACTAAATCAAGAAGCCCAAGAAGGGCTAATGACTACCTCTACTATATAAAGGGTAGTAGATAATCTACTAGTATATGATGTATATGATAAGAGGGTGCAATAGACAAGGGTACGCAACACTAAAATTTGCACTTTAAAGTAAGATTTTTAAAATAATTCTAACGTGCATGATAAGCATGCGGATCAAAAATCCCTTACCCTATTATATTTCCATTTGATCGACTTATTCTCAACCACCTAAAATGCCACGGTCAAATCAAGAGCCTGCTATTCTTCTTGCACTTCAGACCTATCGGAATGACCCTAAACTAAGTCTTAGACGTGCCGCTAAAACCTATGAAGTCTCTTATACTACGCTCTATCGCCGGCAGCATGGCATATCTGCGCGTTGCGATTGGATCCCTCAATCACGCAAACTATCTGATCTGGAGGAACGGATCATTGTTTAGTTCATTCTCGACCTAGATTCGCGAAGATTTCCCCCGCGACTGCGTGGTGTTGAAGAAATGGCCAACCGACTGCTCGCTGACCGCGACGCGCCACCTGTCGGCAAGCGCTGGGCCTCCAACTTCGTTAAGCAACATAAAGAGCTCAAGACGCGTTTTTTCCCGTAGATATGACTATCAGAGAGCCAAATGCGAAGATCCGACTGTTATTCGCAAATGGTTCAGGCTCGTGGAGAACATAATTGCGAAATATGGCATTACCTTGCTGATATCTATAACTTTGACGAGACTGGCTTTATGATGGGCGTCATTGCAAGCGAAATGGTCGTCACAGGTAGAGAAAGACGCGGAAGACCGAAATCAGTCCACTGGAAACCGAGAATGGATTACCGTAATTCAGGCCATTAATGCAGAAGGTCGAACGATCCCGTCGTTTATCATAGGCGCGGGCCAGTATCGCCTCGCCAACTGGTACTGAGACAGCAACCTCCCAGGCAATTGAGCCATTGCGACGAGCCCAAATGGCTGGACCGATAATGAGGTAGGCCTCAAGTGGTTGAAACACTTCGACCGGTGTGCAAGCAAGCGATCAAATAGTCGCTATCGTCTTCTGATCCTCGACGGCCACGAAAGTCACCACTCTATCGATTTTGAGAAATATTGTAAGGAAAACAAGATCATCACGCTCTGTATGCCACCTCACTCGTCTCATCTACTTCAGCCTCTCGATGTCGGGTGCCTTAACCTACTCAAGAAGGCGTATGGTCGAGAAATTGAGCATCTGATCCGATGCTCCATAACCCTGAATCAATGGGGGTTCTAGGGTCTCGGCATGATATGAGCGACTTATTTTCTCGGCACTAATTTAATTCCGAGCTGGGATCCTCAGCTTTACTAATTCGTATTTAAGTGCGGCTGTATAATACTACCGTATTTTGGATATGATGTTTACCACGCAGGTATATAAATCCTCACAGAACCACCCAGCTTCATTCCTGACAACCATCATCTATCTCTCTTTTCCACATTCTGATTGACAAACTTACCTCCTTTTCGAAAAAAATAAACTGATAAACAGAACACCCAGATCATGACTGTTATCGCTATCGCTGGGGGCACGGGCAAGCTCGGCCGTGCTATTGTTGAAGTGCTTGTTGAACAGGGCCAGCACAATGTGGTGGTCCTGGCTCGAGAGGTAATTATAACCATGATATATAAATTAGCAACAAATTATCTCACACAGCTTTCAGACCAAAGATATAGAAGGAGCCCAGGTTATACCTGTCGACTACACTGACGCCGGTAAACTTACTGCCACGCTTGAGGCGAACAACATTGAGACTGTTATATCCACAATCAACTCTTTGGGCGACATCTCGGCCGAGCTGAGCTTGATTCAAGCAGCTGATAAATCGACATGTACCAAAAGATACATCCCTAGTACTTGGGGTGTCAAGTACACTGAAGAGTTGGTGTAACCCTGCTGCTAAAACCCCGGAAGAAAATACTAAGTTGGCGTGTTAGGATTGCTTCTTATTTTCCCATCGGTCAGGCCAAGCTCAACATTATTGCTGCATTGGAAGCAACCTCGAACCTCGAGTACTCTGTCATCATCAACGGCTACTTTGCTGATTACTACACAATGCCAAAGGTCAGGTCTTACCAAGACCCCCTCCCTTTGGTAGTTGATATTGCGAACAATTTCGCCGCCATTCCTGGATCTGGCACCGACCTCGTGACCTTTAGCCACACTTTTGACATCGCACAATTTGTCGCGGCGCTTGTTGGGGCTCCTAAGTGGGACAAAGAGTCCTATATCATTGGGGATAAGGTCTCGTGGAATCAATTCGTGCAGTACGCTGAGGAGGCCAAAGGCGTCAAGTTCACCATCAAGAACGACTCAGTCGATGACCTCAAGGAGGGTAAAATTACGGAGCTGCCTTCCCACCCGTATATGTATTCCTTTGTTCCCAAGCCGATGTTGCAGGGCATGTTCGCTGCTTTTGGCCGCATGTTCGCGGAAGGGGTGTTTGACCTCAAGCCTGAGCGTACGCTCAACCAGGCGTTTCCTGAAATAAAGCCACGAAAAATCAAGGACCTTCTCTTTGAGGCTTGGGGACAGTAGTCTTAGCATCGATTGGGCCCAAGTTGAAGTTATCAATAGCTTGATGTCTGTAGAGAAACAAGCATCGTTGTCAATGATTACTATGAGCAGTGGATTGTGATGATCGGATGCAATTAAGTTCCGACACTGGTGACGTTACAAATCAAGCGGGGTAAATATGGGTCTAGTAGTTGAGTGACCAGCTAAACATTCAAAGACAAGTACGAAGACCTTAGACTCTGCCAGGTGTAGTGCTCGTTCAACATAATTTGAAGCTTTGAGCATGAGGTGCGGAATGGGTATTCAGAATACAGTGGCCGTCAGCGCCGACGTGACACATAGACGGACTGCCAATGTAAGTCGCCGCAATCTAGCATCACTTCCTGCAGGTCTTAACCCAATAGGCTTGTGTTCCGTGTAGAAGCCGCAAGCTACGATGTGACGGCAAGATACCAAGCTGTGAGAGATGCTTGAACTGCAAGACGACATGTCACTACCGTGAGCGGAAAGGAAGAGGTCCCGGCAAAAGGTGAGTCTTTGTGGTCGCATGACAGGCTCAAAACTTAATTCGAAAAGCAAGCAGTATATTCAAACGCTCGAACAACGCCTAAAGCAGGCCGAGACTCCACTGCAAGTCTCCCCCATAACCGATGAAGGTTCAAGTGACACTTCAGGGCCTGGAGATAGTAATGGTGGATCCTACGTCCACGAGACAACAGCGGCCAATAGAACTCAGAGTTTTCCATCAAGATGGCCGAGAGAAATCACTGGAAACATTACTCACGCCCAGCAAAACATGAACAATCTCGAGCAAACAGTCTTCATCCCACTTCCACCGAAGGAGCATATTTTACACCTCATATCTAGCGCCCTAGAAGACATGCATCAAGTGCGTCCGCTCTTTAGCACCCGCGATGTTCAGAAGCTTGTGGATGACCAGTACTTAGCCGGATTATCAAACTGCCACGACAATCCTACTCGTTGGGCAATGCTGAACGCTCTCATTGCCATGGCTGTTCACCGGAAGGCCGACAACAAGGCCATAGAAGAAGTGTTTCCCATTTCATGGACTTATTTCAAGAATGCCTTCGATGTCTTTCCAGAGATTGTCATGAGGGGTGACAGCATCGAATCTTGTCAAGCAATGCTTGTCATGGCACTATTCATGAAGGGGACGGCCGATGCACGCGCTTTCACTAGCCTGCTGTCCGCGGCTGCGCATGCCGGCCATTCTATTGGCTGGCATCTGGAAGATGTGTGTGGCTCGAGCGATTTCATCGATATGGAAAAACGCAGACGGACCTTTTGGTCCATATACGTGCTCCAGTGCAATGCGTCGATCGATTTTAACCTCCCGGCTCCATTTGGTGAAGTTGAGGTTGAACTTCCCGTTCAAGAGCCGGCGATAGATGCTGGTTCCAGTACACATCTACTGAGGCAAATGTCAACTTTGGCGTTGATTCAGTCGAGAATTTGTCGATACTTGTGCCCTGAATCGTCACTCTGGAAGAACAAGGATAAAATGAGTCAGACTCTTGCTGAATTAGACAACGACCTCGAATCTTGGAAGACAGGACTGCCTACAGAATTTCGACCCACAAGTTTTCCTCGGGTGGTTAATCCCGGAATCTTACAGCTTCGCCTTGCCTACTACGCTTCTGCCTGGAAGATTCAAATAGCCAGTAGTAACCTCCAGGATTTCCCTCTCAGATCGATAAGACAAGAACTTCCAAATCTGTTACTGAGTACGCCTTCTCTCACGCATAGCGCCCGAGCCGCGATCTCTTTACTTCGATGCCTGTCCCCGCAGCCATTCGCCTATCTGTGGTAGGATCTGCACCTGCTCGTTTCTCGACCATGCTAATAATCCAGGCAAATCATATGCTACCCTACCTGCACTGTTCTGATACTCTTCATGGCTGCGATTCTCAATCCGGAAGACTCAGAGACGAACTTGAACGTAGCATATATTGAAGAGTTTCTGAGATTTCTACAGAATTTCCAAGATCGAGAAGGATGTAATTTAAAAGCTCTTATCGACAATTGCTCCAAGCTATACGATATCGCATCCTACGCACAACGCAATCTAACAGATCAGGAGATCAGAAGTGAGAACGATACGGCAGGAATATGGCGGCAGTATACAGTGAGTCTCAAGTGTACTGAAGTGAACGTTTCTGACATTTTAGGGTATACGTATCTGTTTACGAGACTCTGCAGATTCTATGCACCTCGCACAGGGCCTTTTAACTAATATGCCGTTACTATATGCAAAGGCAACTAAAATGTTTTCTGGTATATTAATAGAGACTGGGGAAGACGGGTTCGGACTGCTTGTGCCAAATGTACTTAAACTATGCACATTTAACTCTAGTAAGTAAGTAGTGATAACGTACATAATAAGCGAACGCAATAAAAGTCCCTCAACCTAGTACTACACACACACACAAGTCTATTACGCCCGGTAGGCCATTCCCCCGAGGGCTCTACGAGCTAAGAATACATACATCTCGCTAGTTATTGCCTTGATCTCACCAAGCCCATGTGATTCTTGTCTTGTTCTTTCCAGCCTGGTCATCGCTTGTCTCCTTGATCCCCGTAATTGTTAGTAATAGCAGGTCAACTTGAAGCCCAATTCCTCCAAGTGTTCAGCTTCCTATCTTCGGCGGCTGAAGCGGTGCCTGCTTCTGGTTGTACAGGGTAGTGGTTGTCGGTAGATACAATTTTATGGTCGATAGATCAGTAGTGATGTTGTTGTCATCTCTATTCCAGGCGACCTGTGGCGATCGCGAAACGGATTGTGGCTCGTACTGCTTCCATGTTCGGTGTCCACTTTTGTCCGTCTGATGCAGCTTTGCCCCCCAAATGAAAGGAGAGGTTGCCGCGCTTTTCCTCTACACATTGAAGCATTATCTCCTTGCGCTGTGCCATCCCGGTTCTGAGTTGTGCCAGCACGCTAGCTTCCTTCCACGGTAGCTGATCGTACAATAGCCGAGTATGTTTACCAGGCAGAGCTGAGTCGACCTTTCTCGAATGTCTGCCAACTCCGTCTGGTAGTTCCCTCTCCCTTCGTAGATTTGCTCTCGTTCGACTGAGGATTATCATCTTTGCTTTGCTTGTTCCTCTGCGTGGTGTGACATACGGCTCTATGACGTGGCGGGCTGACATTTTGGCTATCCTCTGGATTTTGAGCTCACTGTCAGATGGTAGCCAGATGAGCCTGACTTTATTCCCTTCTCTTTTGAGCTTTTCTATAGCATCATATATCTCCCGAATGTGCCCCTGGCCCGATTGCTGGCGAGGGTTACCTATAGCTTGTGCCGCCGATCTGTTACTCGTCAAGATCATTATAACCCGATACTTCATCTCTGGCAGATATTTTAGGCCACGAGCAATGGCTGCTAGTTCGGCGGTGTACGGGTTGTGTTCTTCCGTCGTCCCTAGCGTGACCGAGAAGGTCTGGATGATCTTGCCGGCCCTCGCTAAGGATATGGGGATTCGAACGGTCCCTCCCATGCCGACCAGATCGTTTCTCGCCAAGCTGCTTGTCGCTATTCTTACCGCCCATCCTGCTTTGGCTAACTCTTTGATCTTGTCGTCTTCTTCCCCTTCCTGTCCGCCCAAAGTGGCTTGCATGCGCTCTTCCCACGGGGCAAGGGCGAACGGTCGGATGGTCTCCATGGCATCTCTTGGTAGTTCTTTGCATGCGTCGGCAATGCGTCTAAGCGGAGATATGAATCGCCGGAAAGCTTTAATCCCTCGCAAGAGATTTCGGACCGGATTTGTGCGTGGAAGCGTGTGTATGTCTACCCAAAGTTTGCTTGCTCGTCTCCAGAACCGTTCATAAATGGTCGCTATGTGAGCTTCCGCCTCGGCTACTCCTGTCGCCACACTTGTGAAGGACCCTATGATCGCCTGCGCTCCTACCCTTTGTACTCGATAAACGGCATACGCTGACGCCGTCTTGCACGCATGCATCCAGACATTGGAAGCGTAGTCTACTACAGGAGCCACCATAGCCGTAAAAAGCTGTCTCGCTGTCGAAGGGGCCATTCCCTGCAATCGTCTCAATTCCATCGCCGCTTCTAGACCCTTTGTTGCTGCTCTTGCGATGTGTTGCTTGTAGTGAAGGCGCGAGTCCATAACGACCCCAAGAATCTTGACTCGATCCTTTGGGACGACTTTCTCGCACTTGATGGTGAAAGGTTCCGAGTCTATTCTACCTGTGTATCTGGTGAAATGTATGATCGCCGTCTTTTCCGCTTCAAACGTTGCGCCGCTGCGTTTCTCCCAGGCCAGGGCTTTGTCGATTATTGCTTGTATCCCTCTCCGGTTGCTCTGGGCCGTCGGTCCAGATACCCACGCAGTGTAGTCGTCCACGAACGCGATGGCCCCACCGTTTTTGTCGATCTGAGTCTGCACCAGGTCTGCATTGAAGAACAGAAACAGCATCGGCGACAAAGGAGAGCCCTGCGGGAGTCCTGCTTGTGGCAGCGATCTGCTCTCGGAACTTTGGCCATTGATCATAATGGTTGCAGTTCGTTCTGAGCAGAACGCGTCGACCCATCGCAGGAGATCCTCTGGAATCCCTCTAGCCTCCATGCGCTGCAATAGTCTCTCTTTACAAACACCATTATATGCCCCCTTCACATCGAAACTGACAAGACTCACAACATGACGTGAGCGCCATGCTGAGAAAATATGCTCTTGTAGCAGTACGAGGGCTTGCTCTGCTGATCGCTGCTTGCGCGCGCCAAAGTGATTAGTCAGGAGAAGTCCGTGAGCCTCCACCGCGTGGGAGATTCTCTCGGCCACCACCAACTCCAACACCTTACCCAGCGTGGCCAGAAGCGAGATCGGTCTCCAAGCTTTTGCGATCGTGTAGTCCTGTTTACCGGGCTTCTTGAGCGGGATGATTCGAGCATGTCTCCACTGTTTCGGTATGGTGCCTTCTTCTAATGACGCTTGGAAGACGTCGAGGACGTCGTGTCTCACCGACGGCCAGACCTACTTCCAAACGATCGCTGGTAATCCGTCTTCTCCTGGCGCCTTCCAAGACTTCGTCTCCCACAGTCGACGCTCTACTTCCTCCATCGTCAGTTTCGGCATCTTCACAGGGGTTCTTTGTTGCCTCAGTCCTTCGCCTGCGATGTTGTCTGGTAGTGGCGGGAAGAACTTGGCTAGAAGTTCTTCGGCTTGCTCTCGATGATCTGTCGTTTTTGTTCCGTCTGCTCTAGTGAGCTGGGGCACTTTCCCAAAAGCTGCATCATCCCCGGCCTTCATGCACTTGACTGCTTTCCAGATGTTGTCGTTGTCCGCTAGGAACTCCTTCCAATGGTCCATCTTGCGTGGTCGGATAGCATCGTGATACTGCTTCGCCGCAGCGGTTGCTGAGCCCTCGAGGTCTGAGGAATTTTGACCGGCACGTCTCGCGGCTCGCGCTCTGTTCCTCCAGTATGTGTAAATGTGCCGCATCTGTGTGAGATCATCGGTCCACCACCGTTTTGCGTATGGAGACGGTTTGGCTCTGGGCGTCAAGGCCTGGACCGCTTCCGAGACCGCCTACATCAATCTGTCCGTCTTCTGCTGCACCGTGTTCCCCGTTGGCCTATTTCTCAGTGTATTCGAAATCCTACTGTTAATCTCCTTCCAGAGTGCATTCTTGAACAGAAGCCTTTCTCCCTGTTTCGGCGCCGGGACCGAAATGTCGAACACCGTCTCTATCGTGCGATGATCTGATCCGTGCTCCGTACCATGTACCGCGCATCTGATGTTTGCGTCTGCAAGCTCTTCGGAGGCCAAAACCAAGTCGATAGTTGTTTCGTAATCTCCGCTTTGCCACGTCTTCGTGCCTCGGCGAAGGAGGCTTCTGAGCATGAAATCGTTCATCAAGTCGATGATCGGATCCGCCTTGCCCTGTCTCTCCACTGCTACATCGTCTCCGCCCCACATCTGGTCGTGGCGATTGAAATCACCAAGAACCACTACATCCACCGTTCTTCCTGATCTCCGTCTCACCTCCGTGATGGCCCTACCAAGCTTGATGCATGTGTCCTGTAGAGCTTGGGTATCTCCGCCCGGTACGTAGACAGACGCCGTGAAGACCAGACGATCTGGCAGCCGAACAACCGCTGCCGTCACGTCTAGGGAGTCTATCGGCACCTGCTCGGCTTCCACCTCTTTGTTCACCCAAAGCATACTCCGAATCACCCATCTACCTTCCCTTTCTATCGTAGGTACCATCTTGACCCATTTGTGGTGCCCCATGGGTGTTGTCAACAGCCTACCCTGGATCCTCCGCGCTTGGGGTTCTTGGATGGCCAATACTGCCCCAGGCACAGGCTAATTTCAGTCTTCCTGACATTAGGATTAACTAGCAGCTGCAATTTGCCAGCCGCGCCTGGTCATCCCGCTGACGGGAAACAGGCTCGATAAGATGCGCCATTTGTGCCGCTGATATGCTGGATAGTGTGTGGTCTATCGACATGTCTGCAGAATTGGATTTCAAGAGGAAGTTATAGTATTCTGTAATTAGCGTGTAGATAGGTTCCAGTTTCTCTAGCTCAGCACGTCCTGTGCCCCAGTAGGGGACTTTCGGGGCCTACGGCCCCCCGGACGAAAAATATACATAACATAACATAATTGGATGGCCAATACAGTTGCATCCTGAATGTCCTTATCGTTCATCAAACTATCGTGTACCGGCCCTTGCTTTCTGACATTCAGTTGAAACAGTCGGAATGTGCTATTCATGCTGTGATGGATAGAGCTTCCGACAGTTTCTGCTGTATGACTCGTGGGGGCCGCCGCATGGGATACATTTCGGGATCATTCCTGTGCATGCACTGTGGTGGTGGCCTTCTTGCGCGCATCTGCCACAGACTTGTGGTCTGTCGCATTGGTAGGCTTTGTGGTTCGTGATCTGTTGGCAGTTGTAACATTGCTTGGGGCGGTCACGACGCTCAAACACCTTCGTGGTACCGGATTCTCCTCCAGCCACAAAGAATCCTTCGTTGACGAACCGCCTAGCTTCTGACCGTTTTTTAAGGTATACAACCATCGAGCCGTATGCCTTGGGGACGTCTCTCTTGCTGAGCCATGCTATCTTTGCAACCTCGGTGTCATTTTCTCGGCTGAGCACCTCGGTGATCTCTGCTCGAACTTCGTTCTTCTCGTCTAGCACCGCAATACGGCTGACATTATCCACCCTGATAGGGTACAGATCGTCTCGTAGGATGCGGGCTCCTGGGGCCAGTTTTGTTTCCGCTACGCGTTTCGCAATCTCATGTTCGCTCTCGTTCCTGCAGGTGATCCTGACGCGGTGGGGATTCTTTGGGTCCTTAGTCACCGCTTGGCATCGCCACGTGGAATTGTCTTGTTCGGAGCGGACTTCGTTCTCCACCGTTGTTCGGATCGTCCCGGCTGAGAGCCTAGCCTCATCCTCTCCTAGCCTTGAAACGTCAATCGTGCAGTAGAGCACGTCTGTGGGGTTCGGAGGAGCGGCTAAGGTCCTTGAATCGTTATGGGGTAAAGACGGCGTCAGTCGTGTGACGTCAGCATATGACCGGTGAGGTCCATCCGTTGCATTCGTAGCGATAGTTTCGAGCTGCTCACGGGCCCGCTGTAGTTCCTCGGTCATCCGTTCCTCCATCTCGACCATCTGCTTGCCCATCTCGTGCATTGTCTCTTCCTGCTTTGCAACAGCTTCCTGCAGTTCCTTGGTCTCCCTGCGCGACTCTGCCAGGAGATCCAGCGCCTTCTGCAGCATTGCCCTTCCATCGCTGCCGCTGCTGCTGCCGCTGCCATTATTCTTTCGGGCTTCGGTCGGTCGGTCGATCTGTTCTTCGGCCGGTACGTTTCGCGTCGTATGTCGAGTGTTTCGTCGCGTTTCTATGGCAGTGTCTTCCAGTTGTCGCGCAGTGTCTCGGACCTTGCTCGTAGGCTTCACCACCCGACTCGGACGCTTTGGCGTCGAAAAAGGGGCGTCCTGCTCCACCACGATCTCGGCCCCCATTGGATCCGCCATGACAGTAGGCTAACCAACCTCCCCACACACTTCTTGGTCAGGATGCCCACGATAACTTGCTTATACTTGATGCGTTTCTCAAACAACCTCCCGCAGGGTTACAGTCACTGTC
>Ga0181465_101144_pt1 | contig 11435 bp, 11 predicted proteins | sample InSIn3gowninarea_FD_119076 | JGI IMG/M metagenome (GOLD analysis project Ga0181465, IMG submission 119076) | Clean room microbial communities from NASA Spacecraft Assembly Facility at Jet Propulsion Laboratory, Pasadena, California, USA -... ... | reverse complement strand
TTCATGTTCATGGCATTAAGTCGGATCCATCCCGAAAAGCATCCCTCGGTTGCGGGTTGCTCGAAACTGCGGTACTAAAGTAACCGGACAATGCTTAATTAAAACCATTCAATGCTTGATCTCATGGTGTAAACTTGGCGCTACGGTCTTTTTTGATGGTCTTTTACGGTTTCGACTGACTCACATCTTAAACCGTGGAACGGTTAACTAAGCGAGGTACTCAAAGCAATATATAATCTCAGGCGTCCGCCTCGTTCAAAGTAATCACAACAGCGAGCGAAGAACCACGCTCTCCACTGCTACAACATCTCATCATCCATTCTGAGGAAGCCTTAGTAACAGCACTTTCTATCAAAATGGAGCAACCTCAAGCTTCACTTCCTCAAGACAAGACGGCGGGAAGCAAGAAAGGCTACCCAGAGCCACTTGTCATACTCCCCTCAACAACACACACTCACAGCATCATCCTCCTCCACGGCCGCGGAAGCAACGCGACACGCTTCGGCCTCGAGTTCCTAAAAGCCAAGACATCCACCGGCCAGACGCTTCAAGAGCTCTTCCCCTGCGCCAAGTTTATCTTTCCCACGGCAAAGAAACGCCGCTCGACAGCCTTAAAGCGTATCCCAATCAACCAATGGTTCGACAATTACTCACTCGAGGATCCCGCTCAGCGGCTGGATCTGCAGTATGACGGCCTACGGGAGACCTCTGCTTTTGTCCACGCGCTGATTCGTGCGGAGGCGAAAGCAGTCGGGCTGCGCAAAGTCATTCTCGGCGGGCTCAGCCAGGGCTGTGCGATGTCTCTGCACATATCGCTGAATTACGATCCTAGCGAAGTCGAGCGAGCGTCAGATGAAGGCGGGCCTCCGTCGCTCGGCGGATATATCGGCATGAGCGGATGGCTTCCATTCGCTGAAAACATTAGCTCAGCTGCCGTGCCAGCCAAGGAAGACGGACAAGATGCTGATGACACCGACCCCTTCGGTAGTGCTGACTGCCCGGATGACGACGAAGGGGTGGATGATTCAGTTCAAGCTCGGCAGCTTCGAGCTGCAAACTTCGCGAGAGACATTGTTGACCTTGATCCGCTGGATAAAGACGAACAGCCAGTGCCATCATTCGCGAGTGTACCCTACCTCTTGGGTCATGGAACGGCGGACGAGAAGGTGTCGGTGCGCCTGGGTGAGCAGGCGAGAGATGTACTCCTGCAGCTTGGATTGGATGTGACGTGGAGGGCGTACCAGGAATTTGGGCATTGGTACAAGGAGCCGGATGAGATAGATGATATCGTAAAATTCTTGCGGGAGAAGGTTGGAATGAAGCCTGCGCGATCGGAATAACTTAACAGTAGTCAATGTATGAATCCGGCACTGAGGCTTGCACCAAGCCAAAGATGCGCTCTAATACCTCCGTAGCTTGTTGAATCGGCCTACAGAAGCAAATAGGCAGGTCGAACATCCCATCGCGCTCAAGGTGCGCAGCAACGTAAGTGTGTGTTCCGCGAATCACCTTGAAATTGCCGCCGATAGGCGGTTCATATTACTAGCATCGCATGCAAACTCTCTTTGTATAGCGCCCAACCTCTGCCGGGCCATTGCATCACCTCTGTCTATCCGCCGCCAGTTCGACCCTATGCTCAGAATGGAGCTCTTGCATCTTATGTATATCCGGGACAGGATGCTGCCCGTTCCACATTAGCGGTATGGAAGAATGCTGCTCCTGCGCCGCCTGCGATCCCTTGGACGTCTTCTTTCTCCGCACCGCCCGAGCAACTACGATCCCGAGGCCGAGGAAGAGCAACGCTCCGATAGCTGCACCTACTCCGATGCCCGCCTTGGCGCCGGTCGACAGCCCGTTGTTGTGTGAGGTAGACGCCGGGGCTGAGGACGTTTGGGTTGATGGGGAGGTTGAGCTTGCGGCTTCGCCCAGGACCAAAGGTATGGAGACGGCGTCCGGATGGTTCGGCCAGGACAAACAGCAGCTGCTACTATTACGCCCGCAGCACCATTTCGTGGTGTTGTAGTTGTTATAGTCGCAGGGGGTTATCCTACTGTGTCTACCCTAGGTACAAGATTCTCGTAAGTCACCTAACCTTAGTATGGCTCTCAGTAGATCTATTCTGCTTGAGATATAGCGAGGCGTACCTACCGAAGCGGTCTCACACACGTTCATCAGACAACCTTTCCAGTCCGGTGAGCTGCATGAATCGCGGAAGTAGTCATAATGTTCTCGGCCTTGAGAATCGACGTACACGTTCTGGCAGAGACCGTTTGGCAAACAGCTATCTCTCACATCGCGCCCTGTACCGGGCGCGTTGGTCCTGTTCGTCGCGCAGCACATTGACGTGGGCCCGGAGGCGGAATTACATGGTTGATAGTCCAGATCCGTGACTAGAGAGCTGTCGGCGTAGTAGCAGGCCGCTACTACCTGACGGGCGAAAGCGAAGGAAAGCGTAGAAGAAAGACAAGGGAGATTATTGAGCAACATTGCTCTCTCGTATGATGTAGGAACTGATTACATTCGATAAATCAAGAATAAGGGTTGAGACGGAGGAAGGACCGCCAAAAATGGGAGTGCGGTGGGACATGGTCAACCGGTTAAGATGGACCAGGCTGCACTGCCTGACGCGGGGCGCCCGCATCCTTACGACTCTATTTTAAGGTCTTATTGAGAATAACTCGTATTCCAAAGTCTCTAAGCAAGGCTCTACATGTTGGATTGAAAAAAAAAAAACGCAGGAAGCTGAGAGCCACTCAGAGAGTCTGCGTAAAATGCGAGAAATGCGTGCTGGTGGTTCCTCGGTTTGGCGGTTTGGCGGTTTGGCAATTTGGCGGTGGCTTGTCGTACAACGTCAATCCAACCGCGACACTGCCTCCCGAGGCCGTACAGCACCTTAACACGTCCGATGGGTTAGTAACGCCTTCTACATGAGTTCTGAGCTACCGGGCCAGCAACTGATTGGTCCGAAGGATGTGGCTCTCAAAGCTTGAACCAACAATACCCTCAGAGACAAGCTCTGAGGCGCTAATGCGGACTATCCATCGGACGTGGGAGGCTGCTGTAGATGAAGCATGGAGGAGATACTGTGGTGGGCTGTGCAAGGCTGTTTCAGCCTTGTTCAAGCAGTCAGACAAAACTAGACGTAAGACGCTGGCCAAACCTGTGCTGGGCTGTTTGCAACTCTTCCCATTTCGCCGAAGTGTAAGCTCGTATCGGACTCCTCTATAGAGCCCAATGTCGTTCGCTACTAGCAACTGCGGCCATGCTACGGTCTGGCAACCCACTGGCAAGCGTACGAGGCTGCCAACACGGATACTAACCTTCGTGCCTGGTGGCAGCAGCTGACTTCTTTATTAAATCACACATCATTTGCGGACGAGCTTGGAATATCTTTTGGCAGTCATATCACCTTCTTTGAATGTGGAATCAATTGGTGCAGCAATTGCATATCACCCGGTTGCTCTGGTATGTTTCCACTCTTGAATTCGACGCTCGACTGACATTTATAGATTACTAAAATATCGGGGATCTAAACTGGGTACACCTCGCGGTGGTCTCGACCACAACCTAGATACTCTCTTCAACTCCATCCACGTACGTAAGGAACTAGTGATATCAAATGTTGCTTACACGGTCCAGGATGGTGTATCAGACGGTTAGTAAGGCTTCAGTGATCGAGTAGAAGGGCTCGCCGAGACTTTCTTCCCATGGCCAGAGCCCAAGTTCGCCTTTGGTGACGCGGCGTTCTGCTTTGTAGCTGTAATTGCGGTGCTCGTGGAGATCGTCCCTGGCCTTGACCCGGGTGTGGCTGTGGGTGTGGCGGCCTTTGCTGGGGCAGGTGTACAGCATGCATCATATGCCCTTGAGCCAGAGTAAGGACGCCGTTTCTCAGTTGCGCGTTGCTAAGGTTATCCAGGCCCGACACTGGCCTTCAAACATTAGCCGAAATGAGAAACTATGCTGCCAGCTTCGGGGAGACGACCCGCACAGCTATGGATATGGTCCAATAAGACCTTTACAGGAGAACTAGATGGATGGGGCAAAAACATACTGTAGGTTCTCTTGTGGATGATACAGGAATCTCAATTGATATCGGCAAGTATTTGTGTGTTGAAGAGGTCCTGGAGTAGTTGTCGAGACAGCTTCATGGTTTTAATTAAGCATTGTCCGGTTACTTTAGTACCGCAGTTTCGAGCAACCCGCAACCGAGGGATGCTTTTCGGGATGGATCCGACTTAATGCCATGAACATGAATAAGTCCCTACTGTGTCGCTTAGGTGTTTGAGATGGAGCAACAAAGCTCAAGTCTATCATATTTGAGCGCAGGTGGGACGTTTTGGAGGGAGGAGATATACACCCTGAGAGTCTGGGCGTGGCAAGTGAGACCTCTTCCCCCAGCTCGTCACTTAACCTGAAGTTCGACTTCGGACAGTAAACACAGCTTCGCCGGGTCGCAACTACTCGCACAAAGTAGTTCCGAAGTCTGCCATCAGATCATACAGCACAGGTAAGAAGTCACCGTTCTCGATATTGCAAATAAGGTTCCTAGTGCGATGGCCTAGACGGCTAATGACATCATAGTCCCACGAACTGGAAAAAGCTTGGTCGAGCCAACAGGGTATTCGAACGCATCACCCTTATTGCCAATTTGAGCAATCGCCATTTAAACATTTGCTGGCCCACCCTCAGGGATACCTGCTTCTCTCGCTTCCAACCTGGTTGCTGTTGACTTTCTGACCCACCCTATCCCAACTGAACATTAATATCTGTGCGACTCGTGCTACACCTCCATTGGAAGACCCTCAGCGCTATCCACAATCATGGGTTGCGGGCCCAGCAAGTCGAGCCGCGGCGCTGAGCAGGGCGATGTCAACGCAAGACCTGCTGCTACATCACATACTGCACCAACGAGTAACACAGCACACAATCCGCCCGCGAGGACCGCGAATGCCGCTCCGACAAATGCAGCTCCTGCAGCTGCACCCTCGAGGAAAGTAGCGAGTCCCTCGAATCCGATGAACCCTGTGGTTTACTTCGATGTTGCTATTGGTGGTGTGTCTCTTCCTTTTCTCAAGCACCAGTATCATTCCATCATTAGATTGTCTTCGCCATGTTTTGCGGCTGTCTTTCTCGCCATTATGATCTTCTCTAGATATCAAAACTATCAAATCCATTCATTGTCTCATCTAGAATCTGATGAGTTGGGCCTGGCTAACTCCACACAGGTCAACCCGTAGGGCGCATACAGCTGGAGCTTTTTGTAAACGTTGTGCCGGCAACAGCAGAGAACTTCAGGCGATTCTGTACTGGCGAATACAAAGACCGCAACGGACGCTCTCAAGGCTACAAAGGAAGCATCTTCCACCGAGTTGTACGTATTTACTAGTTGGCTCCGTCTGCTTACCTTCCATCACGTGTTCATGTGCTTGGCGGCCGATGTATCCAACCTTCTGCTACACTTGTCAACCCGTACCAATGCGTACAATATCATGCAGCAAGTATCCAGTTTAGCAGATGCCAGGCTGACAATCAAACTTCACAGATCCCCAACTTCATGTGCCAGGGCGGCGATTTCGTCAACGGCGACGGCACAGGCCGAGTATGTATCTACGGAGACTCATTCGATGACGAGAACTTCGAGCTGAAGCACACCAAACCCGGACTTCTGAGTATGGCGGTACGTGCATCTTTACTGTTCCCCATCCTTCCCCTGCCCCCAATTGGTTTCTGATGCTCTGTCAGAACTCCGGGCCGAACACCAATGGTTGCCAATTCTTTCTCACGACGGTCCCAACTCCGCATTTGGACGGCAAGCATGTTGTATTTGGCCAAGTCATCGACGGAATGGATGTTGTCAGGACGATCGAGAACACGCCGAAGGGGCCCGGAGATCGTCCGCTAAGGGATGTTGTCATTGTGGACTGTGGTCAGCTCTCTGGGGCCGCAATTACCTAAAGTTTGAGCGTTCGAAGCGAGAGGCGTACGTTTTGATTGTAGTCGGAGCTTGGTTTTATTAATGGGAGCGTATGTCTCAGCGCGTGCATGGTGTATTCGTAATAAAAAGACCTCTTGAAGATGTTCAATTTGTTCTCATTTACTGCTTGGTGTCTTGTTGGTCTTTAGGCACTCCAATTGTTGTCTAAACCCATCTTTTCATTGCATGGTCACATTGTTCGCATGAAGTTAACCTGATTCTTCTACTTTCGACGGTTGACTGAAGGACTCTGAGGTGCAAGAGCGGAAGGTCGGTGTTGAAGCTTTGTATTCAGAGACTGCTATTGGGTAGAGCTGCATCCATCGAAGGTACTGTCTACATGCTCCTCCCTTCCCTTACGTACACTGACATTCTACACACCGCCAGTCCGTTCTGTGGTGCACTGAAGCGCACACTACTGCAGGACATTCTGAGCATGCATCAGCACGGCAAGCTCCAGAGGAAATGGCTTGAGGATCTTGTCGATTGCTCGGTCCTTATGCCAGTCAAAGTCGCTTGCACGGTCTCTGTCCCACCTACAACCCCGGAACGCCTTGTAATAAGCTTTCATGTAGTCCCAGTATTCCGGGTAGTAGCCCGCAGAATCCCAGCCTGTGATTGCGACTACCTTGCCTTCACGGACTAGGATATTTCGCGGCTTGAAGTTCCCATGCGTAAGGACAATCTTGTGCGGAGGAAGTGCGCGGAAAAAATCTGCAACAAGATCGACCTTCGGTCCCTTCAGCAACTCTCTTTGACCGCTGCGCCATTTGGCAGATTCCTCGTCTTCGTACTTTCTCAAGGCTTTGATGATGTCTTCGTGGAAAGAGGCTTCGTTGTCGTAGCGATCGAATGCTCCTAGATAGAGATTGAGCATCAGGTTCTCACACATAGTGTTGCTGACCGAGCCGATAAAAGACCCTTCAATGGCGTGCAACTCCTCCATATAGCCGCGGAGCTGTTCAATGATCGCGGATTTCTCTTCGGATGTCATATCATCCCAGATATTTCCCAGCTCTTCCCCTTCGACTTGTTCCATGATTATGGTGCCGTGGGTCCCGCCATAGCCAGATTCATGTCGGTAGGCGTTGAGGACTCTGGGCACAGGAACACTCGTCTTCTCGCCGACGATCTTCATAGTCAGGGCTTCTGCCATTTCGGTGTTGCCGCCGGTCTTGACGATATGGTTGTTGATCTTGTAAATGGCCTGTGACTCAAAGTCGACCCATTCTAGCGGCGCGACTAGTTGCAGCTGTTCTTTGCTGTAGCTTAGGCCGGACTCGGGCCAGCTGGAATTTGTACTCATGAAGGTATGCCAGTAGTAAGCGCTTGATGCAAGAAGTGAGCCGAGAACTGCAGCTGTGAAGGGTATAAGAGAGGATTGTTACTGGTGTTACTAGCAATGTCTTTGGCTTGCGTGATATTCTTACAAACTCTAGGTGATTCCACTGATTTGTCTTTGCATGATCAAACAGGTGTGGTAACAAGACGCTTCATTAGGAGTCCTTTCTTTGCTTAGACTCTGCAAAGCCCGCAAACAGCCATCATGATAGCATGCATCATAGCCCAGAAAGTTGTCTGCTGTGACCTTGACGGCGTGCCGTACTCACGCAGACGGACCAAGATCAATCAACCTCCCTTGAGACTCTTGCTCAATTCCGGAAGCTTCAGCCATGCCTTAACCACCTTGCTGAGGCTGGTTGCTGGTTCCACACAGCAAAAATGCCGATTCTCTACAGCGCGAACGGGCCGGACTGTGCGTGAGCCTCCTCTCTAGCATTTGCGGAGTGTGACTGAGGTAATTGCTCTTGATTGAAACAGCTAGTGCAGGCATCTCCGTACTGATTGGCATGGCTTCCTCAGACCCAAGCGTCGCCTGGATATGCTGGCTTGCGTCGCGCTTGATGCGTGCCTCCAGAATGAGGGTGGTCAGGGCATTGTAGTGCATGACTTGGTTGTTCCGCTGCAATGTCGTGTTGACGTAGTCACTGGAAAGACCAGGGAAGTCATCCAGGGTGCTCCCGCACAGCAAGTCGCGGTATTCGTGGACCATGTCCATGATATCCTCTCCCTTCGTGAGGAACTTCGTCGCAAGTGGATCTTCAATGTGCAAGCTTGGATCGGTGGCGTTCATGGTGATGGCTTCTTCCAGGGCATCGAAATCTCCTTTCAAAGTACAAATCTTTTCGCAACATACTCCTTCAGAGACTCTCCTTTGCTAACCTCCACCTTAGTTATGCCCCTTTCAGCAGACTGCTATCTTGTAAGAATGCGAAGGGTACGGATGGAAAAAGACCATCATTACCGTTGCCCCTAAGAACTTTCATTGAGGATGAGAGGGACAGAGAGGATGGACAATTCTTCGCTGGTATATGATTGGTAAAGCTTTTCTGTCGGCGTCAGCTCGTCGAGAAAGCAAAGTATACACAAAGTCATAGAGTGGTCTGACTCGCCGAGCCGTCATGAAGTTGTCAGCATATTAGAACGGCGCCCAGCATAGCCAACCGGCATAGTACTAAGAGTAGAACGGAATACTCCAAGCAGCTAGATGCGGTTGTAGTGCCGAGCGGTGATGACTGATTGCAAAAGGGCTGCCCAGGTGGTATTGGTGGCTTGTGAGAGAACCTCGGCATCTGGCCTAGACGCAACGACGCCATTGATAACTACTCTCGTCACCGAGGTGGTCCGCATCAAGCAAGAGGTGGATCGAGCGAACGTGAGAGCGGCGGAAGCTGAGAGAGACACGCTGCTCGGGCGCCTCGAGATGATGGATCGAGAGGTGGCGTTCGTTGAAGAAGCGCGGGAGAGGTACTAAGAGGAAGCAGAGCGCGAAACGCGCAATTGGAACGAGGAAGAGAGAGAACAAATAGAGAAACCGGGCGAACGGATTGAGAATATCGGTCAAGACACACGCCAGGTGTTTAGCAAGTCCGCTGATGCGTGCAAGAAAGTTAGGGAACAGCGCTAGCGAGAATAAGAGCACTCGGTAGAGGAAGTAACTGCAGGACAAGACGCAGTGGATTCACAGAATCGAACCATTGCCCCAGAGGTGATTCCCGAGACGTTGGCTGGCAAATGGTGACTTACAACTATCTGCACTCTGTGCACTTCTCTTCGTCTTGTATAATCTCTTCTATCCTAGTTCGTTACAGCCTGCACAATCGCCCCCTTGTCTCCTTGATCCAGCCCGTCTAGCGTTTCCATATCCTCCTTGCTGATGTCGAAACCATACACATCCGCATTGGCCTCAATCCGGCTCGGTGTGTCGCTCTTCGGCAGCGGCACCCAGTTCTTCTGCAAGCAGTACCTGATGAGGATCTGGCCAGTTGATTTTTGATACTTCTCCGCGAGCGCTTTGAGCGTCTTGTCATCCGCCTTCTGGTTCCGGACGAGTGGGCAGTACGCTTCCACCACGATGCCCTTCTCCTGGCAGTAGGAGACAGCGGTACGCTGCTGGCACCACGGATGGAGCTACCGTATCCAATCAGCCCGCACACTCGCGCACACAACCCAATCCCGCCCCGAGAGCAAAGCAGCAACTGACCTCAATCTGATTCACAGCCGGCGGCCACACCTCCGCCCACTCCTTCAACTCCTCAATATGTCCCTTTCCAAAGTTACTAACCCCAATGTGCCTCACCTTCCCCTCCTTCCTCGCCCTTTCCAACGCCTGCCACATCAACTTCCTTGCGTCCCTCCCCCCGTTCGGGCTATGGATCAAGAACAGATCCACGTACCCATCCTCACCGCCGTCAATCTTCTCCACGCTCTCCACAACGCTCTTGTACGTGCTCTCCGCGTCCGACCCGGGCGACAGGATCTTCGTCGTGATGTAGACCTCGGAGCGTGGAACACCGGATTGCCGCACCGCGTCTCCGACCAGCGACTCGTTGGCGTAGTATTGTGCCGTGTCGATGTGGCGGTAGCCTGCTTTCAGTGCGGTGAGGCAGGATTTTACGCAGGTCTGGTCGTGGGATTGGTAGACGCCGAAGCCGAGGCGGGGGATCTCGTGCTTGGAATTGGGGAGTGGGAGGGTGGATTTGAGGGAGAGAGTGGAGGACGACATCGTGCGGGTTTGCGTGAGGGATTTTAGGGCAGAGGTGAGGGATTGGGGTCGGAAGAGGGGCATGGGAGTAGATTGATGAATTTAAGGGACAGAAAAGCGTGGTGGGGCACAAGGATACAAAACGTCATGATTCAAGTTGGTTCCTGGCGGGCCGTACCGCCTTTCCTTTCTGCCCAGGGTTCTCTTGGCAGTATGGTGGGGATGAAGTTTTTCGTGACATCTGCATGGAACCAAGCTTCAGGAGATCGGGAAGATGGTTCTCCAAGCAATAAAGTACACGCGCGGCTCCCTCCAGATTCTGGACCAGCTGAAACTTCCTCACGCCGAAGTCTACGACGATATCCGCACCAGCACCGATGCATGGCACGCCATCAAGGAAATGCGCACGCGCGGCGCGCCGGCAATAGCAATCGTTGCGGCGTTGGCTCTGGCAGTCGAGCTTGAGAATATCGCGACCAAGGGCGAGCTCTCGCAGTTTGGAGAGGAGGTCAAGGTGTTCATTGAGGAGAAGCTGGAATACCTGGTTACGAGCAGACCGACGGCAGTGAATCTAGCGGATGCGGCACGAAAGCTGAAGAAGGCTGTCGAGGAAGCTGCGAAGGATGACAGTGTATCGGGAGAGGCCGTAAAGGAAGCGTACGTCAAGGCCGCGGAGAAGATGTTGGTGGACGATGTACAGGATAACGAGGCTATCGGTAAATATGGTGCCGAGTGGGTAGTGAAAAACACGGAGGTAGGGAAGAGCGGGCAAGTCAGCATGTTGACGCATTGCAACACTGGGTATGTGTGTGAACCGTTCGCTTGGTGTAAGCTTGCTGACAGTAGAAGATCTCTCGCCACAGCAGGTTATGGCACGGCCCTTGGTGTCATCCGATCTCTTCACTCCAACGGCTCCCTCAAGCACGCCTTCTGCACCGAGACTCGGCCGTATAACCAAGGCTCCAGGTTGACTGCCTTTGAGCTTGTTCATGATAATATTCCTGCAACCCTTGTCACCGATTCAATGGCTGCCGCCCTGCTACGGCTCAAAGGACCATCAGAGCGCATTGCGGCTATCGTAGTGGGCGCCGATCGGGTGGCTGCCAACGGCGATACTGCAAACAAGATAGGCACGTACTCGCTAGCGATAGCAGCAAAGCATCACGGTGTCAAGTTCTTGGTTGCTGCGCCCAGGACAACGATAGATCTGGACACTCAGAGCGGCGAGGACATTGTGATAGAAGAGCGGCCGGGCAAGGAAGTGACTATGATCAAGGGCCCGCGACACGACGGGGCTTCGCTGGATGATACAGGAATCTCAATTGATATCGGCAAGTATTTGTGTGTTGAAGAGGTCCTGGAGTAGTTGTCGAGACAGCTTCATGGTTTTAATTAAGCATTGTCCGGTTACTTTAG
>Ga0181465_101143_pt1 | contig 11435 bp, 6 predicted proteins | sample InSIn3gowninarea_FD_119076 | JGI IMG/M metagenome (GOLD analysis project Ga0181465, IMG submission 119076) | Clean room microbial communities from NASA Spacecraft Assembly Facility at Jet Propulsion Laboratory, Pasadena, California, USA -... ... | reverse complement strand
CACTGCAAGTCTGGCAGACATACCGTACCCATAGATGGTAATGAACCCTGCTTCTGCACCAGCAGTCGCAAGTCCGACAGGTGCCATGAACAATATCGGAGTCATGACCCGATCAACCTGGTTGCCGGTGTAAAATAGTGTTGTCAGCACGACCACGGCGGTGAGGAATACCCAGATGACGCCGATCCACCACAGGACATAGCCGACCAGCATGAAAGCATGTCCACCCCACGAGTCGCTGACTTGCATGATTGTCAGGGAGGCGATGGTCATAAGCGCGATTGGTGGAATTGCATAAGCACCTAGCTCGTCGGGGTCGGTCATGGCACGTCGAATCGCTACGTGTGGATATATAACCCAACGCGCAATCATGATGCCAAGAAACAAGAAGAAGGTGACCAGCTCGAAGACGTACAAGATAGTGGCGATCACTACCTGCCAGTATCCGCGGTAAGGGAAGGGGCCATTGAGGACTAGTGCAAGACCACCAGATGAGATACAGATAGCAAACTATGCCATGTCAGCCGCTTTCACCACAATTTGCTGAATGACACGGCTCTCACGAAAGCAAAGGGCTAACTTCGAAATCGCCGAGCAAAACTGATCAACTTACCCACAATGGACCGAAGTTCTCTAAGGCGGCACCCCATTTAGTTGTGGCATGTCTGTAGTTTCTGATGGATCGTTTTCGCAACTGTTGTCCTCGATGAGCTTTATGTTGCTTGGTATCCGTGTCGTCCCCGAGGCGTTCATCGAGGAGGTGATACGGAATGACAAAGTCGTAGCCATCCTCCGCCGCCTCGTCAGTATTTGATGAGTCCATGTGCGTGCGAAAGGACTATGGTGCAAGAAGACACAAGTTTAGTCGTATAATTCTTGGACGATGGTTAACTATGCGATGTCGTTCACGATGTTTGAGGTATAGATACCCAAGTACCTTGTTGCCGGTATGAAAATTTCCATGGCTGTCAGCAGAGCCGAAGGTTCTTTTGCATTGCGACAATTTGACGTGGAAAGTTTGAATACACGTTGACGTCCGGCATTCCCGGAGCTCTAGTTGGTAGTACAGTAGCACCATCATTGCCGTGGAAGGGTAGCGTCATCATCTTCACGTGGCCGGAAGTACCGGAGCTCCACAAGGCTTGGCAAGCGCAAAACGGCAGATGAAGGCGTTTGTGGAGACGTTGTTGTACTTTAGATGGCAGTCGGAAGATTGTGCAGCAAATGTTCTTCCGAATTTCCTCGCGGTGCGAACCGTGGACATTGACACGGCGTGCTCTTGGGTGGTATGGACCTAGCTGGTTAAGTCAAGTGTATAACCGACGGACAGATCAGGCATAGGGCGCCTCCTTAGCTTCCTTCTCAACGGTTGTCTGGACGTGACCGGCACCATCACCACGTCGAGCTGCCACCAGATTCTGTGGTACCTTGCTGACGATAAGCCTAAGATCGGAAGTGACTTATTCAGTGCTCACCCAACAGCCATGAGCATAGGGCTGAATTGATATATGTGCCGTGATAATGCGGTCGACGAAGCTTTTGGTAATTCAACATTAGGGCATGTCTTTTATCTCACAATCATTTCCCAGATCTCACCAAAGCGAGTTGACTGAAGTCTGTCATAGGGAAGAGGCTTTGTACGAAACTGTATACACCCAGAAGTAGGAGAAGGTAATAAATAATCGTGTGCGTCGTCCGTAGGTCCAACCTACCGAACTTCAATCTTCGGTTGTTGTTATTCCTTCCGTCGGAGTTGGTCAGAACCTCGGACTCTGTATCGTCCTTGCCTCGAATCACCGGCCCCAGTTGGGTGGAACGATAGGGTTTTAGCGCATACGAGCTGAGCGAGATTTTGCCCCAAAGTCTTGGTAGACCCATATAATTGCAGAAAGCATGGATAATGAATACAGAGTAGAGGCTTCCCGTCCGCAAATAAACAAAGGCTGCGTACCAGCCAAAGATTGTGGTGTATCCGAACTGGAAGATTGTCCTAAGGAGAGCTGGTGTGAGTGGAGTGTCCGGATGGCTGAGACTGAACTCGTAGAAATGATGGACATGTGCGATACCGAAGTAAAGTGGCGTAAGGAAGACCAGCTTCCCGAACGAGTCTCCCAGGGGTGAGAGGAGATGTAGAGGTAAGATAGTGCTGCGGAAGAGAAGTTCTTCAGTAAGCGGACCAGCGACGAAATTGCGGTAGCCCATCGAGGACGACAAACTCGTAACTATTTGCGACCATAATTCAGAAACGGGGGATAATGAGCTTTCCAGGTAAATGTCGTTGTATAGCGGACCAAGGTAGAGGAGAACGGTTAGTAGAAGCGGATGAAGAACGGCTAGAGGAGAGACAGGCCATAATCCAAGGTGGTGAAGTGCGGATACAATGTCCAGTTGTCCTTTACTAGTGAGTAGGAAGAACGTGGTAATAGTTGATGCGGTCACAGTTATGGTCACGGCCCGTATGCGGGCTTGTATCACACTGGGGGCATCTCGATTCAAAGTGGGCGACGGTCGCGTTCGTGGTGACAGATAGAACGGAAGGACGTATAAGGCAGTGAACGCAATCTGATTAATAGGCAGTCAGATGACATCTTGAAAGGGACTGAGGGTATGTGAGGAGTGGGAGGAGTGCGTATGAATGCTGTCCTCGACAACCATTAGCATGCGGATAGTCTCGGGCTATGTTGGTGCCTCAGGCATTCCAATTAAATGTGGGCACTTAATTGGCACCGAGGCTGCACTGGTGGAAATGAAATGCGGATGAAAACACGAACTCACAGATATCAGAGCTGCGGTCGTGACAGAAATGGCAGGTTCATGCTGTTCTAATGCAACGTCAGCTCATTCCTCTGCGATTGGTAGACAAAAGTCCTTGATCAATATGAAAAACAGATTTTGATTGGAACAACTTACCCTTGCGACCAGTAATACGGTCGACCAATCCCCATAAATGGTCGACTGGTGCCATTTGTCTTGTTTCAGTGGTGAATGACGAATCCTCAACTCTCCATGAAGCGACGAAAAGAAAGGCAGTCGATGAAGGGCTGCCAGTGAGAGGAGTGGACAAGCATTGTTCCGAGCGCCGAAATTAAATGAGAACAAAGCAAGTGCCAAGCTGGCCAAACTTCTGCCACAAGTGAGAGAATGAAATTCCGCTAACCTTCACTAGTTTCATCATATCCAATCTACTGATCTCCATCGTTGTTGATTCATCGTTGCTGTTTGGTCAGTACGCGTCCTTCCTCTCCTGACGCGTTTTTACCAACATCTGGTTCATCTTGACTTTTGCGCAAGTCCCTCGCTAAATGCTAATTGCTGATCCACATTCCTCTCCCCTGGTCAATGACATGCCGACCTCTGGACTAGCATACTGGTGGTAGAGGTCACAGGCAAGAGGTCTATCAGACATTCACAACATGCGGTCGCGAGGTCAGCCTGCACAGTTCGGTCCAGTTGAGCGATCGTTTCCTTCCCTCTTTTATTCTTGTGCTGCTCCTTTGCCATATCCTATACCAGTGCTATCACGGCTCCATAGCTCGAAACGTGACAAGAGGAGAAATCAACTGCGTTGACGCCTGTCAAAAACCCCAGCCTGGCAGCTCTCATTTAACCCTGCAGCGTGCATGCACCTCACACATCTCACAAGCACCGCAGACTCCGAGATGTCGGCTACTCAGTGACGCCGATGTCTAGCTGATCACAAGAGTACCCCTCGAGACAAATACTCGGAGTGTCTGGTCAATCTCTCGTTACCTACAACCAGTCGCTCGTTTAGTCCAACTACAGTCATTCTTTTTTGTATATACTAATCTTCACATCGCGTACCGCTTAACTCTTATCCTCGAATCAAAAGATCTCGATACCATGAACTAGCGGAATGTCCTCCCCTACAACGACACCGAGACGCGGTCCAAACCGATCTACTTCGAAAATCTCCTCAAAGCGCAGTCCTCTTCAAGAACGCACCCCATCGCAGAACAACGAGGCAGCAGCGAGACTGCGCAGAGATAGCAAGCAGGAGCAGACTGATGCTGGAATATTCACAACTAATCCATTTCCAACCAAACCCCAACACGTACTTCTCCCGAGCACTATTCGTAAACAAAGGAGTCGGAAAAATATCGAAAATGAGTATCCAGACTTCTTGTTCAACCGGTCGGTCGCTGAGAGGCCCGCTTCTCCGACAGAGATCGCGACGTCAAATACATATGCCAACAGCACGCGCAAAGCTCCAAATTTGCAGCTCAAGAGATCTGTTACAGCTCTGCGTGACATGTACGAGGCTCAAGTAGAAAATTCGAGACCATCCACGGCTGTAACCTCTCCAGTCCTTAGACCGGCATCAGCAAGCTCTAGACTTCGAAGTCTAAGCTCTAGTGAAGGTCTAGCCGGCCGCAGCGCATGGGAATTGCTTGGACTACCGAAAGTGTCTGCGGATGACCTGGCCACTTTGCCAACACTATCGGAAGATGTTATTCAACGATTGGGTTCCGAAAATTCGTTCGCGTCGCGAGTGCGCAACAAAGAGAACACCTCAAGTCCCAATTTCAGGACTCTCGGCATCTCCAGTCCACGAGTTTCGACTTTCTATGATATGGTAACATCCCCACCAACAGAAGGATCATCCAATTCAAGGCTCCGAATGGCAGGCACATCGAGCCCTAACATAATACAACTCCATCATAGCTCAAGCATCATAACTAGCGATCAGACCCCATCATATTCCCGGCCAACAACAGAAGAAGATACAGAATTGACCCCGAACGTGGTCAAACTGGGCACGACATCCCCCAGGCGGACAAGTTCTCCAACACCTTCACAAGTTTCGATTGAGTCAAGGAAAAGGAAGCGGTCAGAACCAGAGGGGTCCACCTACGCGGGCAGAACGCCTTTGTTCATGCGGACTCGTCGGCAACCTACACAACCTGCTTCACCTATACGGAATGTTACAGCTAGCTCCGACACATCGTTGCAGTCATCAGCGGTCAGGGTTTTGCCATCCTCACCTCCAAGAGCGAGAAGTCCCCCTTCGCAGTCGCAACCCACAACAAGTCCCATCATACGAGTGCATGAAAACAGATTCAGTGCAGACAACAGCTCAATTGTAAATGCTCACAGCTATCTTCAGAGTGTGATAAGTTCAAGTCCGGTGGCGCCAATACAACGCCCTGTCGTCCGAGCACCAGATGTCAATCAATTCGCGGGGTTGTCCTTGCAAAAGCGACAATTATCAGGACCGTCAACTGTCACAGGCGGCAGTATCATGAATTTGTCTTCGGTATCCTCACCGATGGATGTTGCTCTGGAGCAGTTACCTACGCATGATGCAGCTGCCGTTCAGCCACTACGGAGAACCGCTTCAAGGACTTCAACTTTCTCTGAAGAGTTGGACGACAGTCTCCACGCAGAGTCTATGGCACCCGCTCATGCATACATGATGCAGCACGATTTGAATAGCTCACAAGTGGATATGATTTCGGAAGCCGATCGACACGAAGCTGTAGACGAGCTGGCAGCACTACCTCGACAGCAAGCTTCTTTCGCGGCAGCTTTAAGCCAAGCACGTGGAGCGTTCTATGGCTCTTCGTCTGGTAGCGGTTCGCTGTCGTGTATAGATTCGCTGCGGACTTCAATGGACACACGACTTCAGAGTATGCGCTCCTTTACGAATGGAAGACATGACAGTATTCGGTCCTTGTCGCGACCCGCGTCTTCAGGAAGCCTCGTGAGTATCAATGTTGTACCGACATGGGCTCAAAGATATTATTCTGGTTTCTACCGCAACTCCTTTCATTATCTATACCAGTCATCAAACAATGTGCCCTCCTATCAAGTTACACAAGTTGCGCCACCTCCGCGACATAAGTCGCTACCAATATCGGCTCCTATTCAAGAATCAACTGCAGTACGGTCCAGCATGAGAACAAACCCCAGACACTCCTTGGTAAAATCAGTCCAGTTGTCGATCAAGGATGCCATGTCGTCCTTGACCTCCACTTCAAGTCGACCTCCGTTAGACCTCCGAAAATCGCACAGAACAGCAGGTATTGGACCGCTAGTGTCGCATCCAGTGAGACCACAATCCTTGGTTCTGTCACGGCCTCCATCGTCCTATCAAGCCCGTAAAGCACTCAGACACGTCTCTTTACCACTGTCTGCAGCCGATCCGCGCTACCATTGGAACGGAGTTATCGATACGCCAGAAGGGTCAGAAGTGGACTCAGCCACCTATAGCGAAGATGGTCATGTCATTGCGCCTCCAGAATCTGCGTTTACGCAAAGGCTACCTGTGCAGCAGAAATCAATATTCCCATTGAGACGTTTGACAACACCCCGACTACATCGCGACCAGAGACTCAATACAGGTTCCACAAACTCTGCAGGATTCGGTGCACCATACAACGCACAATCACGATGGCAGATATCAGACGGCTATACCGACGAAATGGGCCGACCAGGCTGGTTCAAGGTTGACCTAAAAGACGTTCAGGTATTATGTTTCATATCCGGCTTTCTCCTCCCATTCACCTGGTTCATCGGAGCTTTTTCACCATTGCCAAAACGACCGCAGAACTACCATGACATCGAAAAAGCGGAGCTGGAAGCCACCCAAGCCAGCAGCAATCCGAACCGTACATCAACAAGCGAGTGGGACCAGATGGACGTGGTAGCGCAGTTGCGACGAGAGAGACATATGCGCGGTTTGGAAGAAGTGAAATGGCAGAATGCGAGATGGTGGCGACGGATGAATAGATGGATGTGCTGTGTTGGACTGGTAGTTCTTGTCATCGTGATTGCTCTGGCGGTAATTGGGACTAAAGGCCATTGGTCTTGATGTCTGTAGATATTTGCACATAGTCTTTTTCTAGGTTCAAGCAGAGATGACACAGCGCTGTAGGGACTGTTGCAAGATTCTCAACTTTCTTTCCTCATCTACTGTATGCAGATAGGTCCCATTAGATACTGTAATCCATGATCAAACTACGACCAGACCATGCTCAATAATTTCCAATATAAACTATCAAACCTGGTTTCGAACCGTGAAGAATGACCAACAATCTATCACAAGTGTAATATCGAAACTGCCAGGCTGGCGTGAGAGATATATACTGAAGGGCCCCCAAGCTCCATCAACATAAAGCTATCCTTTTCAAAAACTACAACGTTGCAGCAAGTTCAGTTCAGTACAGCGTAGTGCCAACACCAGCTACGCATTTCACCTAGCACCTGCACTCGCACACTCATGTACTTACTACACACTTGTTTACATGGCTAGTTGAGGGAACAGTCAGCCACGCGCCTCGTCTGCATCTCAGCGTACACCCAGATATCTCTGTGGAAGGCACCGTGCAACAAATCACGCTCCGGCGCGCACTCATCCATATTGCATCGCAATGGTATTGCATCGCGACATAAAATTCGAAATGTCCTCAAACACACCCACAGACAAAATGATCCCGCTACTACCTGACACTTACTTACCTACTCAGCCCAACACGCGGCCAAATGCTCACATTGCTTAATCCTCGATGCACGGTTCTGGTTGGCCTGTTGGTCCCAGCGCCATGGGTCGGGAGAGACTAGGGTGGAGAGGGTGAGTGAGTTTAGTCAGTAGTGCGGAGGACCGACGGAGGACCGACGGAGGACCTGGGGTGGCATCGAGTATATATAAAATGTACTCACCCGCATACTCTCGAAAAAATCCATCACCGAAGGAAACGCACATAAACCAGTTCCTCTTCTCTCCTATTCAAGTGTCCTTCTGTTCCTTTCTTTCCAATCAAGTCAAGTCAAGTCACGCATACTCAACGACAGTGTTGCATTTCCAGTACCAAGCAGACACATAAACATCATGGCTCCGACACCACGACTATTGCTTCATTCAGGGATGATTGATCGTGTTGATCTTCTCTCACGATCTGCAGGTGCACTAGCAGCGATTATGCCAATTCATACACATGGAAACAATACCATCACTAATACGACTGCCACTGCCATTACCAATTCTACCGCCAACGGTACTGCCAATGACAATACCAATACAGTTGCCAATGCCCACGCCCAATCGGGTGACAGCGAGACAATGGGTGTGTCCCTTACCGCCGTGCTCCTAGTTTTCCTGTTATTGTGCGCCGTGTTTGGTGGTTTGTTAGGGGCCTTGGGGAAGCCGAAGAAGGCGTCTGAAGCGGTGCCTCGCGGTGGTGGTGGATCATTGCGATCAACATCGAGATCGGGATCACTGTTGGCAATGGGTCCTATGATGCCAACACATGCCTATGGTGGAGACGACTTGGGTACTGCAAGACGGGCAGAGAAGGGGTCGGCGATTGAGATGGAGAAGGTTGAGAAACGGACGCATATGGATGGAAGAATGAGGGAGAGATGGTGCTCGCGATGCGAGATGGGGGGTGGCGATGGAGACGGGTGGATATGTCCTAGGCATGTCGAGCAGCAGGTCGGCCGAGGCAGGGGTAGGAGAGAGGGTGGGGCGGGCGAGAGAGGAAGAGGTAGAAGTGCAAGAGGATTGAGTACTCCACCACCTGCTTACCAGAGTGGAATGCCACAGGCTCCGCCACCTGCGTACCGAGGAGGATGGTCTGGTGCATCTTGGGCGGGCGTTGGGATTGGAATGAGTGTTGGAGGATGTGGTGGCGGAGGCAGTTGCTGAGTCTAGTCTTGGCGGGTTTCAGATTCTATGAGTTGGTTCTTATTCAGGGTGGAGACTATCATGGTGGTCGACGTAGCTTTTGAGAATGGCTGGCGCTGTGATTTGCAATGTGGTTGAGTTGGTTAACAACAATCAGATTCGAGCTTTTGCGGCGTAATTTCCTACACGAAGAATGTTGATAGAGTGATCCAAAGGGTAGCTCGAATATGTTGAAATTTGTGGCACTAGATAGCACTGAGTGGTATCGTGCTATCGTCTCTTTCGATCCAGTAGACGACCTTACATGCATTTAGCGATTTCACTCTCTCGGACCAGATCATCTCAGTAATTACCGAGCGTCGTCAAGGGGAGATGACGACGACTGGGATCGAACTAGAATCATGGCATCACTTTCAAATGTTGATGAATGTGCTGTGCCTTTTTCCCGAGTACATTTGAGGAACGATTGTGGATACAAGGTCTGCAGTCCAACAATATGAGTAAGCTCGGCTTTGTAGGAGACCAAAGTATTTGTGGGATGAAATGTACAAGGTCAATATGGTATTCCGGTAGCTGGACAGAAAGTTTGTAGAGGAAGTAAGGGCGCATGAACAAGACTCAAAAGCGTCCGTATTCCGAGGCTGCCCTCAAAGGCAAATGAATCGAAGAGGAAGGTACGATTGCTGGTAAAGAACAGACAGCCACCACAAGGCAAGTGTGTGGTCGAGCTTGTAAACATGCCAGTCAAGCAGAGTGATGTCAAGCATGGTATACAACATTAGTACTCTCAGACTGAATGCAAGAGTTTCTTCCATGGCAGTTAGTCTTACAATTTACTACTCACCATAAGCCATCCTCTTGAGCTCACCTCCAACGTCTTTCGCGGCACTCATGGCTTCACTACTCCAGGGAGCCATTTGCAAGAAGCCATGAGTGAGCTCTGGATAGTGGAACCATTTGATGTCAACACCTGCCTTCTCGAGCTTATGGCCATATTCAACGCCCACATCTCGTAGCGGATCAAAGCCGCAGGTGAAGAGAGAAGTTTGCGGTTGACCCTTGAGGTCTTCGATCTTCTGCATTCCTGGGCTGATATATCGATGGGATGGCGGTACAGTTTTGTTGGGTGCTTTCATGATATAGTGGTCTGCGAAAGAGAAAATACCGTTGCATTCCAAATATAGGCCAGTGTTGTTCTCAACCGCTGCTTGAGTATCGAATGGTACTCGCGATTCTGGATATAGCAGGAGCTGACCAGCTAATGGCTTCAGACCGGAATCCATACGACGGAGAGTCAATGCTTCTGTCATGTTGCCTCCTGCTGAGTCACCGCCACCAAATATGAGCTTTGGGTCGATACCACGCGGTTCGCTATTCTTTGAATCTTGGAACCAGTCTACCACAGCGGAGTACTCATCCAATTGTGTCGGAAAGTGGTGTTCGGGAGCCAGACGGTATTCGACACCAACTGTCTTCTCCATGTTAACATTTTCAAAGCTCAAGTAATGGTAAGTACATACCACTGCTCCAGATTCTTCAGCTACGATTCTCAGTCCATTCTCGAACTCATCGATACTGCCGACCGTGTAGCCACCTCCATGCATGTACACTAGGGCGGCGGCATCTTTGCGGCCTCCATCCGTCACTAGCTTGGGATAGAAGAGACGAATTGGAATTGTGCCATGCGGACCACGAATGGCAGTGAATTCGACCTTGCCTATTGGTGCTCTTTTATCTTCAGGTAGGTTGTGCCAGCCAAAGACTTCAAGGTGATGTCGTCGTTCCTGATGGAAATCGACGTCGCCCCCAAGACGTAGATCTGGGTTGTCCTTGAGGAAGGTGGAAATTGACTGCGCGAGTGTAGTGCGATCCCCCGACTGGGGAATAGGTGTTCGTGACGGCATTCTGGGTTCGTTCTGGCAATTCGTGACTTGATCAAACGTTTCATTCGTAAATCGATGGTTATCACAACAACACTTTTTATCTTATGCATCTTTTCACCTTGTTTGAATCGTGGTGGCATTTACCTGCCGGTATACTAGCGTGACGTAAGCATTCGGTCAAGATTTTTGGGGCTTCCGGTGCATCCAGAAAGAGAACAAATCAATGGGGTTTCCGGAACACGATGATGGACTGCTTTTCGTCATGTCTGTAGCAATGGAGAGCACTTACCAGCTCTCCAGATAACATGTTATTGACGTCCGCCATGGTTGCGGAACTTAGGTATACGAAGCTTTCTTCGGGAGCACCCGAGAATAACGTCTGGTGATGCTTGTAGAAAAGGCTGCCAAGCTCCAGTGCCGCCCGACCTTGCACTAACAACTACCTCAAGCTCGAGTAGTTGTTGGCATTATCGGCAAGCGATATAAAGAGCGTAGCTCCAGACGCGATGTGAATCCTTATGATGCGTCGGTTCGCGACTACAAAGCCACTGTCAGGTTGTATATCCAACATTGAGATTGCTGACAACCACGATGCTAGTCTGATCGACCGAGCGTGTCTCACACAGGCCTTGACGAAGAGGGAACTCCGATAGTTATCCAATAAGCACTGCCAGTTGGATCAAACGCTTAGAAGATTCCGCCTCGATTGCAGAAGGAAGATTCAAGTTTATCGTGCCTGAAAGCCTGACAGATCACGTGAACGAGCGAGGTGCCTCGGCCAGTTTCTAGCCGGTGACCTCGGGAGCCCTCCTAGGAAACTGAGGCGCTACTCTACTCCGCAGTATGTACCCCAGTATCGAATAGAGCCATGACCTTCGATATGTAATGGTAAGCTAGCTTTCGAGCTT
>Ga0181465_101141_pt1 | contig 11442 bp, 10 predicted proteins | sample InSIn3gowninarea_FD_119076 | JGI IMG/M metagenome (GOLD analysis project Ga0181465, IMG submission 119076) | Clean room microbial communities from NASA Spacecraft Assembly Facility at Jet Propulsion Laboratory, Pasadena, California, USA -... ... | reverse complement strand
CATAGGCCACAAACAGGAGACCAAGCATAGGTTCTACATAAGGCGTCGGCGATGCCCTTGTTGCAAAAATAGTCAGCCATCATATCCATCATTCCAACCCTTTCGCAAAAAGATCAAAAAGAAACACAAAACTCACACGACAGTATTAGTCCTAGTAGCTTCCAACCCCCACTGCGTAGTAATCTCGCTAAAAGTATGGAACCTCGACATGGCATATGTAAACTCTTTCGTCGTGGCAGGAAGCAACGAGATCAAATCCGTCGGGACGCCGGGGAATTTCCACTGCATGCTTGCCAAAAGACCCGTGGGGGCGAGTGTCGCGAAATCTGTAAAGACGGTTGTGAGCACGTCTCCTGAGTAGTCGCCTGTGGTGACGGTGTAGGAGGCCGTGAAGCCATCATAGCGTGTGGACGAGTTGGCGGGGACGAGGGTGTTGTTGTATTGAATGTAGTAGTCTATTTCTGTGGCGACCTAGGATACAAGTGTTAGTGGCAGGAGTGTGGTGATTGATGGAAGGTGACAAACGGTGAATGTGGCATGTTCGGTCCACCATGAATTCAGGAAGATCTCGTTCGGCAACCAGAAGCCGCATTTTCTCGAGAGACTGGGGCCAGGTGTGGTGCTAGCGGTAGGCGAAGTAACAGTCTGAGTAGCGACGAAAGATGTTGAGTTTACATATACTGTGCCTGTAGCATTTGATCAGAACTTAGAATAGTAACAGCGTCTGAGAACTTACGCTGAGGCATTGCAACAACGGCCGGTATAGCAAAGGTCAATCCCACCACTGCCAGGCGTGAAGCCTCACCCACAGCTAGCTTCATGTTTGCTGATCACTTTCTCCTCAGAGATCCTTGTCGAATTCAATACGATGCACAACTCGATGAAAGCAGACCAAGCTTTGTTGAAACGAACGACAAACACTTCTCACCTTCGAACGAAAGACAAAAGGCAGAGAAGCAAAGAGAGAAAGAGAAAGTGCTTACAGAACCTCCCCAGCGCTTAACCTACCAGTCATATATTCGATATCCCGAAGGATCCAACTAGACTCTATGCACATTGCCGACCCAAGCAGCATACAAAACATGCACACACGGGCCGTGCCTGTAGCATGTGAACAAGACACTATCCCTCCCACCCTGCGAAGATCATCGGAATATTTCTAGGCACCTATAAAAATCTGCAGTGTGACTTGTAACCCCATAAAGTGTAGGAGAGCAAGAGTAAAGTCGAAGCGAAGGAAATAGATGGACTGCAGGAACAAGCGCTTGAGCCTCGCAGTGTGATGTGCAATGTATTCGTACGCGATTGGTGGAGGTTATTCCGAAGGATTCCAGGCACAAGGCGCAATAATCATTAGTGCTGCTGTGCGAAACAGCACTACCCATATTATGGACATGGGAAAAAGCGGCTCAGAAATGGCATCCATGCAACATTTTACTGGATCCTTCAGATAGCTGCTCGAGTAAAGTCGTGGGTGATGAAGTGGAAAGATCGGGATGTCCAGGTCTTGTTTCGAGATGCAGTGTTGTCCTGCATGTGCAATATATCCAGTCTTGGCGTGCATGCTGTTCGGTATTGACCCCATTTCTGGACAAAGGTTTGGACATTGTTGGGCAACACGTGAAGTGCTGCATGCAGAACGTCGATGCCGGAGAAATATTTGAGAAATCAGTTTCGATGATTAGGAGTGAAAAATCGTGGACAGTAGTATTGTGTGTGTGTTGTTCTGTATGCCTTGTTCCTTCATCCTGGAGCGGTAGGCATGCCAGCTCGTGTTTCTGTGGTATAGAGCATATTCGGTAAAAGTGAGATGATCGATGGTACAAAGTCAGTCGCATGGTGTTCGAGGCTCTTTTGACTCTTTCTAGCTGACAGAGAAGATTGAAAGAAAGCACAAACCGAAGATTTGAGAAATCGAAGCATAAATGTCATATCGGGACCGCTCTAAAACAGCAATACCCGAAGGTGGGGGGTGTAAAAAAAAAGATGATAGAAAAACAACACACGAGAGAATATCCAACTCCCTTCCCAAGCCCGCAATGATCCAGCCGCTCCCCTTTCCTTTTCGCAGAAAAAGAAGAGGTACGGTTTACCTAGAAACAAATGCAGCGCCCGCCAAAAAAAAAAAAAATATAATGCCCAAGACTATAACACCTTTTAAGTTTCTTTTTACTCATCATCCTTGACATTGCCGTTGGGCTCGACTGCGATTTCGACCATTTCGCCAACACCTTCGGAGGCATCGGTGGTGATTGCTTGTGCTTCGTCGAGGTTGATTCCCAATCTGATTTCTTCCTTGCGTTGTCTGGCGGCTTCGGTCTCCTTTCTCATGGTCTCCAAGTTCCAGCCATCGTCGTCGTCGGCATCGCTGTCGTCGCCGTCGTTCCAGTCGCCCTTTTCGAACAGGGCACGACCGGTGGCTTCCTTCATCTTTTGGGCTTCTTGTTCGGCGGCCTTCTTGTCCATACGTTCCTTCTTCCATTTCTGGAAAGTCTCCTCGTTGACAGGTGTGAGAGTACCGGTAAGCTTGTGACGTTCGGAATCGAGGAAGTCTTCGAGGGTAAGAGTGTTGAGAGGAGATTTGTCCATGAGAGCCTTCTCGGCAGCGCGCTGTTCTTTTGTCTTGAGGACGAAGCTGGAGGGGGTGGAAATTAGCGTGTGGAAACAGAGGTAGGAATGATGATCGCAAAACATACCCTGGTGGTAAACTGTGCTTGTACATGCACTTGTCGCCGCCGTTGGGACAGGTCCAGAACCAGCCGTACTTGCCGTTCTCGACAGCCTCGATGAAGAACTTGCACACCTTGTCGGTCGTCGTCTTTGGGTTTCCGTGCTTGGACTTGACGACATCGCGCAGCTTCTCCTCGTCCCAGTCTGCCATGTCGTCCTTCTTTCTCTCCTCATCTTGCTGCTCCTTCTCCAACTCTCTCGTGTCGGTGTACAGACTCTTCTTCTCTCCCTTGATGCCTTGAGACAGGTCGTGACTGAACTTGCACTTTCTGCCCTTGTCACAAGCACCCTTTTTGAAGAATTGACAGAGCACCGTCTTGGGGTCGACACCGAAGGGAACCTTTTGGATCTGAACGGGCTTGAAGAGTTCGGCGGCCTCTCTCTTTGCGGCTTCGGCGGCGAGCTTTTCCTTTTCGCGGGCAATCTTCTCGGCTTCCTTTCTCTTTTCGTCCGGGTTGAGTGAAGAAGTGGCGTTGATCTGCTTGATTTGACGTTGGGCGGCACCACCCTTCTTGTTCTTCATACCGAAGGTCTTGTCGACGGCGACCTTCTTGGGCGCGTTGGCATTTTTGTCCTGCTTCTTGGGCGGCATGATGGCGGTATTCGTAGGGTGTGGTTAGATAGATTGTGTGGCAATGCGCCTAATGAGGGTGTGTAGAGTCAAGGCCCGTGGTTGGGAAGTCGTGTGCGTGAATATGTACGAAGAAACTCTCGAATATTCAAACTTGTCTGCTCCCCACTTGCGAAGAACGTCACCGTCGAGTTTTGAAAATGCCAAGATCTCGTACCTTCCTCCTCGGCAGACCTTCCCCTTGCAGCGTCACCACTGTACACGTACACCTTGATCGACGACTATACCCGCGAGCAGCTCTACCATATCACCGCCCTCACAAGCTGTACCAATCTTCTGTACAAACACAACCTCGCCCTCATCTCACTCTCCAACTTCCCAAACAACTACAAACTCGTGTGTCTTCTCGATTTTCCACCGAGTCGCCGACAGCCAGCTAACACGCAACCCCAGACATACACACACACTCTTAACACCCGCAATCATGATCTCAGACGACCAACTCTACCAACTCGCCATCTTTCTCGGCAGCGTCAGCATGCTCCTCATCGTCCTCTACCATTTCCTCGAAGTCAATGCCGAGAATGACGACAAGGCCACTCCCCTGTCTGCAGAGCGCAAGGCTGATACCGTGCCTGGTGCTAAGCCTGTGAGATCATAGAGCTGTCTGTCCGTTATACCTGTGTGTGTCGCATGGGGCTGGAGTTGCAGGGCATGAGAAGAGAAATAGAGAGAGGAGAGACAAAGGATACGGAGGAATCAGTCGTTGATTTGACATGGCTTGGAGTTTTGAGGAGTTACAAGAGTCGGTCGCTGTTATCAGCACTTTGTATGCGATCGGCTGTTTTCATTGCACAGGGAACAGGGGATACCAAAATGTTTGTCAAAAATGCCATGTATGCTTTATTGGGTATCGTTATATGCACAAGAAGGAGCGACTGTTGTTCAAATGTCGTTCGTCGCCTATTGATGAGCTATCCATCTGTGCTCATCTGCCTACACGCCAGGAGCCCATCCGAAAGTCGGAGAATCAGGTGGATAACCTGGTCCTTCGTTCGGGTCCACGACCTCGTAAAAGTCTTCGTCGTGAAGAAAGTTGCGCCTGCGCTCTGCAGTCATCAACGTGCTTCCAGCTCTCATCATGGCCGGCCCAACGATCCTGTACTTCTCCTCCATTTGCTGCAACAACTTCTCGTCGTTCAGCTTCGTTCCTGTAAGATTGCTAAGTCTTATTGCGTCCGCTTCTCTTGCTTGCTGGTGCCTCCATTCCTTAGTGTCCTTCTTAGGTGGCACCATCGAAATGATGGGTGTCACCAGTCTTCCCCGAGAGTCGGAAAGATAAGCATCTGATATTTCTGAATTATGGTCTGAATAAGCCATTGGTTAGCAAGAAAGGGTGAAATTCTGATGTTTCTGTGAAAGGGATTCAAGAGCCACCTGAGAGTCCTGCGCGAGGTCCATCACCCAGCTTGTGCGTGATCGGCTTGATGTGCTCGTTCTCCATGTGTGCCATCCAGGAGCCCATGTCGTCGAATGCAGTAATTTCATCTTCTTTGAAGCAAGCAGACCATGCGCATTCGTAGTCGTCCTCGGATGTCTTCTTGCCGTGAATCTTGATGACGTGCTTGCGAAGTGTATCGATGTTGTGCAACTCAGAGCCGCAATCTTCCCACTCGCATTTGAACACGTTAAACTCGACTTCAGGCTCCTTGGACTCGACGGCGACGGCTGGCTTTGGCTGTCTGGCGCGACGCTGTTTGGGTGGTGCATAGCTTGGTGCTGCCTGACCGCGTGACGTGCGCTGAGCAGCCGATGACTTTGATGCCGATGGAGTTACACCGTCACCGCTTTGACCTGTTGCAGCTGCAAGTGCCGCCTTACTATGGATGCTCTTGCGCCAGCCGACAGGGCGACCTTTCTTCTTGATCGGGTTACCGTTCTCATCAAACTCGGTGACTTGTGAGCGGAACGCCGAATAGCCGATGGGTTGGGTTGAAACTGGTGTTGACGACATGTTTGTTGAGTTTTGCTTGTTGCGAGGTGTGTCGGGCACGATGGAGGATGTCGCGCGTTGATGCAGGTCGGTATGTCGGCGGGTCGAGGGTTTAGCCGGAGATCTTCCGTTGGTGAAAGTCGCGCTCGCAGTGACCGGTAAACTCTTGCGAGGTTGTCTACCCTTGGCCTTAGGGAAAGGTTTCCTTGTACGACCGGCGTTGCCCTTATTTGTGTTGATCTCGACTGCTACAACTTGGTTGGTTGATGCGCGTCGAATAGAAGCTGAGGGTGCTGGTGTATTTTCAGTCGTAGAAGCTCTGTCGGTGATAGTGACAGCGGGTGGAACATCGGAAGTGAGGGGCGCTCCCCCTTCGTCTTCACTTCCACCTTCGTCATCGGCGTCGGTTGCGATGTTCCTTTCTTCCGAGATGGTCGACTCTCTGTCTGCCTCTGCGGGCTCAAGAGGCTCAATTATCGGCTCTCCTGGATCAATCAAGTCCCAGCGAATAGTTTCGAGATCAAACTTATCCAACTCTACACCTTCTGAGTGGTTCTTGAGAAAGTTGTGCATCACGTTAAGATGCTGGTTCAAAGGCCGCATGTCTGGGTGACGCCCAGTAGCCAGGAGCACGTCTCTGCAGATTGTTCGCGGATCATATCTGGACTTGCGCGCGACCTTGGCACGTCTGACTGGCTCTACTAAAGTATGATGCTTGAGTTCGACGTGTTTGCTGATGATCATTGGACGTGCAGCCGCAGCAGCTGAAGGTTGAGGAGCTCCAGTGGGGATATATGTAGGATACATATGACCGTTGAAGTAGTACTGCTGAAGGTTTACCGGGGCTGCTGGGGCTGTTGGGTTGAAGTGGCCATTGCTGTGGACATTGTTGACTTGATCCGTAGTCAAGCCCATATCGTACTGTCCAGTGTTGGCCTGCTTTGCCGGAGGCATGTCTTCGTCAGAATCAGAGTTCATAGCGGACATGTCAACAAGCTCGGCAAAGTTACGTTTGCGGGCTGCTTCTCCTTTGTTGGCTGGTGGCGGTCTTGGTACTGCAGGAGGGGGCGTTGGTCTTGCGACGTTCGCCGCTTGCCCTTGAGGCTGGAAGTATGGACTAGAGTACCTTCGGTGTTGGGCTTGAAGGTTCTGAATCGCTGCCGCTTGAGATGGTTGAGGTTGTTGAGGAGGAGTGTAAGCGGAGTTATAGTCAGGCGCATCATCTACTGGTGGAGCCCAGTGGAAGTCTGACTGATAGTTTACAGTGGGTGCATCGTTAGGATGATGTCCTGAATGATACGGCTGCGAGACAGGTGGACCGGAGTTGGTAGGAGGGACCGAGTCGCGACCAGTAAGATCCACAACATTACCTCTATCCTGAAGAGCAGCCACGGCGGCTCGACTAGGTCGGCCTCGTTGGCCAGGGAACTTTCCAATGTTGGGCCACTGTTTCTTTGCTGCCGACCCGGGTTGAGAGGCATTGTTTGACGACGAAGCAATGACTGCTGGTGGTTGGACGGAAGGAAGAGCTGGAGACGTTGGTTTGTTTTGGTTGTTTGCTTTAGCAGCATCAGGAACAACAGACAACAAAGCTCGGGCGAACTGAGCACGATCGACATACAGCCCCATACGTTCGAGGCTCTCGCAAAGTGTCATGTACGAAGGGTTAGGTGCCAATAACGCATGAATAGCTTCGACAGAAACCAGCTTGTTGAGATTCTCCTTCCTAGCATTCAGCCACTTTGTAGCTGTCTCGGCCAGAGTCGCTTTCTTGCCGGGAGGCCAAATTGCATTTGGGCCGCCTCCTCCTGCAGGCGGAACGCTAGGTGGTGCTGTCTGCTTTCGAGCAATCGAAGGGGCATGACTGCTAGGTCCCGCAGTAGCTGGATGAGGAGCAGGTACATGAGGCTGTGTAGGTGGAGCAGATACCATCGACGCTTGCGGTGCCTGAGGTGTTTGAGCAGATGCTGGCGTAAACACAGGACGGGCTGGTCCTTGGGAAGGTCTTGCAGGTGCGGCTACAGGTACAGATGCAGCAGCAGGAGCAGGAGATTGAGTGGTGCCTTGAGCCTTTGTGAGGTGGGCTTGTCTTTCCGTCTCCCACATGCGTGCAAACATCTGAGGGTCAGCCTGGTTCAAATCGCGCATCCTTCTAAAGATAGCAGCCATCTCGCTTTCCAGGTTGCCACCTTCTTCGCCTACAGTCGATGGTGGTATACCAGCCATGGCAGCGGCCATCATGCGTCGCGTGTCCTGGACTGTTGTTACAGCAGGCCTGACCTGTGTTTGAGGCTGTTGGCCCTGCATGTTCTGAAGCTGTTGGTATTGTCTTCGCTTGGCCTCTTCCTGGTTGGCGATTTCTCTGGCAAGGCGCAAGCTTTCTGCTCTCTTTGCGTCCTCTTTGCGCTTCTCTTCAGCCTTTCGCTCTTCTTCGACTTTGCGTCTTGCTTCTTCCTCGACCTTGCGCTTTGCCTCCTCTTCCGCCTTACGTTTGGCCTCTTCTTCTGCCTTTTGACGAGCTTCTTCTTCTGCCTTCTTCCTGGCTTCTTCCTCTGCTTTCCGTTTCACTTCCTCTTCGGCCTTGCGTTTTGCCTCTTCTTCAGCCTTGATCCTTGCCTCTTCCTCTGCTCTTCGCTTCTCTTCTGCTTCAGCCTTTCTTCTTGCTTCTGCGAGTTTGCGTTGCTGCTCCGGCCAAGGATCATAGACTTGGGTAGGATCCACAGTAGTAGGTCCAGAGCCGTAACCTTGATCGGGTGGATGGGACTGTCGGGCGTATGAAGAGCTCGCACGCTGTTGGATTGAGCTTGGAGTGACGCTAGGTGCACGAGGTTGGCTGACGTTAGCAATCGGGTGTGATGCAGTCGATGTCAAGTGGTGATCACGAGGCGCAGTCGAAGCAACGGAGGAGATGCTGGACCGAGGAGCAGTTGGTTGCTGTTGTTGCTGACGGGCCAGATAGGGACTTGACGCGCGAAAGTTTGAAGCCGAGTAGTCGTATGAAGTTGACTGGTTGGTTGTGCTTGTCTGAGCTCTCGGCTGCTCTGATTGCGAGTATGAGGAGTATGAAGATGTTCCAGTATTGCTCGCCGGCTGAGTGTATGATTGTGCGGGACTGTAGTTAGAAGCAGTGCTAGCCGGTCGGTGTTCCTGCTGGTAGAGCGGTGAAGGGTTGGCTGCACGGCGGTCAGCGTTGTGCCAGGAGGTTGAAGTGTCGCGTTGGTGAGTTGAAGGACGATCTGAAGTATTCCATGAAGATTCGGCACGGGTGTTCGTATCATATGCGGTACTAGTCGGGCGAGTTGACGATGTGGTGGGATGTTCCTGGGCACTCAGATGGCTCAAAGTTTCAGCAGCACGACTCTCTGTTGATTGATAGTTGTTGTAGTATGACTGCTGATTTGTATAACCAGATGTGTACGACGGCTGGTAGCCGGGCGGAGCAGAAGATTGTGGTTGTGGTGTTTGAGTAGTCGAGCGCTGCTGTGACGCGGGTTGTTGCGACGAGCCAGTATAATAACTCTGGTGATGCTGCTGGTTGTGCTGGCTTCCCACTGGATCGTAGTGATTGCCGTAGTGGCTGTTGTATGGGGCCATGGTCTTGCGAAACGAAGAATGGTTATGCGACAGAAGTTCGAGCGTAGCAGCTCAGTCGAGATATCCAGGACGCGACCAGCGGAGATGAAATGACGCGCCGTGGGATTATGGGTGAAGCCTAGTCTTGTTGTTTTCACTCGACCGGGGTGATATATATCCAGTTCATAGTATTGACATGGACCAGACAGACAATTGCGACACAAGCACTTCCTCGTCGCGTGCTGCTGTTCGCCTTCAACTATACATGCATCAAGCAAGAGCAAGAGCAACGCGAACCTGAAGAGTCCGTGCACGGGCCCGGGGAGAGAAGCCGCCGTCACGAACGGGCAAGAGCGACCGACCTCAGCCAAGACCACGCTAAAAGCTGTCGCATCTTCCCGAGAATCTGCCGCACTCACACACGAGAATTTGCAGGAGAGTGTGAAGTTTCTCGACTCTTTGTGACGACCAGCGACTTCGATTCCGACAGACACGCCCAACCACCGACAAGATGACCAAGATCAACACCTGTATGCGCAAAGCCTTCGCCGACTGAACGTCATGGACCGCCCAACTGACCCTCTCCCGCGCAGCTCTGTCTTCTTCCAGAAGAAAGTCGCGCAAGGCGCACTTCTCTGCCCCTTCCAGCGTCCGCCGCACTATCATGAGCGCCCCTCTCTCCAAGGAGCTCCGTGAGAAGTACAACGTATGAGCACACCGCCTGCCACCGACGACGACGCATATCCACATAGAAAGAGACGGAGGCATTGAGAGAAACACGGCACGACCAAGACTTTTGCATCCACCGAACCCACGCGCGCAGAACCTATCGCATTCGAACACCACCCTCTACACCAGACGCCGGTCTTCATCGATACCTCGCGCACGCCTCGGCGAACACATCCACCACCCACAATCATCCCCGTCGACAAGTCTGATGCCGCTGTTTCTCTCAAAAACCTTTACTGCCCCATAACCCCCCCACAACCAAAACAATGCTCGTCGATCGGCTGTCTTTGTATGATGCTAATCAAGTGTCAAACAGGTCCGCTCGATCCCCATCCGCAAGGACGATGAGGTCACCATTGTCCGTGGCTCCAACAAGGGCCGCGAGGGCAAGGTTACATCTGTCTACCGTCTCAAGTGGGTCATCCACGTCGACCGCGTCGCCCGTGAGAAGTCCAACGGCCAGTCCGTTCCCCTCGGCATCGCCCCTTCCAAGGTCGTCATCACCTCCCTCAAGCTCGACAAGGACCGTGAGGAGATCCTTGCCCGCATCGCCAAGGGCCGTGAGCTCAACAAGGAGAAGACCCAGAAGGCTTAAATGTGATAAGAGTTTGATACCCCATCTTGTCGTATGAAACCTCAAAAGCTTTGCTGTCTCTCCAAACCTTTTCTCTCCCTCTCTGGCTTTACATCGCAGAGAACGACCGAACCAAATCCTGCTTCATTCCTCCTCCCTTTTTTCTTCTAGCGCGTTCCGGGGTTTTCACTTTCCTCATTGGCAAATGGGGATTCATCAAATCAAATGGTTTATGAGGAGGTTCGATCAACACAAATGTCGGCAATGAATTCAAAACATTCAAAATTGACATGACAATTGTCCGACCGCAAAACGAGATATGAGAAGTTTTCTCTGCTCAAATCTCACCCGTGACTGACCCTCTTTTCTCTCTACCTTTCCCTCCTCTCCTTTTCATCCGTTCTTCTCTTTTCCTCCCAACAACCGCTAGTATTATCAACTCACAAGTTCAAAAAATCACCATGACTTGTACGAGCTAAACAACTAGCGAAGAACAAACGCTCGGGACTGAAAATCCCTCTCGCCTGCAGACCGTCTGCTCTTGAAAATTCAGTAGAGTAACCGGTTTGATGGTGAGATACATTGTAAAGTCATTCAAAAACCTTTCTGATTGTCTAACGATGTCTGCTTGTTCGCTATGATGGCGATTTATACGGTGGTATGGATGTCGTCTAGCAGAAAAGGTACAGTGGGTTATAGGCAGTGGAATATCACTTTTTGCTTTGAATGGTTATGTGTTGGTGGTTTGAAGTGCTGTCTTGTGATGCTGTGATGTTTGGTTGTCCATGTGCCGAATGCATCTCTTCGAGACCTTGAACCTATACTCCGTATCTGCCTTCCCCCCACGTGCTCATCAATCAACCGAGCCTCTCATCCTCTTCCTTCCTATAATCAGTCTATCTCATGCACACGTCTCAAACCCTACAAGCCACTGCATGACTGCACAAAGGACTTCAATCATCGTGAGGTGATCCAAGAGATGTACCAATATACAGTACTTCACTCCTGAAACCGGCCCCCTCATTCTCCTGACGATCTGTGAACCATAATCTTCCTGGATCATGTACCATAATACCTCTTTCCCTTCCACACCTCTTAGATTCAACTTCTTGTCTTACTGAAACAATAATATGATGGCTCAAATTTGTTGTGTTGTTGCGATGCAAAGCCAGAGAGGGAGAGAAAAGGTTTGGAGAGACAGCAAAGCTTTTGAGGTTTCATACGACAAGATGGGGTATCAAACTCTTATCACATTTAAGCCTTCTGGGTCTT
>Ga0181465_101140_pt1 | contig 11453 bp, 7 predicted proteins | sample InSIn3gowninarea_FD_119076 | JGI IMG/M metagenome (GOLD analysis project Ga0181465, IMG submission 119076) | Clean room microbial communities from NASA Spacecraft Assembly Facility at Jet Propulsion Laboratory, Pasadena, California, USA -... ... | reverse complement strand
AGCCTTAGATCATGAGTTTGCCGCTCAGAGAATCCCAATTTAAGGATGCTGAGGCATTTGTTAAAGCAACCCAAATTACAGTTGAACAGTGGGATGCCTACGTTCAACGCATCAATAAATGCAAGATTTCGGTGCTCTGTATCGCCTTGTTGTGCAATATCTTTGTCTTTAAGTTTCCTGGTTATAAGCTGCCTGCCATAACTTCCTTTGAATATTTCATCATCATGTTGTTTGTCATCCAGAGCATCGGTCACCAGATGCGCCTGTCGCAATCTTCTTCTGCCAATGCAAACTATTTTCAAGGAATCGGTCATCCGCTTCATACGGCGAACCACGACCTCCATGGCAGCAGCAATGGTTTGCAACCAGTCGGCTATATTGATTCCAGTACTTTTTTCTCGACCCATGAATTTCATATTCCGACCGTCCCTAATTCTGGTATGCCTGGTTTTGATATAAACGGCACCTATACCGGTTCTGATACAGCTATTGGCGGGGTATCGTGTTAACTGTATGCTATTGATGTGCACATTCATCACTCTTTACCAGAAACGAATTTCACAACACCAACACCACTATCATAAACATCACCCGCAGCTTTTTTACCCATCCGCACTAAATTGAGGCTTTCTTGCTCAGATTGATGCTTCTTAGCACCCTCTGCTTGCTCTCGTTGCAATTGGTTTTTCAGGGTATCAATTTGAGACTGTGTCACGCCTTTCTGAGCGGCAAACTCATGATCTAAGGCTTGATGATTGCTTTGCAGCTCCTCTTGGCTTCTAAAGCCGGCTTGATTGATTTGATCTTCCACTTGCCGGATAGCGGTTTGTGGTAACGTTTGATCTAAAGAATTAAGATGAGCATTGATTTCCCCTTCACTTAACTCATGCCGCGCACCACTCACAAAGCGCTCAAGGTCAGCAACTTTAGACTGCACAAAAGCTGCCTTATCAGCTTCAATGCTAGCGCCTCCTTGATCAATCAGACGTGCTGCCCCTTCTTTGGTCGTACCATGCTGATTCGCTACATAAGATAACCACGCATCATTTTCATTGGTGGTGGTACTCAGTCCTCGTGTATCGCTGATCTGCTTGGCTGTTTCCCAGTTCTTTGCGTTAGTATAAGAGCGTTGTAGGTTATCGGTTGCGGTTTTAACCCGCTCTTCGCTGGCAGAATATTGGGTTGACGCATCCTTGCCAACTTGATGACTCATGGTGCTTTGATGCTGTTTCGCATGTTGGGTGAGCAGCGCAATATTTTCGGAAACCCTCTTACCTTCATCTGAATTTTTAAAGTGATTTAAGCTTTCTTGGTTGGTCGCTTGAGCACTAACACCGGCACTGCCTTTAATGCCAAGGAAGCTGAGCGCTTGAAGAGGAAGCGACTTAGCATCTTTATTACTGATTTCCAAGGCCATATTTGCCATCGTCTGAGCATTTAAGCCATGCTGCTTGCCATATTGTTCCATGAGGTTCTTAGTTTCTTCAGCCGCTTGCCGTATTTCTTGGTTTTCAGAGCTGCTAATATTAGTACTATCCAATAGTCCTTGACTGGCCTTTTCGATAAGGTTAGCCGTCTTTGAATACTTCTCTGATAAGGCTGAATCAAGCGACTGAGAATGGCCGGCGGTTAAGGCTTGAGCTTGAGCCGCCCTAGTTGAAGCTGTCGCTGCCAGATCTTCTTTACTGGCTACGTTAGATTTCAATTGCGACGTATGCTGTTGCACGATTTGCTCTCCATTTGCAGCTCTTGTCACCGTCATAGCCCCGTCATTAACACTGGAGGCGAAGTTTTGGTTGGCACCAAAGGATTGCTGCGCAATTTGATGACCAGCGATAGTACGGTTCATAAAGCTTTGGTTATCAACACTTAAATTCCCCTCAGCCACATCAGAGCCAATTTTACCGGCCATGCCTTCAACCCCTGCGGTTAAGGATCCGGCCAATTGAGTTAAGGCATAACCGCCTTTAGAGATAAACGCCCAAGCAAGCACTGGAATGGAGAGCTGGAAGCCGGACATCCATGCTGCTGAATTTTCTGCGGCATCCGCTAGGGCTGTGGTCGTTTCAATTGAGAACCCTCCTTCGGTGCCCATTAAGATGCTGTGCCCTGCTTTTTTCAGCAAGATATAAAAGATCGCATTAAGAATAGCTGAGAACATCGGCCAGGTTTGCACCCACAGCATCAATTTAATCCAGGTGCCAAACAAACTTAAGCCTCCTGGCATAAATACGAAGGGTAAAATCAAGATAAATGCCATAAGCAGTAAAGCAAAAAAGATCACTTGCATCATCGGCATATAAGTCGAGGCAATTTCCCCTTTAATCCAGAAGCCCGTATTTTGTTGCGCCATGGCCCGGGTGGTGGAATACGATAGCAGCTCTGGACTCATCCGCATCATCCCTAAGGATTCCCGGTGATCATCCAGCCCTGCCCGGTAGGCATTGACCATCATTTGTTGCTCAACCGCTTGAGACGCATCAGCCGTGTGTTTAGCAACGTCTTTCCAAGCATCCTGCATAAAGGGTACTAAAGAAGGTGTTGCTGTCTCTTCTGATTGTTTGCCGGATAAGGTCGCTGTGAGCTGCCGTAAGCCTTGTGGCCCTTCAAGACGCATCACTTGACGCACCTTGGGACACGCTTCCTTACAATACAAGAATTGGCTTCTTCCACCTGATTCACGCCAATAAATCCCGTGCGAAGGATGGGCATATTGCTCTACAAAGCTTAAAATATCACTGGTTTGCCGGGCTTCTGACCGCAAGCCTTTGACATTCGCCGCTATAAACGGCCACCAGAAACATTGCCGGGTAAAATCTTTCACATTTTGAATCATGATTGGATCTTTAATCCGCACATGGCGTGCTTGCGCCATCAACCGAGCCGCAAAGGCAGGCCCTTGCCCTGAATACTTCGCTTCAGTGGGGAACAACGTTTCAATCATCTCCGTCATACTGGAGGCGAACACACTGGAGGTGGAGGCAATCAGCGCTAACCCCACCGGTACATCTTTGACCTGATGGTAGTGACTATCTCTATCCACAAGGTCGCTAATATGCACAGTTGTCTTCGGCGTAAACAATAACGCCGTTAACAAGAACGTCGGCGCAAACCAGGTTTTGGCAAAGATGCCGACATTGCCTTTAGAGATGGCTACCGTTGCTGCCCACAAGCCGCCAATACCCGCTACAAACGGCATGATCGAGGTCCAATACGGACTCTCACTTTTAAACACCATCGCAATGCCGTTAAAAATCGACCAAAGTACATCACCGCCGCCATAGGTGTAAATAACTGAATCCATGCCTTACCGCTCCTTTATTGGTTTTGTGAAATAACCACTTGTTCTGTGGCTTTAATTTGTTGGGTTAAACGCCAAATCGCTTGGCTATCAACGGTATTTAGTAACTGTTGGATATTAGTACGTGCTGCTTGAAGATTGGCTTTAAACTCTTTGGTGACGGTGCGATCCAGTTGAATCTTTTCCAACTCATCCACAGCTTCTAGAATTTCTTCCGCAATCCGGGCAAACTGATGCAAAAGCACCGAAAGGGCAATATAGTCCGATACCCCATTCATGGAGAATTCTGCCCCTGAAGCGGTGGAGACTTGAATGTATTTATACAGCGGAACACCTACCGCATCGCCTAAGAAAGACTTCTCTTCAGGGGTATACGCGTCGCCGGTTTCATATTTGTGCTTTAAGGTCGCAATCTTTTGCAATACCCGATGATTCATCGATTGTTCATCCTGAATAACCAGGGGTGCTACCGTGACCTTTAAGCATTGATGGGCATCTTGACACCGCAAATGGGAGGCCTCACCGCCTTTTAGATAAGCTGCAACAAATTCCAGCTGATCGCCGCGTGGTGAAAGGGTGCGAATCGCATAGTCCCCAGCATCAGCGACAGCAGGACGTTCACTAATGATCGTACCCACCACTGTCATAATGAATTCTGCTAAAATCTTATTGTCTTTGTACTCAGGCATCTTTTGTAAAACATGCCACACTAAGTTAAAGTCGCCTGCCATCATGTCTTGGTATTTTCCGCCTGATCTTTTTTCTTGGTTAATCCTGCTCGTTTGTTTGTTAAAGTCATCACATTTGTTGGTGGCGCCAAACCAATCTTCGCTTTTACCCGACTTGGCTAAATCCCGACACAGCTGTTCCCGCATTGCGCCTTGGGCTGGTAAAACCCCATCCATGACGTTTTGCACCAGCCGACATTCTTGCAGCATCATATTATTAGCACGCTGTACCATCGTGCGAATCTGACTGGTTAAGCCTTCAATCTGCGGGGCCATGGTTTTCATTGCCAGCTGTAAGGGATACGTTGGCGCGCCTTTACCGACCCGTTTTAAAAGTTCAGCAAGTTGTTTGGCTTCAACAAATGAGAAGGCGCCAAAGAACATATCCATATCACCGCAGTTCATTCCCAATTTCGGGAGTTGAATATTAATCGGGTTTAAAGACGTGTTCTTCTGCCGCACCACTAAGCCCCCTGCTGAATAATGACCTCCGGCTTGATCATGGAAGCTGCCCACACCCGTATGATTACTGTCTGCCCCTAAGCGCTCAAACATCCGCTCTAACCCTGCCGCTTGCAGAGTGGTGCTGCTGAGCACAAGGCCAAAAAATATTGATAAATGTTTACTCATGACGGTTCTCCAAGAAGGTAAGGATGGTGTTGAAATTCTCCAGCAGCTGCGATTCACTCACCATGCCTCTGGCAATCGGAATCACTTCTAGGGTCTTCGGGTTTGCCAGCAATACGAGCGGGTAAATACCGTCCGGATTCAAAGCGGATAAAGCGCCATTATCTCGAGAGACATTGGTTAAACCGGATAAGGTGCCGCCATCTTTAGAAATGCCTTTGAGCTCAAAGCCATACTCAGCAGCAAAAGCGCTCATGAGTGGAGCAAACTGATGGCAATAAGGGCAATCTTGCTTAAAGATAAAGAACAAGCCGTAATGACGAGCCAACTGCTTGAGCTTGGCTTTCAGGCGCTGTTCTTGTTGCGTTTTATGAATCTTTTGGCTGGCGTTATTGGGATTACTGCTATGGTCATAGCCTTGTTCGGATAACAGCGAGGCCAGCATCCACATCTTCGAGAAGGTTTCACTGCGCGCCATGATTTGGTCTTGTAAGGCTTGCGTGGCTTGCACATTAGCAAGCGTTGGATGCAAAATGGCTTTCGCCAAAGTTTCCTCAAACTGTTCCCGAATCTTTTCGATCTGCTGTTGATGGGTTTCAGGCTTTTTCGCTTCTTGCGCTTTAGGCGTAGACTGAACAGCCGGCGGCTTCTTTGGCAGGGGTTGCGGGGCCGGGTCTTTATACCATAACCAGCCTTCAGTTTGCGGGGCCTTAAACAGGGCAAAGCTCGTTTGTGTGCTTAACACTAACAACCCTAAAGTGATTCTACATAACCCCATCGCTTTGCTCTCCTGTGTTTTGTTTTTGATCGTGGATTTTTTTAAGGCGCTTGGCTTTTTCTGCCTCAATGTTAAAAGTGGGTGCTGATACTTTAGCCCCCCAGTCTTGGCCTAAACGCGTGGCGGTTCCAGCAATGGTGTTGGCCATTAATTGTGGAGGGGCTTTGGCTTGCACTTCAGCGTAGAGTTCCGCAAAATTGATTTTACTAAAATCCAGCCGTTGCAGTTCATCAACCCTTAAAGAGCGACAATCAGGGTGTTTGGCACTGCCAAAACCAATGCCGAGCTGTGGTCGACCTTGTTCATGGATGATGCGCGCTAGTTTTGTACCAAAACAACAAAACGAGGATTTCTTAACCTTACAGATTTTAGACGGCTTGGCGCGCTTAGCACAGTAAGTGCCGACATAAACACATAAATTTGCCGCACGCTTTTTAGACAGGTCTTTATCTTCATCCGTGCACCCTTGGGCTAAGCCCACCTTACGGCCCCAACCTTTGTGCTTACAGCAATCCTTAAAGCCGGCTATCTTCTTTGAACACTGCCGTCCTTCTCCTTTAAAGACTGTGGCGTTATCGCCATTCATGTCCTTGCCCATTTCCTTAAACACCGACAACTTTGCCATTGCTTCCGCAAAGTCTTGATTGGGCGCCCAGCTATGATCATCACAATTACCGTCTAAACAAAACGGTACGCCGTCGCCAGCAATGGTGACTGCGCCATTATTCAAGCGGCGCTTTTGACACCGGAAAGTTTGGCGGTACTCTAGACAGCGCTCCCCCACCTTCGTTTTGCATTGAGAGTTGACCTGCTCACAGCCTTTAGCACGGTATTGCTCACAGTCATTTTGAGACGGGTAGCGACAGGTGTAGGTCAAGCGCCTTTTCCACCATTTACGGTACACCTTGATGGTATCGCGACCATTACTAATTTCCCGCTCTTCTGGTCCTTCAAGAATCTCAATCGTGCTATAGCGACACTCCCCCCGATCAGCACGGGCTTCTAAAGCCCGACAGCCCCCATCAATCCCTTCAACAAGGTCCGCTTCCGTTGCAAGGGGGATATAGGTCACATCAATATAAACAGTGGCGTATACCCAAGCCCAACCTAGAGAGCTCCCTGTATAACCATAAGGATTAATCCAGAGCTGGCGGCCATCAAGCTTAACGTATCGGTGTTGATCTTCACTGCCCCCTGTTCGCACGACCTTAAGGGATTTGCTCACTTCAACAATACGATCGTGAAGCTGCACCGGCATCGGATTAACCACACGCCGCCCTGTTGAATGGCCACCTCCATATTCACTATGCACCCCATCAAGCTGGCGTCCCGTTATAACATCAACCCCTAACTGTGACCCTTGACCATGATTATAAATGCCAACCTGCAAGGTCCAAATTTGTGGCTCCGGCTCTTTAATCCTTATAATCCGGCGCTCTATACAACCAAGTTCTTCCTCTTCCCGGCTTTCTTCGCAAGTGTGAGTAGATTCTTCAATGACTTCCCCTTGAGGCAAATTGGTTTTTGTGGCTTGTAAGACTTTTAACGGATCTTCAATCACTTGATCGGCATCGGTTATTAACGGATCACCGCGTAAATCAAAGCGGGTGCGAGTATTTTCCGATTCCCGGACAAAACTGCCGGCCATAGCCCGATGATCCCCTGAAGCTTCTGCGGCTTCACTGCTTTGCAAAGTTAAGTTGGTGGCATCATTAGCCAACAGGTGAGAGTTCTGATAATACGCTGTTTGTGCCGGATTATCGCCGGCATACCCCGGCACACGGCTGGCATCGCCTTGCGTCGGACTTGTCGGTTGAACCTCTTGGGCAAAAGATTTGCCCTCTTGATAATGGGTGGCTTCATCCGCAACAACCAGTCCCCCCTTAAGACAAGGAACCATCAAGGTAAGTAGAGTTAAAAAGCCCTTAACGCTTCCCTTCATGGCTGTTCCTCACCCAGTTGCTTTAAATACTCTGCACACCCCACCACTTCCCCCTTTTGGCAAAACTGCTCAAGAGCATGGGCTAATGACACATGGCCTAACAATTGATCAGCCCCTTGGGCTTGCAGTTCTCCTTGAATGATGGGGGCATGGACAATCAACGGCACACGCTTAACCGCAAACTTTTCAAATAAGGTGGGATCAATATCGGCTGCTAGGCCAAGCTTTAAGAACTTTTGTTGCGTTGCTTGAAAGGAATCGTCCACTAACCCTTGAAACACCAAGCGCCCGCCAATCTTGGCCACATCCTTGGCATAGGCAATCAATGACGCTTCCGGCATCGAAAAACTCACAAAGATCAGTACTTGCGACGCTTCAGGATGGTTTTGCAGTGTCTTGACATTTAAAGTAGCGGCTTTACAAACCCCTGAAGGACAGGTCTTCTTTAGTCCTAAATGCGGTACGTCAGGCTTTAAGGTTTTAATCGGTTTAGCTTCCGGTTTTTCCTGGAGGTTAAAGAAGTCTTGAGCACCGGGTTGAGCCTCGACTTGTGGGGCATAAGAATCCCGCACAATCTCTTGCGCCATTTGGGTATAATCCGTGGCGTGGAGAGCAGAGCTTAACACTGTAACAAGGAGAATCAATCGGGCTCGTATCATTTTCATATCCTTTTTTTCAAATGAGACAGCAGCTACGTTTGCGCCAAATTAGATAACCAAAATCCTCACCCTTATAAGGGTACTCACGCCCGCCTTGCCATAAGACTTCGGTTGCTCCTAACGGTTGGCACTTAGCAGTTTGCGGAATGGGATAGGTCATTTGCGTGCGGTATTGGGATTTACGCATGATCGGCATGATATATTTGCGACATAAGCCTTGCTTACCCATATAGCCCCACAATACCCCTTCGCGGTGCAACTTAGCCATAAATCGACTGGTAATCAGCAGACTAGCTTGAACCCCGCCCGTGTGATCCCCCACCGTGCCACCAAAGGGATAGAGACTTCCTTGACAGCCAGAGCACCAAAACAACGCATCTATGGGCAAATGCGCTGAAGCGGCAACACAATCAGCGGCACAAGCAGCTTGGGCGATGGGATTACCAAATAGGATGCCTTCTGGATTAAGAATGGCCCCCTTCTCGTCATCATTCCAAAACGGGTCGATTTCGGTGAAGTAGGCTAAATCAATGCTCATCTTCTCCATGCAGATAAAATCGGTGAGCACTTCTAAGACATACAAGAGGGGATAAATATACCAATGCACGTTATAGTAACTCCGCTTGGTCCCATCCCCCTCATCATCACTCACATGCCCACGATCTTTAATGCCGGTGTTAGTGATTTGCACCCCGCCCATATTGACTAAACAAAACGGCGTGCGCGTGATATCAATGAGCCGCACCGGTTCCCAGAATGAAATCGGAATACCCGGCACACGTTCTACAGGTCCCCTTGGACACGTACAAATCGGGGCGTTGCCCTCCTTCGTATCCGGACCGCCTTTAGCAACCATGATGCCGCCAATGCGCAACGGAAAAATACACTTCCAACAAATATCAGAAATTGGATTGATAAAACGTCCTTGGCAATTGCCGGCCTGTCCCTTAGTTAAGGGAAAACCAACACTGATCAAAACAAGCAAGAGTAAACAAGAGCGTCTTCTCATTGTGGGTTTCCTTTTAGGGTTAATTCTTCGATGAGCAGTTTGTCGCCTTGTTGGCTAATACGGCAGGGGACTTGGGTAATCTGGAATTTCTTGACGATTAGGCCCCCTTGATCAAAATACAACCGCGCACCGGTTTGCCGCATCACCTCAATGGGTGAGCCATTGGTTAAAACAATCTTTGGACTATTCGGGTGTGCTAACGCCCACTGCACTTGTTCGACGTCACGGCCGTCAATCAGCAGAAGCGGATTGCCCCAACTTACGTAATGTAAGGGATTTAGCCGGGTGCCGGCCTTATGAAACACACGGCCTTGATGATCTTTAAGATCTTCTTGCACGGTGATGGTGGGGTCATAGAGCGTGGTACGTGGGGTTTGCGTGGGTTGCAGCCCGGTAACCGGGGTGGGATGGAGCACCTTCTGCTGTACGCGATCTTGCATTTGCTGTTGTAACGCAGCAATTTTACCTTCTGCTTGGGCTTGGTTTAAGCGTTCTTGAAGCATCGTTACCATTGACCGTTCTGCAATAGCAAAGGTCGTGCCATAAGCACCTAAATCTTTTGCCTGAACCGGTGTTAACGCAGGAACAAACAACAATAGAGTCATTATCCAAACCACCCAATCCTTCATCATTATGCCGCCTCATCCACGGATTTACGCTCTAGAATCGGTTGCGCTTTGCCTTGACGGACTTTGAGCACAATTTCGACGGCTTCTTGAATGGGGTAGCCTTGCTTGATATAAGCTTGCACTTCATTGAAGTCTTGCGGATTGGTAGAATACAGTAGCGCTGAATACGGATCACAAAATAACCGGCCAACAATACCAGCAACCTTTTGCCCATAAATCGCGACTTCACTAAACCCTTGCGCCGGTAAGAGGCTTCTAATGGTTTGCTCTTTAAAAGACGTCGAAACAAACTCTTTTAAGGCGGGATGCTCACTCATGGCAGTCGTGACTTCCGCTGATTGATGCAAGATACATTTCCAAGCGGCATTTTCAAACGCGACCCGTGCCCCGGAACACCCTTCTTTAAAATAATCGGTCAGGTTTTGTGTCGCTGTACCTAAAGCACCACGATATTTACGCGCCGTTCTAGCCACCGCTTCAATAAAGTCTCCAGCTCCTTTACCGCGGATGAGATCCCACGCTTCATCAATCAGGATCAGGAACGGCGCATGACGGTCACTTCGGACCATCCTTTGCCAGACTTGCATAATCATCATTTGCACAATGACAGCCCGCAACTCATCATGGAGATTTTGCGTTTCAATCACCACTAAGTCATGATTAAGATTGACCGTTGCTGGCGGATTAAAGAACCGTCCATAAGTGCCTTGGCTGGTAAAGGGCCACAACATGGTCGCTAAATCATGGGCTCTTTTATCACCCCGGGCATCACCTCGGGCATCCCCGTGCCCTTGCAACCACGCACAGACCGCATCAATCGTGCCTTTGGATTTGTACCGGTCCCAGGTCGCAAACACGGCTTTTTGCAACAACACGCGACGAAAGTCACCGGGCTCTTCGGTGGGCATCGCCATGGTGCGAATCACATTCACCACCGCAATGAGCTGGTCTGACCGTTGTTCTTGGTCCGCATCGCTTAAGCCTTCGGGAATATGGGTAAAAGGATTTAAAGAGAGCGGCGTATTAATATCAAAATCGAGATGATGCCCGCCCAGCATGAGGCAGAGGTTTTTAAAGCTTTCGCCCTTATCCAGCACAAAAGCTTTACCGCCCACGCTTAAAGTCGTGGTAATAATCTCATTGCAAAAAAACGACTTCCCCGACCCCATCGTGCCGCTAATGCAAAAGTTATAGTTTGACGTTTCTTTCGGTAACTCTTTACCCGGTAACAACATGCCATCAAACGGACTCCAAAAGAATACTTGCCCGCGCCGGCTTAGAAGCGGCAAACCAGGAGCGACTTGCCCTTTCCAATCCCCCACAATGGGTAAGCGGTTTTGTGCTTCTCGGGTAATGGTCTTTTGCGCGAGACCAAGGTGCTCTAGAGCGGGACCACCGCCATAAATGGCCGCGCTTTTAGCCGCTTTTGAAACCGTCCAGGTCATTGGCATTGACGCAAACAATACACAAAGATGATCATAGGTGGCCGGTTGAAGCCGCCAGCCCGCTTGTTGCCAGACTTGATTGAGGTGTTGCCGCACGGAGGCAACTTCTTCGGGTTTACAAACAGTGGTGCAGGAAAACCCAGCAAAAATCACCCGTTCGCCTTTTTGAATTTGTCTTGTCGCATCCCGGGCTTCTTGAAACTGCTCTTCTAAATCCGGCATCCATTTAGAGAGTTTGTTTTTAATGGAGTTCTCTAAGCTCTCACGCTTTGAAACCGCCAATCGTGCTTCTTTGCCTTGATGCGGGGCGACATAAAAACCGTAATGCAGCAGGT
>Ga0181465_101137_pt1 | contig 11468 bp, 10 predicted proteins | sample InSIn3gowninarea_FD_119076 | JGI IMG/M metagenome (GOLD analysis project Ga0181465, IMG submission 119076) | Clean room microbial communities from NASA Spacecraft Assembly Facility at Jet Propulsion Laboratory, Pasadena, California, USA -... ... | reverse complement strand
AAGAAGTGGAGGATTAGATGTACAAGTTATCACACACAAGAGACAGAGACATGGTCCTTGGTTCGGAGGCAGTTTGCTTGGCCAAACACCTGAATTCCGCAGCTACTGTCATACAAAAGCAGACATAACAATATTCCTCCTTGACAGCTTCTGCGGTTTTGAGACTGCTGTCCGCTTCTCCTCTTTCTCGTAACAGGTTCTGTACGAAGTATGTAATATCTCGACCAGCAATTGGTATGCTTTTTATCGATGAACCAATAACATAGCCCTCTGCGACAGGAATGACATGAGTCACACCATCCCCAGAATCTACGACCGTTCCAGTAAGCGATCTGTCAGTGACTCTAGAAGATGTCCAGGACGCTGCAAGTGCTAAGACTGCTTGCACAGCAATATAGAGGCCAGCGCAGTTAAAGGATTCGAACATAATCTCGGCTGTATTTTCTCGGTTCTCGGGAGGATTGAGAGGCTGTCGCGTGGTTAGCGTAGACAGTCAGATTTCGAGTGGAACTTACAGGTTCTGTCAACAAAAAGTAATGGTCTTCTGGCTCAACTCGTAGATATTTGAATATCGAATTTGCCCAGAATCTCTCCATGTGGTCCCAATTTTCAATTTGCCCATGGCGAATCGGGTAATGTATGCCATATCCAGGACCTGAGGCTGCTGCCAATGCTTCATCTCCAATGAAATAGTCTAAGTCTTCTGTCCCTCTTTTGCCGGCGAGATTGGAACCTGCCCCAGCACCACCAGTCAGGAATGTAGGCTTGTTGGCAACAGCAGGTCGTCCAGAGCCGGTACCACCAGCCCCGGCTGCTCCTCCTTTAGTTGCGATCGCAGTGGGAAAGACGAAAGACGGCGCATCGTTCCCGGCGAATCCTTGTTCACAAATCAGCTTCGCAATGGAAACATACAGGAAGCAAGCGAACCAAGTTTAGAGAAACCCGTGCCGCTGTCCACGATATTAGTAGGTGAAGCATAGTTATAGGTCTGCCTTACTTGTCCATGACAACGGCCGGTGTTTGGGAAGTCATCTTTGCGTTGTTGCTAAGAACCGGCTGCGATTCAAGTAGTGTCGGAGGGGTAAGAGAGGAGGTTTTGAGTTTACCGCTGAGTTATCATGACCCAACGATGCGTACTGCGCTTGATGTGTGCAGGTAGCTGTGGCACTACTAGAGTCAACCGGCAGACCTGGAGTGACAACTTGTAGAAACGCTACAACTGCAGGCTGGCGTGGGACATGCTTCGGAGAAAGCAACACCAGCGGAATGGAGTCAGCCTGAGTGGGATGACGACGTCTCGGAGAAATCCTTGGCGGATGGTTTATCTAAACACTTTTCAGAGATCACTCCCTCTTCGTTGTCTAGTACATCAACGATTCTATCAGCTTCGGCTATGGACTTGTGGGCGCAGTATCTACTTGGGATAATGTGAGGAAGGCGCGACTTTTGCACCTGCCTCTCAAGGTTCGGATCCAACAAAAACATGGAACGCATGAAACGCCCTCGATCCTTACCTGAGCACTTCGGACAAGTTTTATCTTCACCATATTGATAACATAGCTCTACAGACACCGCTGCCACGCACTATCAATAACACTTTCTGTGTTCTTGTGGAGAAACGTTCATTCATTGCTCTTCTGAAGTGTAATTGATCTCTCTTGTTTATCTGCGTTCATGCACACTTGCTCATGTTCTACGACACACCCAATCTCATTTACTCGATCCAAGTGAACATACTACATTCACTACCTCCAAGCACTGCTACTTCAGGTGGAAGAGCTCATCCTATAAAAGCTAGTACAATTGATGTTGACCCATCTCTGGCGGCATAGATCATCAACCTTTGAGTGAACAAGGTTCATGCCTTTCAGACGTTCGGTTGAAGGTGGTGATCTTTGTGCCATCTATGTTCATGCTGGCGCTGGATACCACAGCATAAACAATGAGAAACATCATTTGGCAGCTTGCAATGATGCCGCACGTGTGGGTATGGCAATTTTGAAGAATGGTGGTGATGCTATCGAGGCGGTTGAAATGGCAATTCGACTTCTGGAGGACCGAGAAATCACCAATGCCGGATATGGCAGCAACTTGACCATAGCCGGTGATGTTGAATGCGATGCTTGCATGGTTGACCATTTCGGAAGAAGTGGTGCCGTTGGTGTGATCACAAGTGAGTGGCCTACCATTTTGGTGACGATAAGCTGACAGGAATCAGACGTCAAGAACCCCATTATCGTCGCCCGCTTAGTCCTCGATGCCAGCATAAAGCCTCTTTCCCTTGCTCGAGTACCCCCTAACCTTCTTGTTGGGCCAGGTGCCTCGGACTTTGCGTTTGTTCATGGAGCCAACCTTGTTCCCCCAGAGTTTCTGGTTTCTGAAGGTGCTAGAATTCGGTGGCAAAATTGGAAAAGGGATCTGGTCAAGGCTGATGCGGATGAGAGAAAGCACGCTGAGCTTCCCATTTATCACTCTGCTCCAACAACACCAGCTGCTAGTTCGCATACATTGAGCCCACCAATTACACCACAGACACAAACCCAGCGACACCCCTTGCCGCAAAATGTCTCGAAACATGCTATTGGGGACGGGTTAAATCCACGGACACTGGAGGCTATTGCAGAAACTTGCGCTGATGATGATGAGGAGGGAACTGATCCTTACCTAGCAGCTGCTCTGGCAGCAACGAGAAAGAGACCGCGAATAGACGGCTCTACAGAGAATGAGGACACCTCACTGCTGGACAATATGCCACCTGCAGATGACCTAAGCTCGCCGGATTTGTTTGATGCTAAGGACCAAGACAGAATTACTGACACAGTCGGTGCAATAGCAATCGACTGCTTCGGCCGAATCGCAGCTGGTTCATCGTCAGGTGGCATAGGTATGAAGCACAAGGGCCGGTGTGGTCCCGCTGCGCTTGTCGGTATTAGTACTGCCGTCATCCCAGCTGATCCCGACGATCCTGATCGTGCCTCTGTTGCAACCGTCACCAGTGGCACAGGCGAACATATGGCTACGACCGCTGCATCTCAAACAGCTGCTGATCGAATTCTTTCCTGTACTAGGAAAGTGAAAGGTCAACTTGAGCCTTGTACTGAAGACGAAGCTATGTTCTCCATGATCCAAAACGATTTCATGAAGCATCCTGGCGTGCAAAACAGTCCTTGCCAGGGCGCGATCGGCATTCTCTGTGTCAAGAAAACCAAGCACGGCATTTATTTCTACTTCGGACATAACACTGATTCATTTGCCATTGCATCGATGCACTCAGATGAGCGCAAGCCAGTGTGTGTCATGTCTCGAAGTAGGGAAAGTGGATTGATAGCTCAGGGTGCAAGAAAGGCAAGAGCACGAGGCTCTAGGAGAAGCTAGAGACCCCGATGAACGTTCCAAGACCCAACAGTGCAGTATCAACCAAGTAGGGCAACATTTTGCTGATCTACGCATGGTGGATGCCTCGAAGGATGGTTCTATGGTGTGGGAGTAAGCGGAGTAGATGAAGAGGTTATTATGTCTCGCGATACCGCTACTGTAAGCCATGGAGTGCCGGACGGAGGCACGGTGAATGTGCAAACGCATCTTTCAAGGGGCAAAATTCTTCTACCTAGGACCCTAGACTCTTAATGAAAATAAATTTCGTGAGCGTAATGTAGTGGCATCTTCGCCCGTCTTCAAAATCCACATAAATACGACCACAGATTAAACCATACCCGGCACTATTCATAGAACCGTAACCCAAGCCCCAGGTCATGCACAAGTATCTGTTTTTCAAGGTGTATACTCGGTCCCAGCAATGCTTTTAATGTACAGTCATCCCAGAAAATCATACATCAAATCTGGAATATACTTGGGTCGGATGAATGACGTTACATCATGATCGATTCACAATATACCAAAGGTAGGTACAGGAATTTTCAGGCTTATCAATAACCTCAAAAACTACCGAACACCGGCTCGTTCAAAACGGTCCATCTATACCTACCAGAATCTGAATCCGTTCCCCTTCAGACAAGCCCTTGAAAACAAGTAGAACCCAACCCCACAAACTCAGTTTCGAAAGTTGACCTACTCACGATCTCCCCATTAAAATCTTCAACACATCAACACCAACCTGCAAAACATTCTGATCCCTGACATCGCGCAGCGCGGTCTTGACTTTCTCTATCCCCGCCGCTCCAATTACAACTGTCTTCACTCTTTCACCCTGAGTTTCCCCGGGAGCATTGAGTAAATTGAGTAACACCACGAAACCTCTATGCTTGAGACCGCTGTCATTATCACACATCATATCGAGTATGATATCGATGGCGCGCGGTAGACGTTCGTGGTCTTCGATGAGTGTCTGTACGACATCCTCGTAGTCCGTCAGCATTGCTAGTGCCCCACCGGCCGCAAGACGCGTTTTCAAGTCGTCGACGTCGGCCATAGCTGTTAAAATACGCAGTCGTTCGCGCGCGCGGGGGGAGGAGGTCGACGTGTACTGGGATAGACAGACTTGCGGGTTGGCGGTTAGGTTGCATATTAACTCTGTTGTTGCGCGGCGGAGGAGGACGTGGGAGGAGAGGAGGAGGGATTCTAGGGCGGGCCAGGCGGTGCGGGTTATGAGTGTTGCGATGGATGTGGTGGGGGAGGTGCTGGCGAGGTTTGTGAGGGCGAGGAGGGATTCGAATGTTGGGAGGAGGTCGATTGGACTGTTGTTGTCGTTGATGAAAGATTGTGATTGGTGCGGGGTTAAGAGGGAAACTAGAGGGGGGATGGCGGATGTTATGTTTGGTGTGCCAGAGGAGGGGAAGACGTGTGTTGGATTTAGGGAGATGAGGATGCGGGCGAGGCCGTGGGCGGCGGTCGTGGAGTATTGGTTTGTATTGTTGTTTTCTTGGGGGCGGGGCGGCGGGAGAGATGGTTTTGTGGTTGAGGGTTGTGATGATTGTTGCTGTTGTTGTTGGTAGTGTGTTATGAGGAGTCGTACGGCGCCTTGTTGGGCGAGGGTGCCTCGGTCGGATTTGCTGCGTGAGAGCGAGTGTAGGATTGTGTCTGTAAGATGGGTAGCTGCGGATGATGGTTGTTGATTTTTGTTGATTTTGACGAGTGTTGCGACAACACCGGCTTTGACTAGTGCTGCGTTGCGCTTTTCGACATGCACATCATCTTCGAGTTCGCTGACGTCTGCTGGTTTTGAGGCATTGGCATATGCTTTGAGCTGTGAGATCTTCTTTTGCTCTTCTGAGAGATTTGGTTGGTAGTGTGTTAGATTCGAAATTATGCTCAACCCGCCGATGACGATTTCAGGCGATATGGGATGCTCTTCAAGAGCTTTTAGAAGCGCTTTGATGACTTTTGGATTGCTCGCTAATTTTTCCTTGACTTCAGGTCTCAGAGATGTGTATGCAAGACCTTCAATACTGTCAGAGATGTTCTTTCCTTCGCTCGGTGATGCAGGTGCTTCAGATTCAACAACAAGGGAGTTTTGGAAAAGATCAACAAGGTCACTAACATCGTCTTGGCCAGTCTTTATACTGGCTTTCTGGTCTGCCCCTCCCCTGTTCGACGCGTTTGCTATTCGTAGCTTGGCGAGAACAGTAGCCGCCACGGTGGGTTGGCGTCCGACACCGTTGCTAACTTTGTGGGATAACCAAGTGGAGCATGATTCTTGGATGGCTTTGCGGCAGGCTCCATCTACACAAGCAGCATTGATCAGAGCTAGGAATGTATCGTGAATTGTCGGACTGGAGTGTTTCTGTTCAAGAAGAGGCATCAGACTTGGAAGGAAGCCTTGAGTGAGGAAAAGCTGGGCCGCGAGGTTGCCGGCGACGGGGAAGAGTTGAGCAGCTGCTGAAAAGCTAATGATCAGATCATCAGCCTTTTGTCGAGACACCCGGCTTGTGACGAAGTTGACGAAATACTTCTGCGCCTCGAGCTCAGAGGATTCCATGAATTTAGTTATGACTAGAGTCGCTTGACCACGCACGTCAGCTGGTAGCCGAAGATCAAGCGACGTGAGAAGAGCATCGAATGCGTCTTCGTCGATATGAGTATACAGGCGTTGAGTGTCAGCCAAAAGCAAGAGGGTAATGCCTTTGAGAGCTCGGCCGTCATGATCGTGCCCGCTTTCCATTAGCTTCGCGATGAAGAGCACAAAAAGATCATCTTCAACACGTAATCTGACTTCTTCATTCTGCCAGAGCTTAATGTCCAGGACCACACTTCTGAGACAATTAGCTGACTCGTCCCCTCGCGCAAATAAATCTTCGAAGAATTCGGTTGTGGAGTGGATGAGTCGTTGGGTGAGATACTGCCTCACTTGCACATTGCTTCGTGCTAATTCAGAGACGATGACATCTTGTACAGAAGACAGCTTCTGAGGTTCCTCTCCCAAGATGAGTTGCAGACTCTCAAGAGCATCAGAAGAAGTCAGGTTGCTCAACTCCGACGACCGTAAATAATTTGCTGCATCCTCACCAGCTTTAGAGTCGTGATACTGAGCATAGCGCCGACATAGGTCTACCAGTGGCGATGAGTTCTGACCATCGTGCAGCGTAATGAAGGCTGCTTGTACATCAACGTTGTCGTGAGCTAACACCGATGCCTGTCTCAACTTTGATGAGGCTTGCTACCAACCGTATCAGTACTCCTTCTCGGATGCGACTGGTCAGGCTGACTCACATCAAGCTGCCCGGATTTCGCAAGTGCAATTGCTTCGGTTGCAAGACCAGAGGCCTTTTCGTAAGATATTCGTTGAGTTAACCTGCCTACAGCAGCCATGGATGTGAGTGCCGAGCACAGATAAAAGACACTAGTTGGCACAGCGACCTTTTGTATGTGTTTTGGTGTACAACTAGATTGGTCAAAAGAGGTAGAAGAAATTGAAGTTCTTTATGGCGTGGGCAATACTGGAGTCACACGAAGTGAGATGCAGTTGAAACGTTTTTGTGGATGGATGGCAACCAATCGGTCCGTTTGTCAGATAACTCCCCAGCCTTGCAATTAGGTGTCTGCTTGTGTTTGATCTCAGTTCTGAGATCTGCTTTATGATCAGAAGAACAGCGGTCAAAATACAGAGAATTGTTGTTTGTTGTGGCACGTGTAAAATTGAATGGGTTCAAATGGCGTTTTCAGGCGAGACGCGCTAAGTGGCAGACACCGCCATTGTCAGACTGGCTCAAATTGGCATGTGGCCTCAGGCTGGCTGCGAGATAACTCTGCAGCCTTTGGGAGCTATAGCATAAACATGAGACTCGTGTCTATAAATCTGTTAGTACAGCTCGCTGGCTTAACTAAACTCGGGTGGCTCATCATGGTCTAACTAATTCAAGTCATTTGACTGACTCGACTGACTGCCATGGCTCAGTGCGCTCAGCTCTACCTAAATTCCTGAGCCTATTGCTCAACTCTATCACGTGACTTCTATCTTATCTTTCACGTGCTAGGCTCTTTCGCCTAACTTTCCTGTTTAACTGTTATGTGGTCATGCTGTGTTTTCTTCTCTTGTACCAACCTGGAACCATCCTCACTTTACCTTCGTCCTGGTGTACACAGCGATCGCATCCAGGCCGATTCATAACAAGTAGTTACAGACTCTATCTGTTAGAATGAAACTCTTGTACACGTCGCCGTTATAGTAGATCTAGGCCTATTCACTTGGTTGGCAAGGTTGTAGAAATACATGATTCTATCCTCTAATTTTGGCAGAATTGTCGAAGGACTCATCCACTCTGTAGCACCAACTGAACACTTCTGTAGCTACCCAACCAATGGTGGTCTATGAACCTGATATAATGAATTCGCTTCCATATTTATACCCACAAGCTCCAGTGGCCTCGATAACGAAAAGATGCTTGTTGACCGTCGGCCAACCCCTGCGTCACGAGCAATGTCTCTCCATTCTCTTTATGCACATCTTGCTCTGCAAACCCGAATCTGTTGACATGTTGCGGGCCCTCTACCTCCCTAATGTACCCGAATTGGCACTCTGTGAATGCCACCTTTGGTTGCCTTTGATAGAATACATCAAAATCTTGATGCAACGCCTGGTGCAGATTTTCGATATCTCCATCTGGGTGCAGCACCTTCCAAGGATTGATACAATCTTGACCCTTGCACGACTTCAGAACCATGAGGAGGGCATCGAGACGTGTGACTACGTTGTCTAAGCCTCTGCCTGCAATATCGAATTCTGTCGCTAGGGCGGTGTCGCCAAGTACATCATGCATTTGACCCGGGTCGGCCTTGACATTATACAGTTCCTTTGCATTGGAGCACCATACTGTGTAAGAGAGACTATAGGTCTCGCCAATGAGTCGTAGTGTCTTGTAGGTATTGTTGGGATAGACATTCGTATTTGTGTAGTCCCCAACGCTGCCATTGTAGCCAAATTTGCCTTCGGGGATGCCAACGCCCCAAAACTCGACATTGACGTGCTCGGAACGTCTTTTGTGCTGGTCTTCATCGGAGAGAGGAATAGGAAGACCGTCAAAGTTGGGCTGACTGCCTCCTGCAAGTGCAATGATCGTCGGGCTCAGATCAGTGTGCGATGTGACTACATCGAGAGATCGTCCAGCTGGAATTCCAGGGCCTCGAACGATAAGAGGAATGTGTATATCTGTATCGAAGCTGCATTCCTTCCCAGGATGCATGCGGTGTTGGCTAATATGATAGCCGTTGTCGGTAGTGTAGAAGATATATGTGTTATCGAGCACACCTTTGGATTCCAGCTGACGTATAAGATTTTCGACCATTTCGTCGACAGATTGAAGTGCTCGAAGGCGAGCTCGTTGATATTCGTCATTGTAGGCTATGATGGTATCATTCAAACGTGGCAGTTGAGCAATCCACTCAATACCTCCTTGCTTTTGGATGTCAGCCACTACTTTGCCCGAGGAATAAGCACGTACTCACCTTCTCAGGATTAAAATCGTAGGTGCGTGGAATCTTGTAGTCCTTAAAGAGATGGGCATGACGGGGAGCATAGCGTGGCATGTCTGACTCGAAAGGGTCAAGACGGATATTGCCATGGGGAGCAACTGGTGCCACGGTCAGGAAGAAAGGCTGGTCATGGGTCAAAGCTTCAAGAAGGAATTCTTCGGCCTTATGAGCAGTCACGTCGGGTGAGTATTGGCCAGCATAGCTGACAGGAGGGGCGCCATTCCGAGACATGGATGCATTGTAGTATTCATATGTCGAGGGGTCCAGAATGAAGTCAGAGCCGTTGAATCCGCCAGCATAGGGACTGTTGTAGTTGTCAACACTGTGGTGATTCCAGAGCTTCCCTGTGTAATAGGTGTTGTATCCAAGCTCTTGCATCCATGTTGGAAGGTAGTTATCGTTAATGCCTTCTCGAACGACCTTAGGGTAACCTCCTGCCAAAACATCAGCCGCAATGCTGAGATGAAGAGGGAAAAACTCACCATAGGGAGCCCAGACATCAGTGACATTCGTGTTGTGAGCTGCGCGACCAGTCCATAGATTGACTCGAGATGGGCAACATAGTGCTATTGTGCAGAAGTGATTTGTATACAGTGTTCCTTCATTCGACATGTATTTTTGCACCAGTGGCATGTGATCCAGAGAGTTCATGTGCCAATCTTGATCATCAGTCAAAATGAAGACTATGTTTGGTTTCTTCGAAGCAAACACAGAGACGGCGCACGCCATCCATAATGCGACCGAACTAAGTCGAGCCATTGTGAGATTTTTAACGATGTTCCGGTCCTCGATCTCTCAAGGTGTGTCAAGGAGAGAAGTTCCCTGAGAATTGTATATAGCATATCCAGCGACATTATCGAACCCGTCTGGTAGTTCGGCACATCGGCAATGACTGGTTCTCAGCATCATGATCCACCCGTGGGGCAACGGAGCAGCTTACAAGAAGCTTGTAGAGCAGTGCTCGAAGGGTCACGATCGAGCATTGGACCATGAACTACTGTATTGAAACAGAACGGGGAGGACCACAACGAACGGTGCATAAAGACCTTGATCACGCTAATAATGCATGGTCATCTAGCGCGTGCCCCATTTCGAAAGGCTTGTCCGCAAAAAGAGGACCCAGAGCCTTGGAACTACCTAGGTAGCCTGGTGTGCACGTGTGCCTGCCTGTCATTTTCCGATTGCCAAGCCTTTGGAATTGAATGTGACTTCCGAACTACAAGCTATTTGACTACCCCAGGTAGGCACTTAGGTACCGATCACACTGGGTCATCAGAGGCGCCCAAATCACCGGTCATGATCATCTCCTATTGTGCTAGCATGAAATGGATCCACCGATATGTGCCCTGTCCATCTCGAACGCGCAGAATGATGAGCATACGGAGCAGCATGCCATAGACAGAGTACAACATCGACGTGCTCTCAACCGCCGCAATCAGCGTGATAGCAGGTCGGTCTGAAGACTCGTGTTGCGTAAAATGCCTTGACTGTGCTGATGGATTTCAGAGCTAATGCAAAGCAACGGATTCAGGAACTAGAAGCAGAAGTCAGACATCTTCGTGCTGAGCTGGAGAAATGCAAACCAGAATATCAGACTGGGCTGAGCCTTTCGGACCATACTACTTCTCCGACGCGACCTGAGCATCCGGCTGAGTTACAGAATGGCCTCGCTTCTCTGACCATGGATGAAGCAACCAGATTCACTGCAAGAATGAGCCATGGCGGCAGCATGGGGCAAACCGACACGCATCGCACTCTGAGTCTATCCCAGCCAGCAGGTCAGGATGCAATTAATGTCCCGTTGCAGCGAGGTTTCTTCTACAATGGAGCTCACCAAGATGTACAAGAACTGGCATTCTCTTACGATGCTGTAGATCACCCATCTTCTTCAAACGGCGTTCACTTGATCGATGCATATGTTAATCCTGGTAGCATAGCTTGGCCGATGCTCGATGGATCCTTCATCCCTACGATACAGATGGACAACCTTGAGGCTACTCCGAGCCCTGGTTCTGGAGGCATAGTTGAACCAACGGAGATATGGCGTTTATTACCACTCCACACCGAACCCACTTGTCGCTTAGATGAGGTGATTTGTCGTCAGAGAATAGGTTCCCAACGCCAAAGCAATCCGGATCCGCATCGAGAATTCTCTTCTACAACCTTTCCAAGTGTCCAGAGTCTTCTCAATCCAATAGAGGATGGCTCTACCAACCCTGTCTCATCTGCAGTTGCCAAACATTCCTCCATGTGGCACGCTCTTGGTTTCGTAGAGAAGCTTGCCGTACACTATCTCCTAAGTCTCTATGTACGGGTAAGCCTCTGTGGCGATAATTATCAATCGGGAACTAAAAGGCAGTTAGTGGCTTGCAATGCCTACACGTCTTCACTACGAAGCAATCCCTGAGTTCCTGAGACCGACAAAAACGCAATGGAACGTGCAACATCCACCATGGGTTGATCTCATAATTTGGTACGTGCGCTGACCTCGAAACATCACATTATATTGAGATCACTTACGCCTTGCATAATCTAGGCCTCGG
>Ga0181465_101132_pt1 | contig 11490 bp, 10 predicted proteins | sample InSIn3gowninarea_FD_119076 | JGI IMG/M metagenome (GOLD analysis project Ga0181465, IMG submission 119076) | Clean room microbial communities from NASA Spacecraft Assembly Facility at Jet Propulsion Laboratory, Pasadena, California, USA -... ... | reverse complement strand
ATTATTCTTGCGATAGCAGGAATGCGATAGATGATGTGGCTCGTTAGTGGGACCGGCTTTTGATTTTATAAGAGATCGGTGATTGGTAAAATTCAATACGGGACGTAACCTCGTTGATACCTCTATGTGTGATGAAGAACGGATCTGATTATTTAATTATATGGATTTAATTTCATATCGGATCCGGGACATTGGAACTTTTAAGCATACGCCCCTACCACAATTGTGATTTATGAACAGACGCAATATCTTTCAAAACTATATTTAAATGTCATATCGGGTCTGGGGTTGTGTGGACATCACAATATTGGTGAAGTCATTTTATCAGAAAATGAGTGAAAAGAAATATTGTAGGTCTTGCATCGGCAGTTCCTTATCGGGAAATGTTAAGAGTTGCTTTTGATCAATTTTTTGTGATGCAAAGGTTTTATGATATGGATGATGCAATATCAAGTGGAAGGTTTATCGAAGAATAAGCAGATGAGAATATCGCAGATATATGGACATTGAAGTATCGATGATATGAAGTTCAACTTAAAATGTTTCGATATTGTTTTGAAGGCATATTGGGTCTTTCAAAGAATGAAAGAAAAATTAAAAATGCTCAAATTCTGATGAACAACCAATAATACTTCCCTGAACAAGTTGCGGGTTTGATAATGTTTGGCTTCTTGCTTATCTTAAGTTTCCATAATCAATTCAATGAATACCTGTAAAAGAAATAACCTTTGAAAAAGTAAAACTAACAATAAATGACAATGAACTTGTAAACATATACCTAGAAAAAAAAATTGACTGTAAATTTTACCTCATGAATCATAAATTTTTCCCATATTTAGTATAATTTACTTATTTGATCTAAAAATGTTAAGTAATGAGTTTTAATATTGCGTCCACCTTAAATTTACATCGGAAGACATGAGTGGTAAAAATGAGCTTTTCAAAATTACTTGTGAATAAAAAATTGTCACACTGTGGAAAAATCTTGAAATTTCTTCATATGTATGATCAATGTGATTAATTTTTGCAAAACAATATAATCAAGTGTTTTTACAAATATGCATGATCTAAGAGCTTAAAATGTTTTGAGTCGCTTTCTGAAAATTAAAGGGGATGCTTAGAAGAAGTCAGATTCATTACTTGCTTTATTGAAAATCTGCAATAATGAAATAAGTGCAAACAGAAAAGAAATATGATCTAAATTAACTTATTTCTATTTCTAACTTAATGAATGAAACATGACTAGGTATAGTCATACTTCCAATGTAACCATGTAAACATTTTAATTCATGCATGTATGTACAAATCAATCATTAGTAACAAAAGTACAAATATAATTAAACTAAGAAAACTAAATGTGAAAGAAGCATGTATATATATTGTTAGCAGTTTATTCATAATTACCTTCTCTTGAAATGTCATTTGCAGTTGAATTTCAATTAGATCATATAAATTTGGATGAATTTCTATTAATGATTGGAAGGGTTTCAAAATTGGGGATAAAAGGTCATATTGTGGATAAGAAATTTTAGATACAATGGCATGCATGAATATGTTAGTGTTATGTGTAAGTGTTAAACTATTAGCAATCTTTCATGAAAGAAAACCTTCCAAATATTTTTCAAATGGGTCATTGTAAAATGGATGGAAATATGTTAGATGCAATAGAAGATTATTAATTGAATTAGATTATTGGTCATATTGTGAAAATACACTCTCTTGTTGGCATTGCCTTTTAGAAGACAGAAGTAATCGATAAGAAATGAACATTAATTGAGGTTGGAAGATTAATAGCTTTTGATGTTCATGATTATGATATGAGACTTCATTTTCCCATTCAAGCAACACAGCAATTGAGTGTTTAATATTGATCTACTCAATATACTAGGACAAAGTATCTAAAAGTTGAAAAACAAAAACAAAAAACAAATCTGAATTTGAAAAAAATAAGTAAATGACATATAACAAAATTGAATGGTAGTTTATACTGGTGTTACAATTATTGTTACAGCACAATTGGAATTGATTTAAAATAATTTCATTTTCACAAGAATTGGCTAGAATAATGGAATTAGAATGATTTCCATTACCAACATGTGAATCAGAAAGAGAATCGTGACTATGAATAGGAATGAGAGATTGATCGTCATATAAATCATAGATTGGGATGATTTCTTAAATGTTGAAATCATGAGTATGATTAATTCTCTGAAAATGAGAACTATTTGAAACTATTTTTGAATTACAATGTTCATCATTTTCACATGTGATCTGACTTTGATCAAGAGGATTCAATTGAGAAGAAGACGAATCAATATTCTCAATGTCCAAGTAACTGTCATAACTGACATCATGACATTCATTGGAATTCCCTTCGATCTCATCCAATGCATCAAAACAAGAAGGAATATGAAGCACATGTTCATTAATTCCAAAAGAATTATCAATAATTAATTATCTATTTTGATAAAAATTGATTGGCAATTCACTAAGATCAGTCTCTTTGTTTTCTGAAATATCATTAATGTTAATAGGGGATAAATTGCTATCAGCAAAAATATCAAGATAAAGGGAAAAATGAGAATCAGAAGCAATGGATTTAAAAGTGTCTCTATTTAAGAACTCTTGTGCATTTTGTTCATTGTAAATTTCAGATTTGAGATCATTCATTTTTGTACATGTGATTTCTCGAAGAATGTTGCTTTGTTGTTCTGAATTTGGCATTTTCTCATCATAAAAGAATTCATAAATTTATACATATGTTGTGTTATTGGAAACTTTGATTACTACTAGTATTTTCTGATTTATGTTCTGGTTTTCTAAGTTTAATGCATACTGATTTTCAGATTTCAAAGCAGTATTTTCTTCAAAGTTAATATCTTCTCACATTTGAATAGTAAAATTCTCCAATCTTTGTGATTGAGATTCACTGACATGTGAAGATGCAGCCTAATCATTATTAACATTGTAGGAAGTGTGCACTAAATGAAAAAATTGATCGTACATAATAGAGGTATCAACGAGGTTACGTCCCGTATTGAATTTTACCAATCACCGATCTCTTATAAAATCAAAAGCCGGTCCCACTAACGAGCCACATCATCTATCGCATTCCTGCTATCGCAAGAATAATATCAGCATTTCCTTCTCCTAATAACTTTGATTTGTGATATGACTATTCACCGATATCACAATCACTCCATTGTAATTTCCCATTGCATATGCTCATATCGCAACCTTGCCATCATAACATTTATATCGCATCGCAAAACTCAAATGATCCTTCAATGTGATAAACTCCGATTTATGCCTTTTTGCCTTTATCTTTTCACTATTATATTCAATTGCATATCAGAAAAGGTGGATCTCGCAGCTTGAAAATTATGTGTGGAAAAGAAACTTGTGATGCAAAACATTCGACAAAGCACTACCTTGTATAAAAAACTTTAAAGCATTTTTAGGGAACCATTATGGTAATGAAGCAATTGATAGGAAATTTGTAACAAGGTTAAATCATTTTGATTTCTCTTATATTTCAGTTTTAGATATATCACTCTATATTTAATATATGAAATTCAAGACCTCTCCATCTTCACTTCTGTTTTACATTGTATTGGCTTTGGCCTTGATTTTGAAAAATTTATGAAAATCACGGAGTTGATATGAAAATTATAATATAAAGAGAACATTCATCATTGTGATTTATTAAGAATCATATCTTCATTTTAACTCTGATGGATTTGTTTTTTTATTTTCATATTCCTTGGACATAAAGCATTACATGATTCTAGGTTACCGCTCGCTTTAGATTAAATTTAATAAATGATGTTTTTGGGTCAATAAAATTTCTTTGTGATTTTAATTCTAATTAAAAGAAGTTATCTTTGGTTGGAGAAAATGATATCTTTCAGGTGAGATTAAATGAAATTCTCCAATGGTAAGTTTCATGTGCCCAGTTTCATTACTTTACTTTTGTTTTTAGTTTCGTTTTTAATTTTTTCTGATCTTGAACTCTGTTTTTACAAGTTTTCATCAACCTTTTGCACCTCTACCAAATCAATTTTGAAGTTCATTATCTTTTGTTTAGTTTTCTTTGAGATTCTTGAAAGAAACAATAATGATGCTCATCAAATCAGCTAAACTGGGGAGTTTTTGAACCTCTAGTTTGTTATTACTTTTATTAGAAAATGGTTAAGATGCTTTTTGTAGGTTCTGTATCAAAACAAGAAAGTTTGCAGCGGTCAGAGACTTCTCATTTAGCATTTTATCTATCATCGCTACTATTCACCCTCTTTATTTTGAGAGCCTCATTTCATATAACTCTACAAGATAAAAATTTTAAATCTCAACATATGAATGAACGTACATATGCTTATTTTCTTTTATCTCTTTTGTTGAGACATTTGTATAAGTAATCTTGTTGGAGTTTATCTTTTAAAATTTGATTTTTCTTTCACTTTTCGCATTCTTCATTTTTATTTTTGTTTGTTGATTCATTTTCTTACTTTAGTTTATGAATTCTTTTCCTTTTGCTTTTAGTTTTGATTTCATTTTGGTGAATGCCATGATTTATAGGAAAGGTCTTTTTTTCTCACCCCATAGTAATTAACATATATGGGTAATCCCTTAACTCTATCTATTTAAGTGAATTTCATTTATCATTAAAAGAAAATCTTTATGGAACCATAAGGCCATCTTGCTTTGAATCTTTTTCATGGAGGAACACACATCTTTACTAAGCAAAGTTTATTTTTTCAAGAAAATAACTGATTTGAGTTTAATATAATGAATTGCTCCCCCCTCCACATAAAAGCCTCTAATTGATAGTTCCAAGGAAAATAATTTGGAGTAAACATTATGAAAATATTATGTCCATTATACATAAATTTCTATTACCATCCCACCTCTTTCACTCAAATACATCATAAACTAAAAGCTTGCAAATGCACTTATCAAAAGAGTGATTAAAAAAGGAAGCATGAGAAATACGAGTAAACCCATCGGGGCTATGAATGCTCGTTGGTAGTGGGACTAGGCTTGTATAGCATAAAAGATAACTTCGTCGAGGTACTGTTCAAGCTCGCTAACAACGAAGCGATGTCAAAGACAAGCAAAAAATGGATATATGTTTTATCAAAAACTCTTATCTGTACCTTCTTCTATTTTTCATATGAGGTAGTTTTAAAACAAATTTTCTCAAATTTGGATTCATGACTTTTACTTGAATGTGTCTTGAGTACTTATCTTTACCAACTCATATTACTTAATATATTTATGTGGGACCTATGGAAATGTTTTAATATCAGACGATTTCTTGAACTGTATTATTTTTAATTTTTGGGTAAATTAAAGTTCATGATCTTTAACCAGAGATAACTGATTCTTCCCAGTGTGTTGCCATTGTTGTAGGGAAAACCCAACACCCCCCATATTTGAATTATTGACTCAAATAATGGGGACCCTTTTATTAATTTTTGGCTAAGCATCTTTTATGATTTTCATTTAGGTTAATTGTCTTACATGTTTTGTCATTTTTATTTTTTCATCGAATTTCTATTTTGATTATTTCATTAAATTCGACTTTTCACTAGCTTTCCATCGATGCTTGTTTCGTCTCATTTGGTCAACGGGTTTGTACATAACACTCCTTTAAAGTTTGATCATTTTCTTGCTTGGATTAAAAAATGTAAATAAATGTATGATATTTCAATTTTTGCAATTAAAATAATCATTCATTGTAAATATTAACTTTTACTAAAGTTTTACTAATTTATTTATTTATTTTTTCACTAACAGTCCTACAAAATGAGCCAACTAAGTTGTACAATAAATGAAAAACGTTTCGGGATCTTGGTAATTTACTCCAATTTATTATATTAAAATACATTGCCAAACCCAAAACCTCAAAATTGTAAAGCTTTTGTAGTCCAATTTGTAAGATTGTTAATTCACGTGGACCTACATTACCTCATCTTCATTAATTTAGTAACCCTCGATACCAAAATCCTTAGAACTTCTCATATCCCAAATAAAAACTCACATGACTCTTAAAAATTCCTCTATCTCCAGTTTTTCATATGACTTTGAACCCCACATAAAAAAAATTAAAATAATATTTTTTAAACAATATTGAGTCCACTCCATATCGAAGCTTCCCAATATCGCAAAAACATTAACAAAACACATTTTAAAAAACCTGATGGAGCAACTTCACTGATATTCGATAACTCACATTCTCCATGTTTCAAATGGAATTCAATATGAACCTTTGAATTCATTTCAAGAGAGTTTTATAAATAAGAATAATATATTTTAATATAACTTTTTATATATTATATATTAATAATTTAATTAAATTAAATTATTTTAGATTAGTTACTATCTATATATATTTTTAAATAAAATTTATGATTGTTAGCCTAAGCAATAGAAATTTTAAGATTTTGACAATTTTAATACATCAACTTTAGAAGCTCATAAATGGAGTTTTACTTGACAAAATGATCCAGGAGGATCCTTCAATCCAATTGTACAGATGTTCAAAGTGTCATCATCAGCGTTCATGGGTGTCATTAAGTGTCGTCATCACTTAAGTTCATCTTCAACATATCGACAATGTTGGTTATGATCAGGTTGTTCAGGTAATGTCCATAGTTTTCATGGCGTTCATTTGATGTGGTGTCGTACCTAGTTGTCGACTCCAGTTCATCGACAGTTCCCCAGAGTTTGGTCAACAAAATTTATTTTGTCGTTCAACAAGCAGATTTGATGTGTCTACATGGTTTCCGTCGTGGTAGAGGTTCATCGTCTGGGTTGTCGTTGCAAAGATAGTTGGGGTCAATGATGTGCATGGGTTTTGTTGTCGCAGGTGATTTTACGTCATATAGTGACAAAATATTGTAAAGGGTTTTCAAAATTCTAGACCTAAACCCTAATCCTACATCTAAAGTCCTAATGACTAAAACTAAACCTAAAACCATAATCCTATGCTAAACCATGTGTAAATCAATCAAATCATTATTCAAACCCTAACACCAAAAACTATGTGTAAATACCTTACCTAGCTCTAATCCCTAAGCTATACATGATGTTGTATTCAAAAATATGCTAAGACCATAAACCTAAAGTCCTAAACCCTTTGAATAAGCTCTCAGCCTATTTACCATATAAAAACATTACAAACAATACAAAAACCATAAAAAAATCGACTAACCGCGTGGATAACCATGTCGGAACAGCGGGTATGTGAACAAGTGTTCACCACGCTGAGGTTAACAGACAATCTAGCTTAATCGTGCAGGTTTCAACCACGTCAGAGGACTGTGCCATGTGATCGGGGTTCTTATGACTGTCGGGGTGTATTAACTGCCAGATATTAACTGCAGCACAACTGCCATCGCCACTGTCACCGTAACCACAGAGTAGAACTGCTGACGCGCTGACCACGGGTTTTGGCCAGCGCTCACATGCGTAGTCAATGACCTCCGCTCGGTTAGGCTAACTATTAGTGGTTTTCAGGTTAACCCAATGTTATTTTTGGGTTTCGTTTGTAAATTGATTTTTAAATTAATTTGAATACCATGACTAGGCTCTAAGGTGTTCCTAAGGTGGTTAAAATAAACCTATTCAACCCTACAGATCAGCTCATTCATTTTAAAGGTGGGCAACAGAGGTTAGGATGCATTTGTAGGCCTATAAAGGCAGAATTCTTCATTGAAGACAAGGAGGGGAGTGTTTTTTTGTTTTCATGTGCAAGTTTTGGAGGTTAGAGGCAGATTTTGTTTTTTGAGTTTCAAGAGCATCGGGATTCGGATTTGGAAATTGTAAGAAACATTGGAAAGCTAGTTTAGAGGGCTATCTGATGACAGTGGTCAAAATTTCCTATGTGCAAGTTCAGTCTGTCCAAATCACTGTGTAATCGACACCTTCTTCTCCTTCTTAAAAAACGGTCACCCATCTTGAAAGCAGACCTGAAGACGTAGTCCATCAGGGACAAACTCCATAATCAATATTGTTGTTTGGTATATCTATGTTTTCACTGTTTACACTTCTGTTTTGCATCTTTCTTGTGGCTTATCAGCTGTCACAAAGTGTTCCGCTCTAGCAGTTTTTCCTTGTTTTTCGTGCTTTCGGTTGTCATTCAAGTCTTTAAATGCTAATTAATTCTACATTAGCATTTAGTATATGATCATATCAGATCACCAAATGAGTCTCAGGATGGCCCATTGGAAAGATAAAATTATGGAAGACATTTTTGAAGTAGTTTCATTCTCAAATTTGATCACTTATAGGATCTAAAATCTAGTAGAAGATCAAACTCCAAATGTTTTAACAAAACTAATTTATTGAGTTTAATTTTCTGCATTTTCATTTGCCCATAACTTCTTCTAAGTGTAGATCCATTCATCTATGTTCTTCTTGATCAGTTAAATATTCACAGACATCAATAGCAAGTTATGATTCCTTTTATTTTAATTATATAATTAAAGTTTTGATTGGATTTGTTTTGAATCTAGATTTGGTATTTTGATTTTATTTTTTAATTTTAATTTAGTTTTGATTTGTTTTTGCAGGAAAACAATTGAAGAGATGAGGAGAACATGATCTCAACCAATAAGAATGCTCCAAAAATAGAAGAACGAAATTATGAGCCAATAAAAAATGATGGAGTAGATTTATTCTTCAACAAACATTCTTGTTGAGAATTCTTTTCAGAAGGATCTTCTCTCTTCTACAATTCTGTATTTCTAAGGCACTACTGTAATAGGGATTTAGAGTTGTATGTGAGAGGAGAGAAAATCTCAGTATGGGGGATTATTGAGGATTTTTCTTTTGCATTGTGAATTATGTATGATGAATAGAGCTTGCACTACTGCAATTCTTGTTGTAACAACAAAAGTTCAAATATTGTAGAGGACTGTTGGAGACCAGATCCAAAGAAATGGATTCAATAAATTTGTATTTCTAATATTATTGTTTTAAATACTAGTTTCATTTTATGATGGCATGAATGTGTCAATTTATTCATATTTGTGCACTATTGTTGGTATAAGTAATTTGTCTCAATCATATGTTATTATTTATCTCTGATCTTATGGGTTGAATTCTGATTTTTGAGTAACTATTTACTCAGAAATATGTCTTTTAATACTGATTCAACAAATAATGATATATTGTGAACTATTTCCTCATATTGTTGTTTAATTATTTGAATTACTGATTTAACAGCCAATGTCATTTTGTGAACTATTTCCTAAATATTGTTGGTTGATTATTTCAGTTAAGAGTTCTCTAAATAGAATGCATTTTGGTATTCATAATGTCAGTTAATTGAACTACTTCATTAGCTTGATATTCATTATAAGCCATACATGTTTAAATCCCAATCATTTAAAAATCTTGCTCTCGGTTGGGTTATATTTGTATTTGCTTAATTGAGATAGGATTATGATTTAGTTCCTTTTATTTTCATTTAGAATAATTTTGCATTTAGAGTAATTCTACATTCCTAAAAGTCCTCTTCACAAAGAGGAAAACTTTAGTTGTGGCTTGGTTGAGCCCCAAATCAGCGTAAGGGTCACTTTCTTGCTTGATCAACAAGAGAGCTGATCTGATGTCTCTTCTCCATTGGTGGATGAAAGTCATTTTTTAAGTCATTCGAGATTGACAGAAGGTAAATGGACTTAGTTAAACTAGTTGGAACCACCATTCCAAATGGAAAATGAGCTGCTTTAAGGTCTAGACCGGGTGGTCATACACAATGTTGTTGCAATGAATTTCGAGGCTTTAAAACCTTCTAGGCTATATATTTTGAGCTTCCATCCAAGGCATACTCAAACCACAAACCGTAGAATGCTATCTGCCAACCCTGAAGTATGAAATGCAAATTCAAATTTCATCTGTAACCCTGAACTCAAAACTTTGAAATCTCCTCTAATATATTGTTCTCGGCTCTGATACCATGTAGAAATTTCTTGTAGATTCACACACTCATGCAATGTAATAAAGAAAAAGACAAGAATCTACTTCTACTTTCAGTCAATGGAAGCCAATAGATTGATAAAAACAATATGAACAAGAAGAAGATAAATCAATGACACATAACACAATAAGTATCTGAGGAAAGCCTTAGCTGAAAACCCCACTATTTGTATTATATTAAATAAGAAATCCAAGATGATAATACAATTCTTGTTCTCACAAGAACAATCCCAACATCACATCCTTGAGTCTCAGAGGGGAGCTCGACTCCCTCTGAAAGGTGACTGTACTAATCCTGATCGCATGGTACTTTCCATCATCTCCCATCTCGATGTGCATATGGAGATCTTTCTCCTCCAAATCACTAAAACAACTTTTATTCCTCATCATATGGAACGAGGCACCACTATTCAGGTACCACACACTTCCCATCACTATGTTGGCCATACATGCAATGAGAGTGAAGTCAAGCTCGAACTATGAAGCCAAATCTTCACCTTTTTCTCCTCCTAAGGTATTCTTTCTTGTCTTCTTGTGTGGACACTTTGTGGCATAGTTCCTAAATTAATGACAGTGAAAGCACTTGATTCTATATAAGTCTTTCTTCTTTCCCCCTTGACTGGATCATTCTTTGGATTAGGATTTCTTCCCTTTCCCTTTCTTTTCCTTTCCATCCAAGGCATACTTCTCCTCATCCTCGCCCTTGGATGAAGTCTCATCTCTCGTATTCTGTCTTATTTCCTCCTGCACCAAATTGGACCATCGGCGTTCCAAATTTGGTGGTTTCTCCCTCCCATTCACCGAATCTTGGTAGTTGTTCTAGCTCTTGGTAAGGGCTAGGATTTTTTGAAAATATCAACAACAAATGTTAAAAATAGAATCCAAAAATTCCAATTTAATTTGTCCTTGAATAAAATTGTAATTATTTTCTCATAACAAATTTTAATAGTTAACTAAGTTAAGTTGACTTAGTTAACTTAGGAATTTCGAGTTGGAAGTCTTTTGGAAGTCATGTATATGTTCTCCCTAAGTTTAGGGGTCCAGGATGAGTTTAATTGTGAGTTGTAATTAGATAACTCAATTTACTGAGTTATGTTCAGTTAAATTAGTTCTAAATGTTTGTGGAACTAATAGAGAGTTAACAATCAATTGATGCACGAGTGCATCCACGAGTGTCACTCTAGTTAACTAAAGATTGCCTCATCAAAAAATCATGTATGTTGATTATGAGAAAGACCTAGTTGAGACTAGAATGCAAGGAAAGTGTACTATTAGTCGTATGATTTACTTAGTTGTAAATATCATGCATGCAATCGTAGAAGCACCTATGTTTGGATTGTGTTGTTTTGGAAGCATGAATTCTCTTTAAATGAGGGTTATTCATCATAGGAATTGCGCAAGGAATCAGGGGATTGGAGAGTAGTAGAAGAGGCTAGAGATTGGCTTGATCTTGCTTGTGAGCAGGGAGATTGATCATATTGAATGTTGGGATTGTTCTTGTGAGAACAA
>Ga0181465_101131_pt1 | contig 11498 bp, 8 predicted proteins | sample InSIn3gowninarea_FD_119076 | JGI IMG/M metagenome (GOLD analysis project Ga0181465, IMG submission 119076) | Clean room microbial communities from NASA Spacecraft Assembly Facility at Jet Propulsion Laboratory, Pasadena, California, USA -... ... | reverse complement strand
GTCGTGGTCGAGCTAAGAAAGATAGTCACTCGCCACGTTGAGCGCAATCTGGACCCCTTAGTCATTCGTACCTCGCTTGATCGACCAAACCTGCCGCAATTCCCGCCCTCTAGTAGTATACGCTGAACCTTCATTTCCGTCTGTCCAACGCACTCGCAGACTGGGCTGTCATAGCCGGGCACCTTCCTCTTCGGTGGAGGAATGCCTTGAAGTCGATCTCGCCCGTCCTACCAGGACACCAACTTCGACCCGGGACAACTTCCTAACCAGGGTAAATATACAGAAACGGAGAGAAGATCCAGAGTTTAGAGGCTTAGGGCTTTATAGATGAAGAAAAAATGAGGGGGGGAAAAAAAACAGTATAGGAAAACCTAAGCCGATTCTGCTACCATCCATACAAATAGGGTAGGTAGTCGGCAGCGAAGTACGTATACTGGTGTAAGTATCATACGCGGTGTTGAGGTAGTGAAGTCAGAGACAGGTCACGATTGAAGACCACGCTTCGTACACGTGTTAATGTTCGGACTAGATACTGCATCAACCATGGAGGTGTAAAAACGACTATGCAAGGCCCCCAGGAGAGTGCAGTCCAGGTGACTTCTCGTGGCCATGGTATGATCTGCGACTGAAAAATATGACAAACAACTCCCACCGCTATCACAGTCGTTGCGCTCCAAGGAAACAGAGAGCTCCGAGCACACCCGGCTCTGGCCGCAGCTCAAGTATCATGACTCGAACGGATGTTTCTTAGTCTTTGAAAAGGGTCGAATCTCAAATTATCGAGGCTGTGCTTCGTCTCACACGTCGGCATGCTACCCTTGAAACAGAGACTGTTCACTATGCTGTGTGCTAGCTTCGCGCGAGCACTCACCATTTTTTAAACTCATCAAAGTATAATTCATGAGGGGTGGTATCGTCTGGATCCTGATTGATACAGCTAGGCCCCGAAGATGACACAATCAAAGCTGCTGTCTGGTGCCGTCCCTACTTAGCACGCTGATGACACACCCCTGTGTCTTAAGCCCCGCTAATCTCTAGCATCTACAGCAGGGCGCGTGCGTCAAGCTCTCATTGGTGGTCGTTAAGGGTCGCATCAAACAGCTCCGATTTATCGGGCAAGGACGAATATTTCCCCCTCTGTATGACATGCGGTGTGTCGCTAAAGGCTCCGTTCCGAGTTCACCTTTCCCATTTAATGGATTGCGCTAGGCCGACTTGGATCAGTGAATGTCACGTAGAATCTGGGGTTGTGAGATTATGTACCTAGGAACCAGATGATCTCGTGGTGGCTACTCCGAAGTACGTGGTTGAGAAAGTGGACAACCTTAGCAGTGGGTGGCCAAGGTTGGGTCCCTCCGAAACAGCCCCGAGCCTACCTCGGCTTCTATGTACTTAAAACATAACCTTTGTCATCCATGATGTGTCGATTGCGGCACAGTTTATAATCCCAGGAGGTTCATGTCTGGCATACATTATGCTTAAGTTCCTCAATATTGTTTCTTCATGGACCGGTTCAGTTTCCACACTGTAGATAAATCGTTGACTGACCGCCCCGGACCTGTCTCCAGGTCGTCAGTTAATACCGCACTGGCACTGGCGGGTGTTACTAACACTTGAAGATGAGCCCTCTACAACCGAAAAGAGCTGCTCAGATTTCATACGCAGATTGGGATGTTCATAGGGCGACACTAGCCAACTTGTTCCACAATGAAAACCAAACACTTGAAGAAGCACAATCTCATATGAAGGAGCATTACAACCTCTCAGCGAGGTAAGGTAGCTCTTGGCTGTGAAGTTATATACTCATCGTGACAGCGTGCAACAGTATCGGCGCACATTCAAGAACTGGAACCTTGGTGGCCGACAGGCCAGGTCAAAGTATAGCAAGCGAGTGCGGCCTGAGTTATGGTCTTCACACAAGGATTTGCTTTACGAGCTTTACATAGGAAGCAAGATGACCCTAGAACGAGTGCGAGACTATATGGCGAAGCACCGTAATCTGACTGCCAAGTATATTGTCGCATAGTCTTTTGTTCCGTACTGACACGATATAGCGTGCGACAGTTTCAGCGAAGGTTCGAGGGCTGGGGATATGTGAAAAAGATAAATGGGAGACATTGGGTCACTCTTTGCAAGGAACTAGATCGACTCAAGCTCGACGCCAACAGTGTTGATATCTACTTTGACGACTTTGACAGAAACTACGACTTCGATACCGACAACATCATCGGGGCCGAAAGAGTCAAAAAGGAAACGAAGCGATACACTCCACTACTAACCGCCTTCCCGCACGACCAATACAATCCACTTGAGTTGGTCGTGGATCAGATGCTGGCAGGCATAGTGATGAGCTTGCGAAAGATGGGTTTCGTATTTCGTACCGAGACAGCAGACCAGAATCCTCTCTTCCCCTTCCTGAAGGCCATATCGGTGGAAGACATGAGATTTATCTGGCCAGATGACTGCTCACAAAGTGCTCACGATTTTGCCAGGTGGTTCATCGTTGGCCCAGATCATGAATGGCAGATTCCTGCAGAAGGCAGTAGAACTTTCGTCTCCAAAACCTTTCTGGCACTCGCGAAGGCTAACACTTCTCACTTGCTCTCGGGCTCCCATACTACGAATTCATCCTTGACAGGAGATCGCCGACGTTGCACCGTTGTGTTGCATCTGTTATGTTTTGATTCTCGAAGGTCAGGATATAAATTTGCAAGCGGCGGTGTGCCGATCGCTAGAATACATCGACTTAGAAGAGTTGCAACTGGCTATATCGCATGCAGACATACAAGACATGACTTTTGAATCGTTAATGAGGAAGTTTATTAGGGTCGGTCATGCAGCTGCAAACTCCAGGTTGTGTGAAAGACTTGTTGGTCGGTATGTGCATCCTAACGCGGTCCATTGAGACGTTCCCGCCGGCACTTGGTTTGGTGACGCCTCTAAAATTTGCCACCCAGCAAATAATGCGTCCAGATACATATTGGTGGTCAGCTGGGGAATCGGGAAAGCTACTGCTTGATGAAGGAGCTGATCCAAACCGTTGTGTCGAACACCATTCCGGATGCAGACCGTGGATTTGTGACAATGATCCCATCCCTTGAGGCTTGCGAGCGGCACAACGCTCCAACGTACTAGTTGAACTCCTCCTCGAACCGGATGCCATCAACGATCCGTCAACTGACAGTTTTGGGCCTACCGACATTAGTGTGTCACTCGAGTACGAGGCCAGCCAGCTAGATAAACAAAGTCCGCAGGTCAAGTAAGAACTGTCAGCCAGATAGATCAACGATGTTGGCAAGTCAAGTGAAAAAACGCGGCCGCGGCCAATGAAATAGCTTTAACGTCCTAGACCGTGTGCGAGATTGAAGGACAAGAACATAAGAAATTCATCAGCAATGCCGAGTGGTGTCCAGGATCCATCCCCTATAACCATATAACGAGTGACATAAAAGACAAGATCCCCCCAGATGCAAAGGTACATGGATAGCAGACATGACACAAAGGCGAAATACACGCATGACGGCAATCTTGGTAAGCTCGAGACGGGTTTAACCAAGATAAGTGTGGAGCTGAGCACTGCTACCCATGCCACCGCAACCACCGGCATCGGCACCATTCCAAGTGCCAAAGTTTGCGCCCGCTTGGGATCCAGTCGCGCAGTTGACCAGCTGATATTGGTCCAAGCAAGTACTGGCGCCACCTTTGCAGGTGAAGACACAGGTGTTCATGTCAGTGGTACATTGGGGACCAACAATGGACATGGAGTGGCCGTTCATGTTGACTTCTCGGGAAACGTCAACAACGCTGTAGGGAGGAGTGAAAGTAGCCTCGCCCCAGGTGTCCGAGATCTGTCCGTTGACGAGGGAACTGCTGCTGTAGATTGGAGCCCAGGCACCAGACCAGCCAGTGGCGAACGAGATAGTCTTACTGCTGTTCTGAGCGATGGAGACCGTGATTTGTGGTCGAACAGCATTGACCCACGATTCGGCGACTCCCCAAATAACAAGCACGAGATCCTCGCTGGCTGAGTTGTGGTACGTGTTAGTGAATGCACCATCCGAGCCCATCCATGCTGTGCTTCCTGAGGAAACTGCATTGAGACCCACTGAGGTGACACCAAGTTTGAGGATGCTTTGGGTGTCGGCAGCGTTGATGAGGTTAGTGTCACGGTGGTCGATAGCTCGGCGTTCACTACAACGTCAATCAGCACATGTATGGTTCGTCGGAGAGGGCTCAAAACTTACTGGTGAGCCTTGATTACGTCGACGTGACGTTCAGCGTGGTTGTGCACCTTGCCCTGGTAGTGGGAGACGGAAGCAGCAACGGCGTGACCAGCAACGAGGGTGCCTAGCACCAATGCAGTTGTCGAGAAACGCATATTGGTTGTATTGTGATTCGGATTTGGTGTAGATTTCTTTCCAAGGAGGGTCGTAGATGGAGTTCAAAATTGAAGGAGTGTTATACAAAAGCACAGATCACAGATCACAGATCGCGAGAAGATAGACTGCTGGCGTTGTAAAGGAGCGGGGGAGGCACATCGATCGTGAAAGGAGTGCACACGATATATTCTGCGCCAGAGTTAAGAGGAACAAAGTCCAGAATAGACAAAGGGCAAGCCGCACAAGATATACAGGACGGAGAATACGAATCACTAGGTGACAGACTGCCTATAAATGGCCTTATTAATGCAGTGCTCTTCCTCGTCCTTATTTCCATTATGACTAGGTGGGTTCGCCGCTGTAGGGCAAGCATCTAGCTACGACATCAGAATCCCACTTTCGCTGATGAAGAAAGCCCACTCCACAACCTTGGTGGGTACAAAAAGACGATGCAAGCAAAGTTTCCAAAAACTCGATTCACTTCAATCTCAAGTCTTCACGAGAACTACGGTAGCCGACTTGGTGTCCGATGACAACCTCTCAGCGATAAAGGGCACCACTCGTACCGTTCGGGCCAATCACGCGGCTTAGCTTTCAGCATTTATCTAACAGAGGCCTCGAGTACACAATTCAGCGAAGGCGGATGATAAAAATAGTATAGTTCGACTGATCGTGTTTCGGTGTTGAGTTCTTTGACAACCTTGAAGGATGTAGGGGTATGATAGGCCGTCTTGATACCTAGGTGTAGAGCAGCTCTCTCGATCAAGGCCTTTCTTATTCTATTTTTGATCAGGGTCAGGCACCCCGAATGCTACACCTTGACTCTCCGTCTTTCGGTCGTAGACACAAATTCCTGTAACATGTTATGAACGGTGACTACACCATCAGAGGCCAAGCTCGTTAGGTGGTGATTTAACAATATACGAATGACGCAAGAGAATGACCGAACAAGGGGCTACGATGTAACAACCAGAGTGCCGTGATTTCGCGACCTTGAGCAATGATGCACACAAACAAAAATAATTCAAGGACTCATATACTTCGAAATCACTTCGTGAGAAGGCTCTTGATCTTCGAGAGCCAACGTAGAAAAGCGATCACCACTGCAGTAGACCACCCCACCAGCATAGTTGCAAGGAAACGCAGTCTGTTGTATCTGAAAGTCTATGCTCTTTTTCCACATGCGCAGCTAGCTTGCTTCGATGGCATCACATATACGTGGACTGAGGACCGAAGTGATGGCAGACTTAGACGCCGCTTCGAACGTGACATGTCGCTGGCTGTCTGCTTTAACAATGATGTAATTAGAAGTCCGGTTTGCTGCCCTTAGCTCTGCTGCTGACAAGTCCCCGGGTCCAAGGACTCTAGATGTCTTGACTTGGGAAATAGGGCCGTGGCCAGATTGTTAGCATATCCAATATCTAGCCGGATAATGCCATCCTGGAAATTTTCACGGGGAAATTTCGTCTTGACACTTTCTGTTGTCCGGAGTCTCGGACCATTCGCCTTCTCCTTAAGTCGCACAGAAGAGTTTTCGACAGCTTCACTAACATGTCTGCCGAAGATAATGGAGATGGAGTTCAGGTCAGCTGCATCATATGTCCAGCATTCGTCGCTTTCTGCGGTACTGATAGGTCTTGGATTCTGGAAAAGAGCTTACATCATTAACTTTGTTCCAATGAAAAGAGAGAATTCGTTTAACCTTTTGACAACAAGGCTTCTGTCAATCTCTTGTAGTAAAGGCTGTGGTCAATTTGACTTTCCCTGGATATCTTTTCAAGAAGCAGATTGGCATCATTATTCAGATGAAGTTTCTTCGTTGTGGTATATAGTCGACAAAATTCTAGTACGTCGAATATCTCATAAGTTTGTGGTGAAATAGCGAGGATGAAAGGAATCAGCAAATTGGGATCGTGGTCAAGAATCGCCAAATATACCCTGTTAGCTTACTTCTGCTTATGTCGAGACCTGATATCCTTAGAAGACTGTGGTGTTTCTCGGCAATAATAACCGCTAGTAGTTGCGCATGTTATAGTCAGTCGTTCTTGGAGAATAGAATGATACGATGATGGGATCGTCTGACATTGACTCAGCTCTTCAAAAATTTGATTGATGTGGGAGAATTGTCTGGAAGACATGGAAAGAATGGGAAGAATGGGAAGAATGGGAAGAATGGGAAGAATGGGAAGAATGGGAAGAATGGGAAGAATGGAAGCTGTTCAATGTCATCACTTGACTCAATTGGTGCATTCTTCCCGACTTTCTAACACGTCTCATGTAGACATACCCGCTCAGTGTCTCCTGTCAGCAATCCAGCAAACGTCTTAGCGCGCATCCTCCTTTTCCGTTCAAATGTAAGGCACTCATTGACGTGTATAATTGAGACCAAGATGCACTAGATATGTGCCATTTTCTTGCTGGCTGAATGTTTTGCAACCGTTGATAGCATAAATGCACGGGCCTTCCCTATATGTTGATGTTTGACATTCCATCAAACTGTATGACTCGACATGACAAACTCAGCTGATAGCTCTAGCGTCCGCCGTACAACTAGGCTTGTGAAAGCGCCTAGTCTGCCCGACCAGCTATCTTTCAGCTACAATGAAACGTGCACCTGTGGTCAATTGATGGACCTGGGAGACGCGCTGTGGATTGGCGAACAGGTGTTCTACCATCAGACTTGTATGCCTAGTCAGCGATACTGTACAACGTGTAGGAAATCTACAAGATGTGTTATTAAACCTTGCTCAGGAGGACTTTGTTGGTGCGTGATGACGTTGTATGACGAATTCGCGCTGATTCTGATTGTGAACAGTTTGTATTGTGCAGAATGCGAGGAAGCATACAAGAGCTTCAAGCTAGGAGCCTCGAGCGGCGTTGCTCTGCCAGAGGAAATGAAGTAGACAATCATTGAGCCCTTCCGCTCCCTGTTGGTAACAGTGCTGGGCTGTTCTGCATCCTGCAGTTCGTTGGGGAGGACTGGATACGTAAGTCCTGTCCTCTGAATTCATCTCGTGGGCCAACGTTTTCCGGAAATGTCGCACTAACGCTTGCTACAAACTATTTCAAGCTAATGCACTTTAATAGCATAGTGGGTGTTCAATGGCTTCCTGTACGTGGCTGGTGCGTATGTCTTTGTTTCCGCCTCTTTGAGTGTTTAGTTCCTCGGTAAATGCTTACGTCTTACGACCAAGCAGTGGCTCAGCATCGTGGTGAGCAGTCGAGGTAGGTTCGTGCTTGGTCCTTATGCCGCTTCAATCAAGTCAGCTAAGCATTCCTCACCGATTGTATCTCTCTCACCAGTCGAGAGCTTGGATCGCGTCCTCAGAAGTTGCAATCATGGGCTTGTAGAGAGTGTCAGAGTCAGTCGGCGTTCTGGTGTCTAACGCGCCCTTTCCAAACAGGATTTCACGCAGCCTCCTCGCCAGTCCTTTGACACATTCAAGAGTGGGTGGGAAGTTGCTGAGCATGTAGAGCCCAAAATCTCCAGGCTCTTATGGCCTCGTTTCGTCCCAGAAATCTGGCCGTAGCTGGCCTCGTACCAGTTCGCAACATACCTCGCTTGGAGTTCGTATCCTCTCCCCATTCGTGCCGCATGCAGAGTGCGAGAAAGACTTATAAGAACGACTCGAGGTCATGCCGATAGGCCAGCTCGATGCCAGCCTTGTTCCTCTTGTTTTGACGTCCTAGCTTTCGTCGCTTTAGGGTGATTTCTTCCTAGATTTTCCGTCTCAACGTCAACATGTCTCTCGCAATATTCTCACTGATATCCACCCATTCCTGATTTCGTGCTTGTCGCTCTCTTTCATGTCTTGTCCATGTTGTAATGTCAAAACGATGTCCTGCCCACAAACCTCGATGAATGGACGTATTGTCAACTGAAATGTTCGACCAGCAGATGCGTGAGCCAACCACTACACTAAAGCCAGGGCCACCCATATAGTCCCCAAATATGCCTCGGTCTCGCTCTGCAAGGACATGAGATCGGACGTATTCACGAGTTGTCACATTGCATAAGATCCATTTCTCATAGCTGGGATAGAAGTCTGAATTTTCGACGTTGAAACCAGGGTACCAAGCCTCGAGTCTGAGGTGTTCTTGATGGTCGCGGTCCAGACATGTACGGTATACATACATCGACATGTTGTAGACAAGGATGCCTGGCTCATCTTGTCCGCTGCCGCCACAAGTATAGTCGTTGAGAGTGATCAGCCTGCCCTCATCTCCGTCACCATCCAGACCCGAAACAATCTCCAGTCGCATTTGCTGCTCTTCTAGTAGCGCAGGCGGAAAGTCGCCGGGCTCCAGATTCTCCCCTACGTAGACAATGTTTTCGCCAGCCCAAGGCCCTAGGAAAGATGACAAGTACAGATAAAAACATTTTCGAGCCAAAGGCCAAATGTTCGAGTTCGTCAGCCCTAGACAAAATACATCCGTACTGTTGTCAAGCGCATCAAATACTAGCTCCTGTATCTCCGGCGGTGATGATGTGAACAACGTACGATCGTGGATACCGGAGTTGACGGTGCAACCCTTGAGACGATCAACTCCCAACGCATTATATCTGCACACACAATGGCTATCTTTGCGCTTTTTGGCCAGAGGCCTGTTCGAGTCCGAATGTTAGCAATTTGCGCGCACCAGTGAGACGACTGGCTTAAGTCGTAGTGACGAAGCTTGCGGCGGTACGGGTCGAGCGATTAGAAAATATAAGTCATGAGCTAAAGCTTTTGACAATATTCGTGAAAGTGTAGCACCCTAACTTTTAGCGCGTTGGAGCCGAGGTGCAACCAATGTGAAATCTTGATCCATGCTTGTGCGTGGTATGATGATTCGTGTCTAACCACATAGACGACCGATAGATGAATGGCCAGAGCGAAATGGCGAGGACTACGACGCATAGTGTAGAAACCAGATTTCGAGCTTATTAGCGCAGTGATCAAATTTGGGCTTAGCGGACTTGTCGCTACGTAGAAAAGCACAATTCATTGGATGTTAATGCAAGATACCGGTGGCAATGGTGAAGCACAATACTAAGATAAAAGTTTTCATCAAAGAGAGTCATCGTACCAAACAGCAACGACAATAGAAAGAACTACATCGAGTCATCGGTGCTAAGGTTTTGCACAGCCCACGAAGTACTAGGTCACACTTGGTCTATCATGAAAAGCATCATAGTATGCGCAATCAGTGATCTGGAAGGTCTGATTGATATCTATGTCCTTGCTTCCGTCTCTTCAGAGTAGTTCCTTGGTCACTAGCTGCTTTTCTCTTATGGCCAAGTGGGGGTTTTAGATCGTGGTGGACAGGTTCGTGCTTGGCCTCTACGCCGCTTCTGTGCAGTCAGCCAGAGCGCTCACACTGATGGGGTTTGTCTTACCAGTCGAGAATTTGGATCGCATCCTCAAAAGCTGCTATCATGGGCTCGTAAAGAGTGTCAGGCTTGGTCGGCGTTTCGAGGTTCAGTTCGCCTTTTCCGAAAAGGATGTCACGCAGCTTCCTCGCGAGCTCTTTGACACAATCGAAGGTGGCAGAGAAATTATCTAACAGGTAGATCTCGAAACCACTCATGGCGCCACGTTTTGCTTGCGCGATGTGCCCGTAGCCACCATCGTACCAGGATCGTAAAACATCTGGCTCCGGTCTAGCGCCTGTTTCCCGTCCGTGCCGAATGCAAAGGGCAAGAAACACGTAGAAGAATGACTCCAGATCGTGTCGGTAGGTGCGCTCGATTCCAGCCTTGTCCTTTCGCATCGCGCTCTCCAGAATCTCGATGGCTATGAACTCCAGTGTACCCGTCATGTTCTTCTCCGCACTTGTCTCGTTCTTGCCATCGCCGCCGACCTGCACAGCGAGGTCGTAGTCGATCAACATGCCTGAGCAGCCCCGGTTCTGTTCCGGGTCCGTGAGGATGATGTTGCCGTGTGACACATCCCGATGCAAGATCTTTCGCTCCATGAACAGTGTCTTATGTGCCTTGATGGCGTCTCTAAAGGCTCCCAACACTTCGCGAACACCGGCGAATTGTTCCAGCGGTCCTCCAGCGGGGGCAATGGCAATGCACGTCAGAACCCGATTTCGCTGTGGCGAAGTGGGTGGCGGCATGGTCGACATCGGCGGCTGTTCCAGTGCCACAGGCTGAACTTCGCGGTGCAAGCTTGACCGCTGACTGTTAGGGCGTGATCGTTTGGGAGGACTCTCATCTCGTTGATTAGTCTTGCGTTTGCTGCCACTGACATTGAGACTCTCCAATTGTTGGGCAGACTGGCTGGTAAAGGATAACTGCGACGCATCGGCATTTTTCTCGTGTACTGTATGTCCAAGGTTGCGCAGCTTCCGGATCTGGAGATCGCCTCTCAACTCGCTGATCGTCGCAATCGTGGACGCCCCGACCAACGTAGGCACGCCGCGGACGCCTTTCGCTTTCGTCAAGTGGTCGACCTCGGACCGCTGTTTGTCGGGCCTCCACGAGAACTTGACCACGTGCTTCCCGTCGGTGGTGCGGTAACACGTTGTCCCTCGACACACGATCGCCGGCTGCTGGAAGAAAGGAGAAGGTTCCAATTCGAACTGGTGATTCTTGCCGGTCGCAGGATCTGGCAACGTCACAGAAGGATATGGTGCAGCCCACTGCACAAACGTATCAAGACCCAGCTCTTCCGCAGTCATCCAGGCGTACCCTGCCAGCACCCGAATGAACTGTTGCGGTTCCTGGCGGATGTTGAAGCTAGAACAGCTGTACGCTCCAGATCGGTCGAACACCCACAGTTGCATTTGTACGCCAAACACCAGGAAAGCGTGAACGAAACGTCGTATCGGCTGGGCGAAAAACACATTTCGCACGTAGGTAGCCAGTTGAACGAATTTCTCTTTCGACCTTTTACCGATGTCTGATTTCGTGAGTTCGCCCACAACAAGACAGTCTTTCCAGTCGTGGACTCCATCCGAGGCAACACTGTGGGGTTTGAGAAAGATATCGAGCTGGCGGTCCCCCGGCGCGCCCGTCAGCTCCTTTTTCGTCCTCGTGCGGTAGTACTTGTTGGGCGCATCGCTCAAGTGTGTGTTCTGAAAACGTTCCACCCACGCCCAGACCTCGTCCTCTTTCGACATCTTGGCCGG